>Ga0208685_1000103_pt1 | contig 33958 bp, 32 predicted proteins | sample EasRivMeERMLT890_FD_187533 | JGI IMG/M metagenome (GOLD analysis project Ga0208685, IMG submission 187533) | Soil microbial communities from meander-bound floodplain in the East River, Colorado, USA - East River MetaG ERMLT890 (SPAdes) (version 2) | ecosystem: Environmental > Terrestrial > Soil...
CCGATCATGGAGGCGGGCACCGAGGAGCAGAAGCAGCAGTATCTGCCGAAGGTCGCCGCGGGCGAGATCATCCTGACGCTGGCCCTGACCGAGCCGAGCGCGAAGTGGAGTGCCGACGGCGTGACCCTCGAGGCGAAAAAGGACGGCGGCGACTACGTGCTCAACGGCACGAAGTTGTTCGTGCCGGACGCCCACGTCAGCGACTACATGGTGGTCGTGGCCCGCACTGGCGGCAGCGGCGAGGACGGGATCACGCTGCTGATCGTCGACTCGAAGTCGCCGGGCATTAAGTTCGAGGTGCTGAAGACGATCGCCGCGGACAAGCAGTGCGAAGTGACCTTCGAGAACGTGAAGGTGCCGGCGGCGAACCTGCTGGGCGCCGAGGGCAAGGGCTGGCCGATCATCGAGAAGACGGAAAAGGTTGCGACGGTCGCGGCCTGCGCCTACCTCGTCGGCCTTAGCCAGATGGACTTCGACGTAACACTGAACTACGCCAAGGAGCGCGTCCAGTTCGGGCGGCCGATCGGTTCGTTCCAGGCGATCCAGCACAAGCTGGCCGACGCCGTGATCGACGTCGACGGCAGCCGCTTCATCACCTACAAGGCGGCGTGGAGCATGACCGAGGGCGAGCCGGACGCTGACCTGATGGTCAGCATGGCCAAGGCCTGGGCATCGGACGCCAGCCGCCGGGTGGTGGCGCACGGCCAGCAGATCCACGGCGGCATCGGCTTCACCAAGGAGTACAAGATCCAGCTCTACTTCCGCCGCCAGAAGTGGCAGGAGTTGATGTGGGGCGACGCGGACTACCACCGCGAGAAGGTCGCCCAGCTTATGGGCGTCTAGCCTCTCGAAGAACGCGAACTGTCGTAGGGGCGGGTTTTGAAACCCGCCCCTACAGGTTTGTTTTCCGGGTCTTCCGGTCTGGTATTGTTCTGAGTCGGCATGGCGAACTCCGGCGACGAAATCGAGAATCCGGTGAGCGGCGAGCGGGTGACCTTCCAGCGGACTGCCGCGGAGACGGGCGGTGAGCTGCTCCGCTGGGAGCATGCGCTCCGGCCCGGTGCGCGGGTGCCGTACGACCACATCCACTCTGCCCAGGAGGAGCGGTTCGAAGTTGTTGCCGGGACGGCGACGGTGAGGATTGGTAAGGACACGAAGGTGTTCAAAGCGGGCGAGACGCTTGTGATCCCTGCCGGGACGGCCCATGGGCTCGTGAACAACGGGGACGACGAGCTGCGAGTGATAACGGAGTTGAGGGCGGCAATGAACACCGAGGTCTACTTCGAGACCGTGTTCGGGTTGGCGCGCGACGGCAAGGTCGGGAAGAACGGAGTGCCGAACCTGCTGCACGCAGCCGTCATCGTCCGGGACCTGGGCGAGAAGGGCGGAGTCCCAGGACCACCGCTGGTCCTTCAGCAGATCGGGATCACTGTGCTGGCGGCAATCGGCCGCCTCTTCGGCTACAAGGCCCGGTATGAGAAATACAGCGGCACTTCGTAGGGGCGAGGCATGCCTCGCCCCTACGAAGTGCCTATGGGTCCTGTTCGGACTCACCAGTCCCGGCGACTAGAGCCGGGAAGGTCATCAGGCCGGCTGCTGGCGCGTGGATGACCGGGGGAGGAAGCCCGCGCGAAACGCGGCGAAGACAATTACCGCGAGCGCCATAGGTACGGTAATGAAGGCCATCCAGAACATGATGAGGGCGCCTGCAAGGGCGCCTACCACGACCATCGCGAACCCCAGCCGGGGCTGAGCGCGGCAGAGCCAGAGGCCAATAAGCGTAACTAGCGGGGTCAGGAGGAACGCGAGTCCCCAGGCCACGTGTTCCGTGCTGTTGTTGAAGTCTCCGGCGTCGAAGAATGCGATCGCTACGCCGTTCAGTATTAGTGCCAGGAGCGGAAGCGAAAGCAAGACAAGACCGATCCGCATCGGCAATGAGTCGTTCATTGTTGTTATTCCTTTCGGTTGAGCGGCGCCGGTTTCGAGGCGCCAGGTGATATCAGATGGGACGCCGGCGAGCCAGCGGACGAGGATCTCGATCGCGGTCCCCGTGGGTGGCTCCCGCTCAAGGTCGGCCAGACGCTGCTGGTGCCACAGGTCGCAGTCGATCTCCTCGCGACGTTCCGCCCTTGTTTCCGACGGGAGGCCGCGGATGTAGACAGCGGTCCAGGAACGGGTCAGCCCGATGGCAAGGTCAAGAAACCACCTCATTGGGTGGCCAACCGTCTCTTCGGCTCGATGGCCGCAAGTTCCGGGCCCGCGCGAGCCCGGACGAGCGCCGCTTCCCCGGCTGCAGTCACGGAGTAGAAGCGTCGCCGCGGCCTGCCCTCGTTGGCGGCGGCGACGGGATCCTCCCATTCGCTGGTGAGAAGGCCGGACTTCTCCATCCGGTCCAGCGCCTTGTAGAGCGTCCCGTGCGCCGTCAGCAAACGGGCGTTCTCCCGCTCCTTGATCTCTTTCGCGATCATGAACCCGTGGAAGTAGGGCGCGCCGCGGACGCGCATGTAGATGGCCGAGTCCAGGATCGACAGTTCGATCGGGAGCAGGGTTCCCGCCTTGCGACGTGGCATGGGGAAAGAATAGGAAGATATCTGCCGGTTGTCAAGTCCCCCGCGAAATAGCTACGTTCGGAGGCCGTCGAGGAGGCGGGTGAGACTAGCGCCCATCTCTTCGCGGGCGGCGGCGACGTCCTCGGATCGGGCGATGAAGAGGCCGGCCTCGTGGACGGCGGCGAGCAGGAGATGAGCGAGTGGTCCGACGGGCTGCTCCTTCATGTAGCCGCCGGCCATCGCCGCGGTCAGGCCGGAGGCGACCAGCGACAGGCCGTACTTCTCTTCGATAGCGCGCCATTCGTCCCAGCCCAGGACAGAGGGGCCGTCTGTGAGGATGATCTGCTGCACGTCGAGATCGAGGCAGGCGTCGAGGAACGTTTGGAAAGCTTCGAGGAGGAAGGTCCAGGGGTCGGCGCCCGGCGTGGCCGCAGCCATGATTCGTGGCCCCAGTTCTCCTTCGACCTCCTCCACTACTGCGCGAAAGAGGGCTCTCTTGTCCTCGGACACGCACGACAATTACCCACCGCCGGGGCTGGCGCCGCTGGTGGGTGCGGCGAAGGCCGGAGCCCTCGGCCCGATCGGCAAGAACTGGCTCGAGAACCCGGAGGCACTCAAGGCCTCGTTCGGCGTCGCCTACGAGAACCCGGAGGCGCTCTCGCCGGAGAACGTACAGATCTACCTTGGCCCGTTGTTCGCGAACGAAGAAGCGACCCGCAAGCTAGAGCGGTTCGTGGCGAGCGAGGAAGACAACACCCCGAACGTCCGCATCGAACCGAAGCTGCGGCAGCTCAACGCCCCGACACTGATCATGTGGGGTACGGGCGACGTCTTCTTCGACAAGAAGTGGGCCTACTGGCTAAAGGACACGATCCCCGGCGCCCGCGAGGTGATCGAGGTCGAAGGAGGCAAGGTGTTCTTCCCGGAGGAGCGCCCGAAGTTCTTTGCGGAGCAGGTCCGGTCCTTCTGGGAGAGGGAAGCAGTGGCAGCGGCGAACTAGGATCAGAACGGCATAAAGGAGCGGGGCCACCTTTCGGTGGCCCCGCTTCGTGCGACTAGACCTTGGGAGGGGTTAGGCGCGCTTGTAGTCGTGGTTACGGTGCTGAAAGAGGTCGTGCCACGCCCGGCCAAAGGCCGTGAACGGCTCGCTGTGCTCTTCATGCTTCTCCTCGCTGGGCTCGGCCTGGCCGGTCCGGGCCATCGCTCGGAGCTCGGCGACTCGGCGGGAGGTCTCCCAGTCGAGCATCATGTTGTTGCTGTACAGGTCCATGGGTCTACTCCTTCCGTCGGTCTTGCTAGTCCTTGCCTGTAGCCAGGAGTTTCCGACACGGCGCGCAGCCTTACCATGACACAGGTCACAAAAGCGGCGACCGGACCGTTTCCCGGTGCGGGCGTTAGCGGGCGGAGTGCTGGTGGAAGCTGGTCTCGTGCTCGGCAGATGGGTGGGTGGACCAGGACTCGAGGCCTGCACCCGCGCGATGCAGAAGACGGCCGGCGCCTGCCGCGAGGCCGCCGACGATGGGGCGGCGCTTCGGTGCGGGTGCTTCGAAGTACAGGGTGTTCTTCAGTTCGGACTCGAGTTCCTTGATCTTCTCCTGGGCGTAGAAGTTCATGCCGGGCCTCCCTTCGTATTCGTGGTGAACAGGTCGATCGTTCCTCCGAGGAGCGGGGCGATCTCGGGGTTGAGCGAGTAGTACTTCATGTTGTTTTGCTTGCGAAACTTCAGGAGACCCACGGCTTTGAGGAAGGAGAGGTGCCGGGAGACAACTGACTGGTGAAGATCAAGGCGGTCGACGATCTCCTGGGCGTAGAGTTCCTCATCCTTGAGCATCCCGAGAATGCGCAAGCGCTGCTCGTCGCCGAGGGCTTTGTAAATTCGGGCCATCCGGGTAGTTTCTTCTGCCTCAGCCTCCGCCCTTCCAAGGAACTGTGGCTCGCAAGGATAGACCAGGCCATGCACGGCGGGATCCTGGAAGTCAGCGCAGGAAGTGTATGGACCCATGTCGAGGGATGGTGTGAATATCAGCCGGTCGTAGGGGCCTGCGCAGTAGTCTTCGATGCAGATGTTGGGTCGGCCCGTGACGCGTCGGACGACCTCGATCGCTTCTTCGCGAGTAGAGTCACGGTGCGCGGCAACGCTGGCTTCGAGGGCGGGACGGCGGTTAGGTAGTTCCTCGCGATAATGTTCCTCGTAGAAGCGTTCGATGAGCCTGGCAAGACGCTCGCGCAGCTGGCCCGGGCGATCATACAAGGTCATTCCGAGGTCCGCATCGCGATCGTCGAGTGAGCGAAGCCTGGCCTCTATGGCGTCGCGCGGTGGCAACCCTTCGAAGGGTCGGGTGTCGACTTCGTTGAGGTACTTGAACATCGTCTGGAAAATGAGACCCTGGATGCCGGGATTCGCCTCAGAGTCCTCGTGGCCGTCCGGCATCTCGCGTACGAAGCTGACCAGCGACTCGATGCTTCCCCATGCCTGTGGGTTGATGAAAATGAGATCGGCCAGGGTGCCGCCGAGCCCAGGATCGCCGGCGGGGTAGTTAAAGAGGAAGTCCAGCTCTTCGAGGAGATCGGGCGCCATGCGGCCTCGAACAGCGACGGGCCAACCCTCGACGCCTTCACTGGTCTCGACGAGGCTGGTGAAGTACATCGCTTGCATCATGTCCATCGATACTGAAAAGACGAACTCGACGGCCCTTGTCTTCTTGTTGGGTACTTCGACGGCGGTTAGTCTTGGCATTCCTGTCCCCCTATGCGTCTATGCATAAATGAGCATATACGGTAGTGCGCTTGTTGTCAAGCCCGAGAATCAGGACATTCCCCGACATCAGGAAAACAATAGTGCCGCTCGCGCGTGACGCCTTGATACAATAGTCCGGATATGGCCACGAGGAACGCTGATTACTACGACGTTCTAGGCGTGCCGCGCAGTGCGAGCGCGGACGACATCAAGAAGGCGTTCCGCAAGCTGGCGATGCAATACCACCCAGACCGCAACCAGGAAGACGGTGCCGAAGCCCGCTTCAAGCAGATAGGCGAGGCCTACGAGGTGCTCTCAGACGAAGAGAAGCGCTCACGCTACGACCGTTTCGGCCATGCCGGACTGGCGGGATTCGACGCGGGACGTGGGTTCGATGGCGCCGACATGAGCGGTTTCGGCGATATCTTCGACGCCTTTTTCGGCGGCGCTACCGCTCGCCAGGGTCGGCAGGCTCAGCGCGGAGCAGACAGGCGGATCGACATCGAGATTTCCTTCGAGCAGGCGGCGTTCGGCACGGAGCGTGAAATCGATGTGGAGCGCATCGAATGGTGCTCGCGCTGCGCGGGATCGGCCAGCGAACCGGGATCGAAACCGGCCCGCTGCGACGCGTGCGAAGGCAGCGGCCAGGTGCGACGGGTGAGCCGCAGTCTCTTCGGGCAGTTCGTGAACGTCGCGCCGTGCATGCAGTGCCGGGGCGAGGGCGAACTCGTGACTAATCCCTGTCGTGACTGCCGTGGCAACGGCCGAGAGCGGAAATCGCGAAAACTCCGAGTCTCGATCCCTCAGGGCGTTTCGGACGGGTCACGGATGAGACTCACGGGGGAGGGCGACACGGGAGTCCACGGTGGCCCGGTCGGCCATCTGTACGTGTACATTTCTGTGACGCCACACCCGTCTTTCGAACGGATCGACGATGACCTTGTCTACCTGCTGGCAATGAATCCGGCCCAGGCAGCCCTCGGCTTCGAGGCAGAAGTGCCGACGCTGGACGGCGACTCGGCGACCGTCAAAGTGCCGGCAGGCACTCAGAACGGACGGGTGTTCACGCTCAAGTCCAAGGGTGTGCCGCACCTCCACCGCGGCGGCCGTGGCGACCTGCTGGTGCGCGCCGACGTTCAGACGCCGATGGACCTTTCGGAGGAGCAGCGCGAACTGCTCAAGAAACTGGCGGATTCGTTTGGAACCCCAGTGGGGGAGGACAAAAGCCTCCTCGGGAAGATCAAAGAGAAGCTGGGCTAAACCCTTAAGCCAGTTCGCTGAGGCGCTTCTCCAGCCCTTCGAGGCGACTTGTAGCGCCCGCGAGTTTTTCTTCTTCCTTCGCGATCACGTTGTCAGGCGCTTTTGAGCGGAACTGCTCGTTCCCGAGCTTCTGCTGAAGTCTCTGCACCTCTGCCCTCGCTTCGTCCATCTGTTTGTTCAGCTTCTCACGCTCCGCTCCAACGTCGAGAAGACCGGCAAGAGGAATCAAAACGTGAGTTTGTGCGAGTACCGCCGCCGCAACTTGCGTGCCGGGCGCCTCGGCGGTGTCCGCGATAACATGAAGAGGGCGCGCGCGGGCTAGAACCTCCACGATCTGGCGTCCATTCTCAATCGTGGGACGAACGCCGTCGGCAACAACGTAGGCTTCCACGAATTTTGCCGGGTCGACACCGCGCTCAGCCCGGATGTTCCGGATGGCGCGCACGACATCCATCAGGGCATCGATTTGGCCCTCCGCTTCCGGGTCCTGCGCTCCTTCACCCAGGGGAAAGGCGGCCGTAATCAGCGCCTCCTCGAGGCCGTCAACGTGGTCGCGTAGGTGCTGCCAGATCGTCTCGGTGACGAAGGGCATCATCGGGTGAATGAGGCGCAAACTCTTCTGCAGGACGTACGCCAGTACAGGCAAAGGTGAACGGTCCCCGTCCTTAAGACGGATCTTGGCCATCTCCAGGTACCAGTCGCAGTACTCGCTCCAGACGAAGTCGTAGAGGACCCGGCAACCCTCGTTGATCTGGAAGTCGGCGAGGTACTGGTTGACCTCGGCCGCGACCGAGATCGAGCGCGAAACGATCCAGCGGTCCTCGAGCGGCCAGGCGCTGCGATCGGTCAGAGTCTGGGCGTTCTGCGGCAAGCTAACGGTCTCGTCACCAATGGACTGGACGACAAACCGCGAGGCGTTCCACAGCTTGTTGGCGAAGTTGCGGGAGCTTTCCAGCTTGTCGTCAAAGAGACGAAAGTCGTTGCCCGGGCCGCCACCGGTCGCGAATGTGAAGCGGGCAGCATCCGTGCCGTACTTCTCGGTGATCTCAAGGGGGTCGACGACGTTGCCGCGGCTCTTGGTCATCTTCTGGCCCTTGGAGTCGCGGATGAGGCCGTGGAGATAGACGTGGCGAAAGGGCACTTCGCCTGTGACGTACATCCCGAGCATGATCATGCGGGCGACCCAGAAGAAGAGGATGTCGTACCCGGTCTCCAGCACGCTGGTGGGGTAGAAGGTGCGCAGGTCCTCAGTGTCCTCTGGCCAGCCGAGGGTGGAGAAGGGCCAGAGTCCGGACGAGAACCAGGTATCTAGTACGTCCGGGTCCTGTTCGAGGTTCGTGTCGCCGCATTTAGGGCACTCAGTGGGATCCGTGACGGCGACTGTCAGTTCGCCGCACGTGCAGTACCAGACTGGGATGCGGTGTCCCCACCAGAGCTGGCGGGAGATGCACCAATCGCGGATGTTCTCCATCCAGTGCATGTATGTGCGCTCGAAACGCCGAGGCAGTATCTCGATGCGGCCATCTTTGACGGCCTCGATGGCTGGTTTCGCGAGCGGCTCCGTCCGGACGAACCACTGGGTGCTGGCGATCGGTTCGACGACGGTGTCGCAACGCGAGCAGTGGCCGACGGCGTGCGCGTGGTCCACCCGTTTCTCGACAAGGCCCATCCGCTCGAGATCGGCGACGATAGTCTTGCGAGCGATATAGCGATCCAGGCCGGCCAGCGGACCAGCGTTCTCGTTCATCCTGGCCTCGGCGTCCATCGCGACTATCACCGGGAGGTCATGCCGCGCGCCGATCTCGAAGTCGTTGGGGTCGTGACCGGGAGTGACCTTGACCGCCCCTGTGCCGAACTCGGTCTCGACGGATTCGTCGGCGACGATCGGGATGTGGCGTTCGATCACAGGAAGAAGGGCCGTGCGCCCGATGAACTTCTTCCAGCGGTCATCGTCCGAATTCACCGCAACGCCGGTGTCTCCGACTATCGTCTCCGGACGCGTAGTGGCGACGACAATGTATTCGTCGGTGCGGTTGCCGGCGTCGTCGAGCAGGGGGTAGCGGACATACCAGAGGCTACCCTGGGTCTCGACGTGGTCGACCTCGAGGTCGGAGAGGGCGGTCTGGCAGCGGGGACACCAGTTGGTGATCCGCTCGCCACGGTAAATCAGGCCGTCCTTGTACAGGCGCGCGAATGTTTCACGGACTGCTCGTTGGGGCCCCTCGTCGAGCGTGAAAACTTCGCGGTCCCAGTCCGCGGAGGCGCCGAGCTTCATGTGCTGGATGGCGATTCGGCTGCGGATCTGACCGACCCACTGCCAGACGCGGGCCTCGAACTTCTCGCGGCCAAGGTCGTGGCGGGACATGCCTTCTGCGCCAAGCTGCTTCTCCACGACGTTCTGGGTAGCGATCCCGGCGTGATCGACTCCTGGCACCCACAAGGTGGGGTCGCCGAGCATGCGGTGCCAGCGGATCAAGGCGTCCTCGATGGTGACCGTGAGGGCATGGCCGAGGTGGAGTTCTCCCGTGACATTGGGCGGCGGGAGGATGATGCAGAACGGATCACGGCCTGGGTTGGGGACAGGCTTGAAGTAGCCCTTATCCATCCACATCTGGTGGATGGCGGCCTCGACAGCCCTGGGGTCGTAGGCTTTCGGCATGTCGCCGGTGATTTTGTCGCTCATGAGAGGGTGGGGCCTCGCGAGGGGGTCCGGTACGTGGGATTGTAGGTTTTGAGGTAGTTTCGCGGCAAGGAACCGTCGGCGTGTGGGCGCGCATCAACATCGGCGTCAGCCAGTCACTTGACCGCCTGAATGGGGCGGGCGTAGCCTGAGCGCATCGTCGGCCCCGTGAGGTCGCCCCAAACACATGGGATATTGGTTCAAGGTTGGTGATTTCGAGCTACTCGTGGTCAGCGATGGCGTCATCCGGCAGGACGCCGGGGCGACGTTCGGCCTGGTGCCGCGAGTGATGTGGGAACGCTACGTCCCGGACATCGACGAGAAGTACCGGTTGGAGGTGGGCCTGAACACGCTGGTCGTGCGCGGAAAGGGGAAGACGGTGCTCGTCGACAGCGGTTGCGGAGATAAAGGCGTGAAAGCGCCGGGCGCGATGGGCATAGACTCAACGGGGACGCTGACTGCCAACCTGGCGTCGGAAGGGATCGGGGTGGAAGACATCGACGTCGTCCTCAATACCCACCTGCACTTCGACCATTGCGGCGGGAACACCGTCGAGGTGGATGGCACGCTGCAGCCGGCCTTCCCGAAGGCGCGGTACATCCTGCAAAAGGGTGAGTGGGACGCCGCCTCACATCCCAACGACCGCACTCGCGGGACATACCTCCCCGAGAACTTCCAGCCACTAGAAGCCGCGAAGGTGGTTGAACTGGTAGATGGCGACGCTGAAATTGTGCCTGGACTGCGAATGGTGAAGGCACCGGGACACACGGAGGACCACGTTGTGATCGAGGTGGAAGACGGCGGCGAATACTCGCTGTACATCGGGGAGTTGTCGCAGCATCCCGTGCAGCTCGAGCGATTGGCCTGGATCAGCGCCTTCGACATCATGCCCGTGGTCTCGCTGGAGACGAAGAAGCGCTTCGTGGAGCGGGCGATCGAGAAGGATGCGACGATTGTGTCAGTGCACCACACCTACCCGGGCGTGGGGCGAATCAAGGCGGAGGATGGACGGCGGAAGTGGGAGCCGGCAAACGAAAACGGAGCGGCTGCTTGAACCGCTCCGTTCGTCGACAGCCCAACTGGACTGCGCCATGACTAAGTCGATGCAAGTTTACCACGTCCCCTCGCGGCACCTCCTGAGTCGGCGGCACCAACGAGGCACCCCGGGCGGGACTCGAACCCCCATCCTCGACTTAGTCATGGCCGCGCTTTGTCCAATTAGGCTACCGGGGTACGGCAGCAGCTTAGTCACGCGGTATTCCGATCCCCAAGGCCCAAATGTCACCTTACGCTGAGGGTCTACTCCGCACCCCGCTCTATGCCGAGCATCTGGCCCTGGACGCGCGGATGGTGCCCTTCGCGGGGTGGGAGATGCCGGTGCAGTACACCGGCGTGATCGAGGAGCACAAAGCGGTGCGCCAGGGCGCGGGGATGTTCGACGTTTCGCACATGGGTCGGTTCGAAGTGTTGGGGAAGGATGCGGGCTCCTTCCTGCGCCTCATCACGACCTGGGACATGACACGGCTGGAACCCGGCGAAGGGCACTATGCCGCTTCCTGCAACGAGTCTGGATGGATCCTTGACGATGTATACGTGTTCTGCCTGGATCCAGAACGGTGGCTGATAGTGGTCAATGCATCAAACGCGCGGAAGATGAAGGCGTGGCTCAAGAAGAAGATTGTCGGGTTTGATGCTCGCCTCGTCGATCGCCATCACTCAACCGCAATGATTGCGGTCCAGGGACCAGATGCAATCGACCGGATGGACGGACCATTCGTCCGCTCGATCAAGCCGCGGCGGTGCGCGGAGACAGACTGGCGCGGGCAGCGATTATTCGCCTCGCGAACCGGTTACACGGGAGAGGACGGGCTGGAGTTCGTGATCGATGCGGTCGCGGCGCCGGATTTCTGGCGCGAGTTGGTCGAATCGGGAGTCACGCCTTGTGGCCTCGGAGCCCGAGACACGCTGCGCCTGGAGGCAGCGCTGCTGCTCTACGGCAACGACATGGACGAGGAGACGAATCCGCTGGAGGTGGGGCTCGACTGGGTAGTGACGCTCGACGATGGTGCGGATTTCATCGGTCGTGCGGCGATCGAGCAGGTCAAACAAGCGGGCGTCAAGCGAACTCTCGTTTGCCTGAAGGCGCTGGACCGAGGCGTGATGAGATACGGTTGCAGTGTTATCGACAACGGCGAGGCAATTGGGGCTGTCACAAGCGGGACCTTCTCGCCTACTCTTGGCGTTAGCATTGGGATGGGATTCGTTCCTCCCTCCCTGGGTGCTGAAGGCACCCGACTGGACGTGGACGTTCGCGGGCGAACGCTTCCGGTGGAGGTGGTGCAACGCCCGTTTTACAGGCGACCGAAAAAGAAGGCTTAGCAGGAGGCAATCTTGGCGAGCCCCGACGACAGGAAGTACACGAGAGAGCACGAATGGATTACCGCCGATGGAACGGTCGGCATCACGGACTACGCCCAGGACCAACTCGGGGACATCGTGTTCGTGGAGTTGCCGGAGAAGGGCACGCAATTGACCCGGATGGAAAAGTTTGGGGAGATCGAGTCAGTGAAGGCGGTGAGCGAGCTTTTCTCTCCGGTGAGCGGTGAGGTAACTGAGCGGAACGATCGGCTCACAGACAATCCGCAGTGGGTCAATGACGACCCGTACGGTGACGGCTGGATGCTGAAGGTAAAGCTGAGCGACAGTTCCGACCTTGATGGCCTGATGGATGCGGCGGCGTACGAGGACTTCATCGCGGCGGCCGGCGGATGACGTCGGCACACCCTTACATTCCGAACACCGACGAAGACAGGCGGTTGATGCTGGACGCCATCGGCGCCGCCTCGATCGATGAATTGTTGTTGGATATTCCGGGCCAGTTTCGGATCGCCGGGTTGGATCTGCCGCAGGCCTTGAGTGAGTTCGACCTTGGTCGCGAGATGTCCGACCTGGCGCATAAGAACGTCGTTGCCGGAAACGGAACCGCGAGTTTCCTGGGTGGCGGCGCCTACCGGCACTTCATCCCGAGCACCGTTGGGCACATCGTAGGCCGCGCCGAATACTACACGGCTTACACGCCCTACCAGCCGGAGATCAGCCAGGGGACGCTGCAGACGATGTTCGAGCTGCAGTCCCTGACCTGCGAACTGATGGGGATGGACGTCGCGAACGCAGGCATGTACGACGGCGCCAGCGCCCTGGCTGAAGCGTGCCTCATGGCTTGTCGCGTGACCGGAAGGAGCCGGATCGCAGTTCACGATTCCGTAAACCCCGACTGGCTGGAGGTGGTCCGTACTTATGCGTTCGGCCCTGAGTTGACGGTGGATGTTGTGCAGGATGGCGCGGTGACCGATGAGCACGCCTGCCTGGCCGCCCAACAACCGGCGTTCCTGGGACACTTGGAGGACGTCTGGGATTTGGGTAACGCGGCGAAGGCAGCAGGGGCATTATTCATCGTAGCTGCCGATCCGATCTCGCTTGGGATGCTGACGCCACCCGGAGAATACGGTGCCGACATAGCTGTGGCCGAGGGGCAAAGTCTGGGCTGGCCGGTGAACTTCGGTGGGCCATGGCTGGGGCTGTTCACGTGCCGTGAGGAATATGTCCGGCAGATGCCGGGACGGGTCGTCGGCAGGACGACCGACATGGACGGCCGGAGCGGCTACGTGCTCACGCTGCAGACAAGAGAGCAACACATCCGGCGGGAGCGCGCGACTTCGAATATTTGCACAAGCCAGCAATTAGTGGGGCTCGCGGCGACGGTGTACCTGGCAACGGTCGGCAAAGAGGGTCTGCGGGAAATCGCGGAGTCGTGCTACCACAAGGCACACTACGCGGCGGAATTGATCGGAGCGGTGCCCGGGTTCTCCGTGGAGGCCGGCCGGCCGTTCTTCAAGGAGTTCGTCGTGACTTGCCCTGTATCAGTGGCGGACCTGAACCGGGCCCTGCTGGAGCGAGAGATCATCGGTGGTGTCGATGTTTCGGACGCGGGAGCCCACCGGCTACTTCTTTGCGTGACCGAGGTGAACACGAGGGAAGAGATCGAGAGGTTGCGGGATGTTCTGGCGGAGGCGGGTCGATGACCATGGCACCTGAACGACGTCCCCGGACCGGCCCGCGTAAGGCAGATGTCGGCGGGAAGCTGTCGTTTGACCGCAGTGAGGCCGGCCGCAGGGGTGTGATCACGCCGGCGCTCGACGTGCCGGCGGCGGCGCTGCCGGATGGGCGGTACCTTCGGAGCAACCTGACGCTGCCGGAGATGTCGCAGAACGAGATCGTGCGGTATTTCCTGGGGCTGAGCCGGTTGAACTACAGCGTGGATACCGGGTTCTACCCGCTGGGTTCCTGCACGATGAAGTACAACCCGAAGATCAACGAAGACGTCGCGCGTTTCCCCGGGTTTGCCTACGCACATCCGCAGCAGGACGCGGCGACCATCCAGGGAGCTCTCGAAGTCTTGCATGAGTTGCAGGAGTCGCTGCTGGAAGTGACCGGGATGGAAGCCATAAGTTTGGCGCCCGCGGCGGGGGCGCAGGGGGAGCTTTGCGGGATCCTGATGATAAAGGCGTACCACCTCGCCCGAGGTGATTCAGCGCGTCGCAAGGTGCTCGTGCCAGATTCGGCGCACGGCACGAATCCTGCGACTGCGGCGATGGCGGGGTTCGAGGTGGTGTCCGTGCCATCGGACGAGAACGGGAACACGGACATGGAGTTCCTGCGGACCGCGGCAGACGAGACTGTGGCCGCGATGATGCTGACGCTTCCGTCGACGCTGGGTCTCTTCGACCAGAACATTGGTGAGATCGTCTCACTCCTGCACGACCACGGCGCGCTGCTCTACGGGGATGGCGCAAACCAGAACGCATTCCTCGGGCAGGCTCGATTCGGAGATATGGGCTTCGACGTCGTGCACTTGAACTTGCACAAGACGTTCTCGACGCCGCACGGGGGCGGCGGACCGGGTGCAGGGCCGGTGTGCGTGAAGTCGCACCTGGCGCCCTATCTGCCAGCGCCTATCGTGACCCGGGATGGAGACGGTTTCGCGTTGACCCGGCCGGACAAGAGCATCGGCAAGACAATGGCATTCCACGGCAACTTCGGAGTGCTGGTGAGGGCGCTCACGTACATCAAGGCGCTGGGAGGCGAGGGGTTGCGGGCGGTGAGCGAGAACGCCGTAGTCAACGCGAACTACGTTCAGGCACGCTTGAAGGACGCTTACAAACTGGCAGCCGACCGGCGCTGCATGCACGAGGTGACGCTGTCGGGTTCGCGCCAGAAGCAGCGCGGCGTGAAGACGCTGGACATCGCGAAAAGGCTGATCGATTACGGCTTCCATCCACCGACGATCTATTTTCCGCTGATCGTGGACGAGGCAATGATGGTGGAACCGACGGAGACCGAGGGGATCGAGTCGCTGGACGCCTTCTGTGACGCGATGCTGGCCATCGACCAGGAGTCGATCGATGAGCCGGAGCTGGTTAAGGGTGCGCCGTACAGCGCGCCGCTGCGCCGGATGGACGAGGCGACGGCAGCGCGAATGCCGGTGCTCAGATGGCTGCCGGAATAAGGTTCCGACACCTTCCACAAAGCGCTCGAAAAATTGCCAGTGATCGCTGAGAATCGAGATGCTGACGGGAATATAATGAACCTCGCTCGACCGGCTGCGTTTTACTGTAATGCCTACACTGATTAGCACTTCCACCTGATGTTCACTCACCTCCACGTCCACACCGAGTTCTCGCTGTTGGACGGGCTTTCGCGCATTCCGAAGTTGATGGATCGTGCCCAGGAACTGGGTCAGGAGGCGATTGCGGTCACCGACCACGGGGTGCTCTACGGCGCGATCCAGTTCTACAAGGAGGCGAAGGCCCGGGGGATCAAGCCGATCATCGGGATCGAGGCATATGTCGCACAAGGGTCGAGGCACGACCGGACACCCGAAGCAAAAAGTCCGTACCACATGACTCTGCTCGCTAAGAACGAGGTCGGCTACCAGAACCTGCTCGCGCTTTCGACGAAGGCGCACCTCGAGGGCTACTACTACAAGCCCAGGATGGACAAGGAGCTGCTGGAAAAGCACCACGAAGGGATCATCGCCCTCTCTGGCTGCGCAACTGGAGAAGTGTCTCGTCATTTGCAAGATGGGCGCTTCGACGAGGCGGTGAAGGCGGCGAAGTACTACAAGGAAGTGTTCGGGGACTTCTGCATCGAAGTGATGGAGTCCGGGATCGCCGAGTTCGAACAACTTTCACGCGATCAGCTCAGGCTCGCCGAAGAGACCGGCATTCCGCTCGTCGCCACCAACGACGTTCATTACGTCCGTGAGGAAGACGCCCGCTACCAGGACATTCTCCTCTGCATCGGCACTAACGCGACCGTCCAGGAGGAGAATCGGTTCAAGATGGCCGGTAAGCCGGGCACTTACCACCTCAAATCCGAAGAGGAAATGCTGGCGCTCTTCCCGGGTCACCCCGAAGCGATCGAGAACACGTGGAAGATCGCCGAGATGTGCGATCTCACGCTTGAGTTCGGCCGAACGCGTATCCCGCAGGCCCAATTGCCACCAGGGCTATCCTCTGACGATCACCTTGCGAACCTGTGCCGCGAAGGGCTGGCGCGGCTCTACCCTGCCGAAGCCGAGGAGCCGGCTGAGCGGTTGGCGTACGAGCTGGATGTCGTCAAGCAGACCGGGTTCGCGGACTACATCTTGTGCGTCGCGGATTTCGCCCAGCACGCCCGAGAGCAGGGGATCCAGATGGCTCTGCGAGGGTCTGCTGCGGCTTCGATCATCCTCTACTGCCTGAACGTGACGGAGATCGAACCGCTGCAGCACCGGCTGGTCTTCGAGCGCTTCCTGAACGTGGAGCGCAAGGAGATGCCAGACGTGGACATGGACTTCGCAGAAGACCGCCGCGACGAGATGATCCGCTATGCGGCTTCCCGCTACGGCCACGACCGCGTCGCGCAGATCATCACCTTCGGGACACTCGGGGCTAAGGCTTCGATCCGCGACGTTGGTCGTGCCCTGGGGATGTCCTACGGCGAGGTGGACCGGGTGGCGCGACTCGTGCCAGTGATGCCCGCATCGTTCGGAACGATGACCATCGAAAAGGCATTGCACGAAGGCCCGGACTTCAAGCGGCTTTACGATGACGACCCAACCGTGAAGGAATTGGTGGACACGGCGCGGGAGCTGGAAGGTGTGGCGAGGCACGCGAGCACGCACGCGGCGGGGGTAGTGATCGCGCCGGAGCCGCTGGTCAACGTCGTCCCGCTGCAACGTCCGTCGTCTGGGGACGAAGGTGCGCTTCCGACGACGCAGTTTGGGATGTGGGACGTGGCGGACCTGGGATTGCTCAAGATGGACTTTCTCGGCCTCACGAACCTCACGATCCTGGGTAAAGCCTGCGAGGTGATCAAGGAGACGCGAGGGGTCGAGATCGACCTGTCGAACCTCCCGGACAACGACCCCAAAACCTCGGGGATGCTGGCTCGCGGAGACACCTTCGGCGTGTTCCAGATGGAGTCGGCGGGAATGCGGCGCTACGTAGTCGATCTAAAGCCGACTTCCATCAAGGATCTGGCGGCCATGGTTGCCCTCTACCGGCCGGGTCCGATGGCCCACATCCCCACGTACATCCGGGCGAAGCACGGCGAAGAAGAAGTGCGCTACCCCCACCCGGACCTCGGCGAAATCCTCGACGAGACGCACGGTGTGATCGTCTATCAGGACCAGGTGTTGCTGATCGCGCAGAAGTTCGCGGGCTACACACTGGGCGAAGCGGACATCATGCGCAAGGCGATGGGGAAGAAGATCCAGGGGATGATGGACGACCAGGGGAAGAAGTTCGTCGATGGCGCGATCGCGAAGGGATATTCGCGCGAAGACGCAGAGGTCATTTTCAAGCTCATCCAGCCGTTCGCGGGTTACGCCTTCAACAAGGCGCACTCGGTTTCCTACGCGCTCATCGCCTACCAGACGGCGTACCTCAAGGCGAACTACCCCGAGGAGTACATGACCGCGGTCATGGCGATGGCTGGTGGTCAGGAGCGAATCGCGGAGGCGTACAGCGAGTGTGTGCGGCTCGGCATCCCCGTACTGAGGCCGGATGTGAACGAGAGCGCAGCGAACTTCGCCCTCTCCGGGGGCGCGATTCACTACGGGCTCGGAAGGGTCAAGAACGTCGGCGAAGGCGCCGCCGAAATGATCGTCGAGGCGAGAGAGGCGGGCGGGCCGTTCAAATCCGTCGATGATTTCTTCACCCGCGTGAACTACAAGGCCCTGAACAAGCGTGGCCTGGAGTGTCTTGTGAAGGCGGGAGCGTTCGATTCGCTCGCTGAGCGAGCGGCGCTCAGTGTCAGCCTTGACCGGCTGGTGACGTACGCGCAGACCACCCAGGAACAGAAGGCGCGCGGCCAGACTTCGCTGTTCGACATGATGGGCGAGGAGCAGGCGGCTGACCTGCAAGGGGCGGTGCTCGACAACGCACCCGCAGCCACAAAGGAGCAGAAGCTGGGTTGGGAGAAGGAGCTCCTTGGCATCTACCTGTCGGAACACCCATTCGCGCGAGCCGCGGAATCGTTGGGGAGCGTGCTGACGTGCTCGATCGTCGAACTGAACCGCGAGCTGGCAGGGCGCGACGTTGTGATCGGTGGGCTCGTCACGAACACGCGCACGCTGGCGACCAAGGACGGGCGATCCTTCATCGCGGCAGAGATCGAGGACCTGACCGGGAGCATCGAGGTGACTGTCTGGCCAGAGACTTACGAGGCGACGAGGGGCCTCTGGGTCAAATCGAGCATCGTAGTGGCGACGGTGAGGCTGCGCGAAAACAACGATCGGCTGCAGGCCGCCGTCCAGAAGGCCGTGCCCTGGGATGAGCAAGGGATCGACCCGGAAAAGCTCGTGCCGGATCCTGCGCCAGAACGCGGCTACAGGCGCGGCGGCAACGGGAACGGACACAACGGCAATGGCAACGGCCTGGTCTCGGACGGGGGTCCAAAGCTGGCGCCGGTTCAGCCGCGGCTCAAGATCGTCCTCGACGAGACCGACGACATGAGTAGCGACGAGGAGCGATTGAACGCGGTTGTATCTGCTCTTAGCAAGTACACCGGCGGAGATCCAGTTCGCCTGGCAATTAAGCAACTAAACGGCGCCGAGGTCGTGATGGAACTTCCGGGAGCCCGCCGCTGCGAAGAGTTAACGCAAGAACTGGGTAAAATAATCGGGCCACTGGGCGGCGTTTACACTCAGGCGTAGACCGCCCCTTCGATCTTCAGCAGACGTTCCTTCAGCGGCAGTCCGCCACCATAACCGTGCAGGGCGCCGGTGCTGCCAACGACCCGGTGGCAAGGGATGAGCAGCGGCCACGGATTCGTCGCCATAACCCGGCCGACGGCGCGGGCAGCGTTAGGGCGGCCCACCTTCGCGGCGAGCCAGCCGTAGCTTTTCGTCTCGCCAGTGGGAATACGGGCACATTCCTCCAGCACTTCCCGCCGGAAAGGCGTGATCCCGGTCCAATCGATGGGAAGAGCCCCGTTAACGGGCTGTCCCGCGACGAGATTGCCCATCATGGCGTCCACCTTCGCCGATTCAACCGGTGTTGCCGGGTCTGTGGCTCCCGATTCGGCGATGGAATGCATCGCCGCCTCGCGTGTCTTGAAGGGCAGTTCGATCGAGTGCAGCCCCCTGTCCGACAGCGTCACCGGAACCCAGCCGAGGTCTGTCTCAGCGACGTGAAAGCGGATCGTAGAGTCCATTTTGAGCACCTCCGGGCAGTTGTCCGGCGCGATTATATGACGGCAACGATTAAGTTTATACAAGGAATTGACACGGTGAGAGTAATCGAAATGGAGGCGAACTTCGTTACCATTAGATGGTGCGCCGACTTCTCATACTCCTGCTTCTCGTTCTGCTGATCGTCGCCTGCGGCGGCTCGGCGGCATCGACGCCTACCCCAACGGCCTCCCCTTCGCCGTCGCCGACGCGGAAGCCAACTCCTTCGCCATCACCGTCGCCAACACCCTCACCTGTTCCGACACCTGTCCCAACGCCAGTTCCAACTGCTGTGCCAACGGCGCCACCCACGCCTGTCCCTGTAACCAACAACCTGGACCTCACGGGAAGTGTGCTGCGCCAGGGCGGCATACTGGTGGCGCGCCTGACGTCGCCACCGGCGGGGCTGACTGAAGCATCTCTCTACTTCACGGGCGTCGGCTACGGGATGCTCCCCGATCCGGTAACGGGTGATTGGTATGCATACGTGGGGATGCCGACATGGTTTACGCTCGGTGGTTATCCGATTGAGGTATGGAGCGGCGAGACGATGCTGGCGCGTGGATGGTTGGATGTCACGGCTGGTGGCTTCGACTACACGGAGATCACAATTCCGCCGGGACCGGGCGGGTTGGTCAACGACGCGGCGAGGGTGGAGGCGGAACGTGTACGGGTGGCAGGGATCCTGGCCGGATTCACGCCTCAGCGGCACTGGAGCGGCCCGTGGATCGTGCCTACTCAAGGTACAGTGACGAGCAACTTCGGAGAACACCGTTCCATCAACGGAGCCGCCTACTTTGCTCACACTGGACACGACATCGCCAACGCAGGGGGAACGCCCGTTTACGCCTCGGCGTCAGGCTCTGTGGCGATGGCTGAGGAGCTCTACCTGTACGGAAACTCGATCCTGATCGACCACGGGGTCGGAGTATTCAGCGGGTACAGCCACCTGCAGCAAATATTGGTGGTGCCAGGCCAGTTCGTTAACCAGGGCGACCTGATCGGATACATGGGCTCAACGGGCTTCTCCAGCGGGCCTCACCTGCACTGGGAGGCGGCCGTGCGTGGAGTGCGGGTGGACCCGCGTCACTTCACGCCGAACGGAGTTGCGCCATAGAAATGCTGGACGCGGCCGGAGTTGATTCCGGCCCTCAGACGCGCGTGTGACTATGCTTCGTAGTTGACCTGGTCCCGGACCTCGGCGATGAAGTCGAACTGCCCGCCGAGCTGCATCGACGCCAGGAGAAGAATGGCCCCGACGATCAGGAACAGGAAAACTTGTCCGGTCAGTGTACTGTTCATATTTGCCCTCCCCAGAGCAATTTCAACGTAAAGGCTCGGTTAATAATCGGTCAACGCCGGGTTGGGCCTGATTCGGTTTACATTTGGTGAACAACACCCGCAGCAGTGTCAGGCGAGAGGAGTTGCGGACACGTTGACTTCGCTTCCTGCCACTGCTAAGTTGACCGCGTAAGAACGGACGGGAGCTCGGCGACCCCGGGCTGAGAGGATGGCGGGATCGGCCATCGACCGCAGAACCTGATCCGGGTAATGCCGGCGGAGGAACAAATGATGCTAAACGACATTCGCGCCGCCCTTTGGGGCGGCTTGTTGATTTCAGGCACGCCATGAGTGGCCTGATCCGCGCTCTCGAGGTGAAGGCGCCCGAGGACTGGGGCGTCCAGCCGGTGCCCGAAGACAAGCGCTCGCTACGCTCATTCGATTTCGCCGTCTTATGGGGGGACCTGGCGGTTAGTCTGTTGGTGATGGTGGCTGGCACCATCCTCGTCCCCGGGCTGAGCACGAAGACGGCGCTCCTGGTAATCGTGGCCGGAACGCTGCTCGGAACCGCGCTCCTCTCGCTCGTCGGCGTTGCAGGGACACGACTGGGTGTGCCGACGATGGTCGCGTTGCGGGCGCCGTTCGGCCTGCGCGGCTCCTACGTAACCGGTGGCTTCAACGTCGTCCAACTTGTCGGCTGGGCCGCTCTGGAGATCATCATCATGGCCCAGGCCGCGCGCGCCCTGAGCGACGAATACCTGGGCTTTGAGGGCTACTACTTCTGGCTAATCGTGTTCGGCGTCGTCGCGACTCTGATGGCGATGGGCGGCCCGGTCGTGGTTGTACGCGAATACCTCCAGAAGTTCGCGGTCTGGATCGTGCTGGCTGCGACCGCCTGGCTCACGTTCCACCTCTTCGACGCGTACGACATGAGCGCGATCTGGAACCGCGAGGGTCAGGGCGGCTTCCCCAACGCCTGGCAGGGTATCGACATCGTCGTCGCTCTCCCCATCTCCTGGATTCCGCTCGTCTGCGATTTCAGCCGCTTCGGCAAGCAGGCGGCCCCAGCGGCCATCGGGACATACATCGGCTACGCAATCGCCAACATCTGGTTTTTCGCCCTGGGCATGCTCTACGTGCAGGCTCTCGAGACGACCACCGTGGGCTTCATAGACGCCCTCGTGCTGATGCTGATCCCGCTGGCCTTAGGCTGGCTGGCCTTGCTCGTGCTGCTCGTCGGCGAATCGGATGAGGCGTTCGCCAACATCTACTCGACGGCGGTCTCGCTGCAGAACTTCGCGCCGTGGCTCAAGGCACCAGTGCTCGCCCTGGGCGTCGGGGTCATTGCCATCATCGTCGCGATCAACCTCGACATGTTGGGGTATGAAACTTTCTTGTTCCTCATCGGTGGCGTGTTTGTTCCGGTGTTCGGGATATTCCTTGCGGATTACTTCGTCTTGCGTCGTGGCCGGTGCGACATCGATGACTTTTACACGGCAGGTGGCCGATTCTGGTACATCAGCGGATTCAACCTGGCAGCGATCGGCGTTTGGTTGGGTGGGTTTTTCGTCTACGCGTTTGCCGGCCAGCCACCGTGGCTCCTGGAGAACGCCGACTTCGTGTCCTGGGTTCCAACCTGGTGGACGCACATTGGCGGCACGATCCCCGCGTTGACGTTCAGTTTCTTCGGGTACATAGCTGTGGGGATGGTGTTGTCCCTCGCGGAGCCGATCACAGTGATATCGTCGGGCGCTCCTGCGCAGGCGGAAGCAGGGTAGAGTATGAGTATGGGCGAGCAAAACGACCCGCTGATAATCGCGGGCAGAGAATTCCGGTCGCGCCTCATCGTCGGCACGGGCAGACACAGGACGATGGAGGAGATGCGAGACTCCATTGACGCGTCCGGCGCGGAGATAGTCACCGTCGCGATTCGGCGTCTGCCCCTTGACCAACCCGACGAGCCGAACCTGATGGACTTCCTCGATTGGGACCGGTATACGATTCTCCCGAACACGGCCGGCTGCAAGACCGCTGAGGAGGCCCTGTTCACTGCGCGGCTGGCGAGGGAGTTGACCGGTTCTAACTGGCTCAAACTCGAGGTGATCCCGGACCCGAAGTACTTGCTGCCAGATCCTGTTGTGACGTTGGAGGCGGCGACGCAGCTTATCGCCGACGGCTTCGTCGTGCTCCCGTATATCCATGCCGACCCCGTGTTGGCGCGGAGACTCGAAGAAGCAGGCTGTGCGACGGTCATGCCCCTCGGTTCGCCGATCGGCTCCGGGCGAGGGATATTCACCCTTGAAGAGATACAGATCATCATCGAAAACGCGAACGTCCCAGTGGTGGTTGATGCCGGCCTGGGAGCGCCGTCCGAGGCGTCCCTGGCGCTGGAAGTGGGCGCCGACGCCGTCCTCGTCAACACGGCAATCGCCCAGGCCAGGGACCCGGTGGGCATGGCCCAAGCGTTCAAGCTTGGCGTGGAGGCCGGACGGCGCGCATACCTGGCCGGACGCATTGACCGCAAAGACATCGCGCAGCCTTCGAGCCCCGTCGGCGAAATGGCGCGGCCACGCTAGGTGACCGGGACCTTCCGTCCCCGCTTAATGCTGGTCACGGATCTTGAAGTGGCTAAGGGCGCCGACTCCCTGATCTTGAGGGTGGGCGCAGCCGTCGAGGGGGGTGTGGACTGGGTTCAGGTGCGTGATAGGCAAGCGACCGGGCAATCCCTCGCAGTTTTGGCGCAACGAGTGGTGAAGGCCGTCGGCGGACAGGCAAAGGTCATGGTGAACGGTTCGCTGGATGCGGCCTGTGAATCGGGCGCAGACGGAGTACACCTGCCGGAGGGCGCGGAAATGGTGCGGGAACCGGGGATGACTGTGGGACGCAGTGTCCATTCGCTTGCAGCGGCTTCATTGGCCGAGGCTGAGGGGGTGGACTACATCGTGGCTGGTCCTGTATTCGCAACCGCGTCGCACCTGGACGCGCAGCCGCTGGGTCTAGGTCTCATAGCGGACATTTCCAACCGAGTGTCTGTCCCCGTGCTGGGAATCGGCGGCATCAACTCCTCGCGGGCAGGAAGCGTCATCGCTGCCGGTGCATCTGGTGTGGCCGTGATCAAGGCCATCCTCGAATCAAGCGACCCGGAGACGGCGGCGCGCCGGTTGCGAGAGGCAATGGACGGGGCGCGACCGTCGTGAATATCACGCTGAACGGGAAGCCTCACACTATGAAACCCCTCGGCAGCGTCGCTCAACTCGTCGAATCCCTCGGAGTGAAGCTACAGGTTGCTGTGGCGGTCAATGGAGAAGTCGTGCGGCGTGCCGATTGGGCGTCTATCGAGTTGAGCGAAGGTGACGAGGTCGAAATCGTGCGGGCCGTTGGAGGCGGCTCATGAGAGTCGTCATCGTCGGCGGCGGCGTCATGGGCTGCTCCATCGCCTATCACCTGGAGCTTGCGGGTGCCTCGGTCGTGCTCCTGGAGCGCGGCGAGATCGGGGGTGAGTCGTCGGGTGCAGCGGCGGGCATGCTCATCGCCCCGATCGAGGACACGGCAGACGACGCCTTCAATGAACTGCGTCGGGCAAGTCTCGCAATATATCCCGAGTTGATTGGTCGCGTACAAGACGCATCCGGAATCGACGTTGAGTACAAGGTCACGGGAATGTTGCGGACGGCCGTCAAGCCGGAGACGGCAGCATGGCTCAAGCAGGTCGCGCACGAGCAAGATGGGCTGAGCTGGCTGGATCATAACGAGGTGCGCGAGATGGAGCCAGCGCTGAGCGAAGATGTGGTAGGCGCCGCCTACTCGGAGGATGATGCTGACCTGAATCCGGGGATTTGGACGAAGGCTCTGGCGAAGGCAGCGGAGTCGCTCGGCGCTGAGGTTCGCACTGGCGTCACCGTGGGTGAGTTAACGGATCGCGGAGTCACTACCGATCAGGGGGCCGTTGAGGGGGATGCCATCATCGTCGCAGCTGGTGCCTGGACGGGGGGACTAACCACGATCGAAACGCCACCCAAACGCGGACAGATGATCGCCTTCCGCTCCCAGGCACTACGCCATACCGTTTGGGGCGAGGATGGGTACCTGGTACCGAAACCTGGCGGTTTCCTGTGGGCCGGGGCTACCGTGGAGGATGCAGGCTTCGACAAGCAGGCAACAGAGGGAGGCGTGGACGGGCTACGGTCGATGGCTGCAGGGTATGTGCCCGGGCTCGAAGGAGCGGACGTGGCGCGGGCTTGGGCGGGGTTGCGGCCGGGTTCGGCGGATGGCATGCCTGTGATCGGTCGGCTAAAGGGGCAAGAGAACGTGTGTGTGGCGACGGGTCATTTCCGGAACGGGATCCTCCTGGCTCCGATAACAGGTGCTCTCGTGGCAGAATTGGTGCTGGAGGGTCGGCTGGACGATAGACTGGCCCCATTCAGTCCGGAACGCTTCAATCAGGAAACATGAACGACGACAAGAAGAAGGAACTGATCGCCGGCGTCTACACTCGCAGCTCGGAGGGCTACGGCGACATCGGCTACTTCCCGATCTACGGGGAGCGCCTCGTGGAACTCGTCGGGGTGACGGCCGGGGCGTTCGTCCTGGACGTCGCCTGCGGGCGCGGTGCCGTGCTGTTCCCGGCGGCAGAGCGCGTCGGCGCTAATGGGCGGGTTAACGGCATCGACATCTCACCAGGGATGGTGAAGGAGACCACATCCGAGATCGCCCGCCGCGGCGTCGTGAACGCATCCGCCGTGGTGATGGATGCTGAGGCGCTGGAATTTCACGACGGCTACTTCGATTTCGTCCTGTGCGCGTTCTCGCTCCAGTTCTTCACTGACCCGGTCAAAGCGCTCAGCGAGGCCCGCCGCGTCCTTAAGCCGGGCGGGACGTTGGGGCTGGCGACGTGGGGGAAGGATGACCCGAAGTGGGCCTGGTGGGACGCGCTGATCGTCGAGTCTGGGTGGCCGGGGATGCGGACGCAGACATTCGACTCCGGTGAGGCGGTTATGGCAGTGCTCGGTGAGGCAGGATTCGACGGGGCGGAGACGACGGTGGAGGAATCGGACTTCGTGTATCCGACGCGGGGCGCCTGGTGGGCGAAGTCCTGGAGCCTGTCGGCGCGAGCGGCGCTGGAGAGGTTGGAGGAGAAGGAGTTAGAGGAGCTACGGGAGACCGTGAGCGAGCGGCTGGACGACATGGAGGAGAGCGACGGGTGGCACGAGATTCACGAGGTGATATACACGGTCTCGAAGAAAAGTGACGCGTGACGTTCGCCCTACGATTTGAAACGCGCCGACATGAGTTGAGCGACCGCCCGAGGGTCTTCGGCCGAACATACGGCTGAGATAACCGCGGCCAGATCGGCGCCGGCTTCCGTCACGTCTGCGACGTTCGTCTCATCAATCCCCCCAATCCCACACACCGGTACGTATACCGCCTCCTTCACTGCTCGCAGCACGTCGATCGTCGCTGGACGAGTATCCGTCTTCGACCGGGAACCGAACAGATTCCCAACCGCAATGTAATTAGTCCCGTCACGCTCCGCCTGCTGAGCCTCCTCCACGTTGTTGGTAGAAGCGCCGACTATCCAATCCGGCGGCACGATTCGGCGAACGGCGGCCACCGGAAGGTCCTTCTGGCCGACGTGGACGCCGTTGGCCCCGACAGCGAGGGCGAGGTCGGCATGGTCGTTGACGATGAGAGGGACGCCGTCTTCGCGGCAGGCGGCGAGCACAGATTCGACTTCCGGGAGCTGCAAACCCTTCTCACGGGCTTTGTCCCGCCATTGGATCAAGCTCGCGCCGCCGGCGATCGCTTCGGTGGCGATCCAGGCAGGGTCGCGGCCGAGGCAGAGCGCGGGGTCGATAATGACGTAGAGGCCGCGTAGGCGGTCGCGCATTCCGGACTCAGGCGGCGGTGCGCTGGTCGGTGTTCTCGGTTGGAGCCTGGTAGATCGTATGGAAGCCGGCCTTATCGCGGCCTGGCCGGAGGTTGGGGGCGAGGAGAAGCACAAACGCATATCCCAGGGCTATTCCGAGAACAGCGCCGAATACGAAGCGGCCAGGGCGGGTCACAGCGGCAGCCCCGTGGTAATGATCATCGGTCGAACTATCACACAGAAAAGTATGGCGTTCAACGGCGACGCGAGTCTACACTTGCGCCAATATGGATGCACGAGGGTTTGCCGGACTGCTCGGGCCGCTGGCCGCCGGGGTGCTGGTCGTGGGCTGGATACTGGCGGTGGCAGCGTTCTTCGTCATCGGCACGGAGACCTGCAGCAACGTGAACCTGGGGATCGCCGGCCGCGCCGAGGTATGCACCGACACCACATCAAGCGCCGTAATCCTGTTCACTACGATCGGCTTTGCCGCAACAGTGGGATCATTCTTCCTGTTCGCGCTGCGGTTCATGCTGCTCGTGCTGGACGACATCCGGGTCAATACTGGGCGAAGTTAGAAGCTCGAAGGGGCGCCTTGCAGCGCTCCATCCCCCTTTCGCTATTCACCACGCACTATTCACTATTTCGTCAATGCATTTCCTGGCCGCCGCTAATGTTGATCGCCTGACCGGTCATGTAATCGGCGTCATCTGATGCCAGGAAGGTAATGAGGTTAGCGACGTCCCTGGGGTAGCCGATGCGGTTGAGGGGGATGGGAGGCGCGCCCGGCGTGGTGAGGGCCCATTCCTCCAGCGTCTTGCCCTGGGCCGCGAGGATGGGATCGAGTGTGCCGCGCAATAATGGCGTGTCGATCGTGCCGGGGCAGACGGCGTTGACGGTGATCTTCTGGGCGCCTACCTCCTTGGCCATCGCTTTCGTCATCAGCAGGACTCCCGCCTTGGTAGCGCAGTAGGGCCCGAGCATGGCGAAGCCGGTCTTCCCGGCTTGCGAAGCGACGCTGATGATCCGGCCGCCGCGGCCCTGGGCGATCATCTGTTTTCCAGCCGCGCGCATGCAGAGGAACACTCCGCGCAGGTTGACCGCGATGGTGCGGTCGAACCCCTCGTCAGTCATGGCGGTGATCGGCATGGGCGGGTTGCCGATCCCGGCGTTATTCACGCAGACGTCGAGGCCACCGAAACGCTCGATAGTCTTCGCGAAGAAGCCCTCGACGTCGGATGTGGCGCTAACGTCGGCGGCATAAGTCTCCACGTCGGCGCCGGCCTCCCGGACTAGAGCCGCCGTTTCGGCGAGGCCCTCCGCGTTGAGGTCGACCAGGGCCAGTTTGGCGCCCTCTTTGGCGAAACGTTCGGCGACGCCGCGGCCGATGCCGCTGCCTCCGCCTGTGATGATGGCTACGCGGTCCTTGAGCAGCATCCGGGACTCCTTCTAAAGATCTTCGTTGCGGATGACGATCTCGCCGGAGGACGATTCGATGGCGAGGGCATAGAAGCCGGGTGGGTCGGTATTGAAGCGCAGGGGCAGGGAGTTGGGTCCTAGCCATGCTGTCAGTCCGTCGCCGTCGTCACCAACTTCCAGCCAGGAGATGGCACCCGGCTGCGCTGGGCTGTTTGCCTCAGTGTAGGCAGCCTGCTGTCGCGCACTGTCAGCGCTCGCGTACTTGATAAAGAAGGGGAGCCGCTCGAAGTCCTCGATGTCCGGGAAGATGTTGTGCCAATGGCCGACCTCCCCGTCCTTGCCCTCCCGCCGGCCTGGAACGAGCGGCCTGTCAAGCCGTGCAGACTCGGCGAGGATGTCATCCGGAGTGACGGCCCAGCCGAAAAGTGAGTCGCCTTGCTGGAGGGCGTGCAGGAGGCGATCACCGAACTGGTGGGAGCGGAGGAGTTCTTGCTGGCCGATGCCGAGAAGCTCGATGTACTGAGGGGGCTTCAGCGGGATGACGCGGTTGGCGGTGCCCGTGGGGTGCGTGCCGCCGGGGAGGGCGACGAGACCAAATTTGTTGCGTAGATTCTGGGCTGTGGTGTCCAGGTCTTTAGAAGCGATAATTGCGTGGTCTATTTGCATCGGCGGTCCTCAGATCAGTTTGGCTATGCGGTCTTTGTACTTGCCCACGATAAGGGCGCCTCCGGCGAAGGCGATGATGGCGACGACTGCTGCGGCGACTTTACCTTCCGTGGAGTCGAGGATGGAGGTCGCGCCCTCGAGCTGCAGCACGTCGATGAGGTCCATGAGGAATTCGCTTGCGTAGTAACCGGCCGCGGCCATGAGAATGCCGCGCCCGACCTTTCCGAGGAGGATGGCCGGATAGAAGATGCGGATCGGGACACGAGCGGCACCGGCGGCGAGGCCGGCTACATCGAAGAGGGGGGAGGGCGCGAAGGCCATGAAGAACATCGTTGGAAACGGCGCCTTCTTGATCCAGCCACTGATCTTCTCATACAGCGGCCGGCCCTCCATGAGCTTACCCCCATTGATTCCGGCGTAGTATCCCGTGAACTCGCCGATGGACTCGGCCGTTCCCGCGGTTACACCCACAGCGATTGGCACGGGTATGCCGTAAAGCGGGTCCATGACGGCGCCTGCCGCGACAGTAAGTCCGCTGCCAGGGATAGGAAGAAGGACGGAGGAGGCTCGCAGGAGCGAGATGATCCAGAGGATGGCGTAGCCCCATGCACCGGAGCGGAGGTCGTCTTCGCCGAGATCGAGGACGATAAAGGCGGTGGCTATGCTCGCGGCGAGCAGGCCGATGAATCCCAGCATGACGAACTCCAGGCGGGCGCGGAGACGCCACAACTGGACGTACTGCTGGGTCTTTTGGAGTTCAGCACCGGCGTCAACCGGAGGCGATGTGTCCGGGGGGTCGGTCGGGGGCTGAGTAACGATGTCTTCGGAAGCCAAATCTGAGGACGATGTTACCGGATGGGCGCGTTAGGCGCGGCTTGACAGAATCCTTAACCACCCCTCGACCAGTGTTGGCAGATCGGGCCGTAACCAGTAAAGCACAGGTGTGTCCTCTTAGTGAGAAGGCTCTCACAAGGAGGCGAGGTCATGTCCCCCAGGTTAGTGTGCGCAGCAATCGCGGTCGCATCGATATTTGTCGCTGTCGTCGTTGCGGCAAGTCCATCGGACGACACTTCGGCGGCGCCAGTAATCGATCCGCAGGAGCAGTCGTTTCACAACCTGATCAACGGCTACCGGACTCAGAACGGGCTGCCCCCGCTGCTCATCGACTACCACATCCAGGAAGCATCGGAGTGGATGAGTAACGCTATGGGGGTACACCGCTTCTTCAGCCACACCGACCACCTGGGCCAGAGCCCATGGACCCGGATGTGCAACTTCGGTTACTGCCACAACACGTGGAAGGGCGAGAACATCGCGGCCGGTTACAGTAGTGCGCAGGCCGTTTTCGATGGTTGGCGTAACTCGCCGGGTCACAACTCGAACATGTTGCACGCCAATTTCCGGGTGCATGGGATCGGATACGTTCATGTTCCGGGAAGCCCGTACGGCCACTACTGGACCGACGACTTCGGCGGATACGTCGTACCAGCCGGAACGCCGCCACCTCCAGCCCCCACAAACACGCCAACACCAACGCCGAGCCCTGTCCCAACGCCAGCTCCGACGCCTGTGCCAACGCCGCTACCAACACCAACACCGTTTCCGGGATGCAGCAATGACCTGGATTGCGACGGATTCGCCAACGCGCGGGAGGCATACATGGGGACGAACGCGTCGAGAGCCTGCTCCGTGACGTCCGGCGCTAACGACGAAGTTCCGGATTCACAGCCCGTGGATTTCAACGATGACCGGCGTGTGAATCTGGCCGACGTAATGACGTTTGGCCCTCACTACAACGCCGCCAACGGTCAGCAGGCATTTCACGTTCGCTGGGATCTAAACGCGGACGGCCGGGTCGACCTTAGCGACGTGTCGTCCATCGGGTCGCGCTACAACACCATCTGCTAAGAGCGTCAAAGACGCAAGGAAACAGGGGTGGCATACCGCCACCCCTGTTCGCTATCCCGACTTCGGTGCTAGTTGAGGCGCTCGATGATGGTGGCAGTGCCGAGCCCACCGCCGCAGCACATTAGCTGCATGCCGTAGCGGCCGCCCGTCCGCTCCAGTTCGTGGAGCATCGTCGTCATCAGGCGGGCGCCGGTCGCGCCGAGAGGGTGGCCGATGGCGATGGCGCCGCCGTTGACGTTGACTTTCGACATGTCGGGCTCGCACTCGCGCTTCCAGGCGAGGACGACGGAGGCGAAAGCTTCGTTTATCTCGATGAGGTCGATGTCCTTCATCTCCAACCCGGCGTGCTTGAGTACTTTCGGCGTGGCAGTGATCGGGCCGGTGAGCATGAGGATCGGATCCGAGCCGACGACTGCCTGGCCGACGATGCGAGCCCTGGCCTTCACTCCGAGTTCGTCCGCCTTCTCGCGCGACATCAGCAGGACTGCGGCGGAGCCGTCGGTGATCTGGGAGGAGTTGCCGGCGTGGTGCACCCCGTCCGGCCGGAAGGATGGTTGGAGGGAGGCGAGCTTCTCGAGGGAGGTGTCGCGGATGCCTTCATCCGTCTTCTGCGTGTGGTCGAGGCCTTCGAGGTTGACGTCGATGGGCAGGATCTCTCGATCGAAGCGGCCCTCGTCGCGGGCGCGCTTGGCCTTTTCGTAGCTATCGAGGGCGAACTCGTCGGCCTCCTGTCGGTCGATACCCCATTTGACTGCAATCTCCTCGGCGGAGATGCCCTGAGGAGTGAGATCGTACTTCTCCATTAGGGCGGGCTGAAGCGGCGAGCCGGGGCCGTTCATTACGTTAGCGCCCATCGGTACGCGGGACATGGACTCGACACCACCGCCGATGGTGATGTCGCAGACACCTGACTGGATCAGGTTGGCGGCGAAGTGGATGGCCTGGTGGGCGCTGCCGCACTGGCGGTCGACGGTCGTGGCCGGGACCGTGTAGGGGAAATCGGCCGTGAGAAGGACGTTGCGGGCAACGTTGATCCCCTGCTCGCCGACCTGGTCGACACAGCCAAAGACTACATCCTCTACCATTCCGGACTCGATACCGGCGCGTTTTACGACCTCGTTAAGCACTTTCGCGCCAAGGTCGTTGGGGTGAACGCCGGACAGGACGCCGTTGCGGCGGCCCATGGGCGTGCGCACGGCTTCGACAATTACTACTTCTGACATGGGTTAACCTCCTTCGTGCTTGCGTGTTTATTTTAGCAGACGCTAAGGCAATGACAAACGCATCATATTGACCGGCCTTATCGTCCTCATTACTATCAGGAATCAAGCGCAACCAGCCACAAATACGTCCAAACTGGAGGATTACCATGCTCCTCTCACTCAAGGGGATTCGCGCGACCACCTTCTTCGCTCTCGCTATTCTCGCCGGAACCGTGCTGTTCTTGGCGGCGAGCGAGCCGGTCGAGGCCGCTGACTTCACCGTCACCAAGACCGCAGACACCGCGGACGGTACGTGCGATGCCGACTGCTCCCTGCGGGAAGCCATCGGTGCAGCAAACGCCGCGAGCGGGCCGCACAACATCGCCCTACCGGCCGGCACATACACTCTGACGATCGCCGGCGCGGGCGAAGACGCTAACGCCACTGGGGACCTGGACTACGAGGAAACTACGACGATTAACGGCACCGATAGCGCGACAACGATTATCGATGGCGGTGACATCGATCGCGTCTTCCATACGGTGATGGGGCCCGGCCTCACGCTCAACGGAGTTACGGTTCAGAACGGCGATGCGGGATCCGACGACGGCGGCGGCATCTTTTCCGGGGGTGCCGTGACACTAAACACATCCACCGTTACGTCCAACGAGGCCGACCAGGGTGCGGGCATCGCCGCGCCTAACATTACCATGGTCAGCAGCCATGTGGATGCGAATACTAGTGCGGACCAGGGGGGTGGTATCTGGTGGTGCTGCAGCGACGCCGCTTACACCATCACCGATAGTACCGTCGACGACAATGTCGCCGGTGACCAGGGGGGTGGCGTATTCCAGTGCTGCGACGACTTCACACTTGTCATTACGAACAGCAGCGTTTCCCGTAACCAGGCCGCAGACCAAGGCGGCGGAGTCTTCTTCTGCTGCGGGGATGAGGGGCCGGTCAACATGACGATTTCAGGCTCCAAGATCGATGACAACACGTCGACTGACCAGGGCGGTGGGTTCTTCTACTGTTGTGGCAGCGACGGAGCGGACACAATTACCCTCACGAACAGCAGCTTCAGCGGAAACGACGCTGAGAGCGATGGTGGAGGAATTTTCATCTGTTGCACGGCCACGGGTGGGACCAACTCCACCATGAGCGGCATCACGGTCGCTAATAACGTGACGACCAGCGGAGGCCAGGGTGGCGGCATCTACGTGGATGGCACGGCCACGATCACGAATAGCACGATCCACAACAACGTAGGGAACAGCGACGGAGGAGGGATCAGGTGCGGCGAAGCGGAGCTGAGCCTGACGAACGTGACGATCACCGATAACACGACGGAGGCGTTCGACTCAGGCGGTGGAGTGAACTGCTCCGAGTTCGAGGCGCTGAACACGATCATCGCCGGCAACGTCGATGAGGGCGGAGTGGCGCCGGACTGCTTCGGCACTTTGAACTCGTTAGGGAACAACCTGGTCCAGGACGTCACCGGCTGCACGATCGCCGGTGACACGGCCGGGAACATCACCGGCGTCGACCCGGCGCTCGGTGCGCTTGCTTTCAACGGCGGCGCGACTCAGACCCGGGCCGTCAGCCCGGGCACGCCGCCGTACAACGCGGGGAGGAACGCCGGTTGCCCGGCGACGGACCAGCGGACTGTGGCGCGGCCGCAGGAGGGCACGTGCGAGATCGGGGCGTACGAGTTCCAGGTGATCACACCGTCGCCGTCGCCGGCTCCCGGTACGCCGACGCAGGCGCCTGCAGCCCTTCCGCCGACCGGTGGTGCAGCCGAGGACGGCGCAAGCCAGGCGTGGCTCATGGCCATCGGAGCGCTCGCGGTCGCCGCGGTTGCGGGAGTTGGGACGTTCGCGGTCGTGAGGCGGCGGCTGTAGCTCTCGGCACTCAGTGGTCAGACAAAGAGAGGCGCGCCTCAAGGCGCGCCTCTTTTATTGCGCCTGTCGGCGATGAACCGGTCCGGGTGAGCCCGCGAAGTCGATGAACGCGACCGGAACCCCGCAGGTCCCTGTCGGGTGCACGGAGACGATGCGGCCTCCCTGCAGGGCGGCGTGTGGTTCGCCGATCGGGTAGCCGGCCGCGCGCACGCGCTCGATCAGGTCGTCGATCCCCGTGACCTCGAAGGCGAGTCCAGCGATTCGGCCGGAGCCCGGCTCGCCGCCGCCCTTCGGCCCGATCACCTCGATGACGACATCGCCGGGGCGCATGAAGGCAAACGCCTGCTCGCCGCGCTCCATCGTGCGCTTCGTCGGAACACCGAGCCACGCGTCGAGGTCTCTGCTGGTCTCGATGACTGAAGGGACCCGGAGCACCACGTGGTCTATTCGCGTTATCGCGGTCTCCGACGTTGCAGTGGAGCCGGACAGGGCGGGCTCTGGTTGGACGAGCTCGATCTGGGCACCTCCGAAGGCTTCCGGGGCGAGGTAGCTCAGTCGGCCGGTGAATCCTTCGCGCGGCTCCCTGTCCTGGAGAGGCACGCTGGCAGCAGACAGGGTTGCGACGTCGGCGTCGACATCGGTGCTCCAGAAGGCGACGTGGTGGAGGCCTTCGCCGCGCTCCTCGATGTAGGTGGCGAAGGGCGAGGTGTCCTC
>Ga0208685_1000104_pt1 | contig 33596 bp, 20 predicted proteins | sample EasRivMeERMLT890_FD_187533 | JGI IMG/M metagenome (GOLD analysis project Ga0208685, IMG submission 187533) | Soil microbial communities from meander-bound floodplain in the East River, Colorado, USA - East River MetaG ERMLT890 (SPAdes) (version 2) | ecosystem: Environmental > Terrestrial > Soil...
CAAGGACGGCGACGACTTCTTCGGAATCCACGTCAACCTGGCGGCCCGCGTCGCGAGCAAAGCCACCGGCGGCGAGATCCTGGCCTCATCCCTTCTCAAGGAGCTGACGGCCAGCGGCGGCGACATCGCCTACGGCGACCCCCGCACTGTCGAGTTCAAAGGCATCGAGGGCGAGCACCAGGTTTGGCCGGTAGAATGGGGCAGCAGCACTTCGGCCTAAACGGAGGGAACCTATGACTCATCAGCGCGTAATCGCCATATCCCGCGCCATCGGCGCCGGCGGAGAAGAAATCGGCCGCATGGTCGCAAAACAGCTCGGACTTCGTTACGCCGACGAGGAGATCATCGTCGCTGCCGCCGAGAAGGCGGGCGTCTCCCCGGAAGCCGTCGCCAGGGCGGAGTCCACGGGAAGCCTCATCGAGCGGATCCTTGATGGCATGGCCCGCACGCCCCCCGTCACCGAGGCGATGGCCATCGCGCCTGTCATCGAGGAGCCGGCGTCAGCTTACGAGAATCTCATCGAGCAGGTCGTTCGGGAGACCGCCGAGGGCGGAAACGTAGTGATCGTCGGGCACGGCGCCAGCATCCCGCTCGCCGGAACCCCTGGACTCCTCCGCGTGCTCATCACAGCGCCGGTGTCATCCCGCACCACGCGCCTCGCCCGCGCCCAGGGTATGGACGAAGGCAAGGCCCAGAAAGCGATCAAACACTCCGACGGCCAGCGCCGCTCCTATCTCAAGCGCTTCTACGGAATCGGCGAAGAGTCCCCGGATCACTACGACGTAGTCCTCAACACCGAATCCGTGACCCTCGAAGGCGCCGCGCGCGCCATCGTCGCCGCTTCCACCGGCTGACCCTCACGGCTCCCCGGCTCCGGCGCCTACTCCATCCGGTACCCGTAATACGCCTGCCGCGCCACAAACCCCAACCGTTCTGCCAGGGCGGCCGATCCCTCGTGCGCCGCGTCCCAGCACGCTTCCAGCCCGGCATCAACACACCACTCGATCAGCTTCGATCCTGTCACCAGCGCGAGCCCTCGACGCTCGTAATCCCGGTGCGTCTCGATCTCAAACTCCACGGAACGCGAACTGATCGCGTACGAGGAGCAACCTGCCACCAGAGCGCCCGAATTAACGTCGCGCACGGCGAACCCAACCCCTCGCTCCAGGAAGTGCTCCAACGACCGGAAGTTCCCCACGAACGACTCATTTAGAGCCGCGAACTCCGTCACGGTCTCCGCCGTCACGCGCTCCACCGCGAACCCCTGCGGTAGCCCTGCCACCACTTGCCACAGCCGCGCCAAATCCCACTCCTGCGGTGCACGAAACGCGAACCGCTCGCTCACCTGTATCGGCCGTTCGCTATCCCAGACCAGCCCCACCCACGGATCCGGGACCGCAAGGAACTCTCTTTGCGGCACGGCCGCCAACGCAGCCTCCGCGCCGGGCGCCGCCGGGTCGCCTGCCACCATGTGAAAGTCGCTCAACACCAGTCGCACCACCCGCGGATCTGCTGGGTCGTCGGCGAAAGCCTCGCCGTTCACCCCCTCCAGCACCGCATCGATAGCGCCGTGCAGGCCGGGGAAGTCAGAGAATAGGGCGCGCAGTGCGGCGAGGCGCTCTCCTTCTATTCGGATCATGTTGTCTGCGGCGCCCGGGCGACGGCCTGCAACCACAGCGACGCAGAGAACGCGCCAGGGTCATCGCCCCAGTCCCGCCATGCCTGCGCCATCTCGGCCATATCCGCTCGTGATGCCCAGCCGCTCTCCTCTGCGTACCTGATTAACGGCTCGGCGCTAAAGTAGCGGAAGTAGAACTCCCCCTCCAGTTTTACTGGTGGACCACTCCCGATGCTTCGAGCCACAGCCGATCCCACGACGCCGCTGAGCCCCGCCGCATTCAACAGAGATCGGAGGTCGCGCCCAATTGTTGGGTGGCGCCGAGTTCGCCGGACGATCTCGATGGAGTTTCGCAAGACGTCGTTCATTGGAGAGGTGACCGAAGCGTCGAAGTCGGCGTCAGCAACACCAATCGTGCCGCCCGGCTTCAAGACTCTTTTCAGCTCCCGCAGAACGTTCAGCGGTGAGTCCACATGCTGCAACAAGGCATGACAAAAGACGCCATCAAAAGTGGCATCACCAAAGTCCAATTTCGCTGCGTCCGCCACCCTGAACTCCACATTCGACACGCTATCCTCAGTTGCTCGAAACCTCGCCGTCTCCACTGCTTCGTCGCTAATGTCGACGCCGACGACCTTTCCTGACCCGACCGTTTTCGCCAGCCCAACAGTTATGCTGCCACCTCCGCAGCCGGCATCCAGCAGGCTGAATTCCGGCCGCAGGTGGGGGAGGAAGAACGCCGCGTTGCGTTCAGCCGTTCGCCGGCCCTGCGCTGGCGCGTGGAATTCTCGCAGCCACTCTCGATAGTCAGATTCAACCGTGCCTGTAATCACGGGGTCAAAGTCTACTCGACCACCGGGCAGCTATTACGGTAAATTGCAGGTACCCCCACGCCGCCCAGAGACGAGGAGCCATCCATGAGCGATCTCCAAACCCAGGACCCTACCGTCGCCGATATCATTCGTCGCGAGCAGGACCGCCAGCGCCTAGGCCTTGAGCTGATTGCGTCCGAGAACTACACGAGTTCAGCGGTCCTCGAAGCGATGGGCTCTGTCCTCACCAATAAATACGCGGAGGGCTACCCCGGCAAGCGCTACTACGGCGGCTGCCACGTCGTGGACGAGGCCGAGACACTGGCCCAGGAACGCGCAAAGGAACTTTTTAGCGCTGAGCACGCCAACGTTCAGCCCAACTCGGGTGCGGAAGCCAACCTCGCGACGTACTTTGCGCTGATCAACTACGGGGATACCGCCATGGGCATGAACCTGGCCCAGGGCGGCCACCTCACCCATGGCCGCGAGGTGAACTTCTCAGGCAAGTTCTACAACTTCATCCCCTACAACGTGGAGCGTGAGTCCGAGCGCATCGACTACGACGAGATGGCCCGCCTCGCCCGCGAGCACAAGCCGAAGATCATCGTCGCCGGCGCCACCGCCTATCCGCGCATCATCGATTTCGCCCGGTTCCGCGAGATCGCGGACGATGTCGGGGCCATTCTCATGACGGATATGGCGCACATCGCTGGCCTCATCGCCGGCGGTGTCCACCCCTCGCCCGTCCCGTACTCACACGTGGTCACGTCCACCGCCCATAAGACGCTCCGTGGCCCTCGCAGCGGGTTCATTCTTACAGAAGGTGGAGACATTGCGACGAAGATCGATAAGACCGTTTTCCCTGGCGTGCAGGGCGGTCCGCACATGCACACCATCGCCGCCAAGGCCGTCTGCTTCGGCGAGGCCCTCGCACCCGACTTCAAGCACTATGCCCAGCAGATCGTGGACAACGCGAAGGCGTTGGCCGAGGCCCTGCAGTCGCACGGCTTTCGGCTGGTCTCAGGCGGCACCGACAACCACCTGATGCTCGTAGACGTCGGCCAGAAGGGGTTGTCCGGCCGTGACACTGAGCGCCTCTGCGACAAGGTAGGGATCACCGTCAACCGCAACACCATTCCCTATGACGAGCGCCCCCCCTTGCAGGGCAGCGGGGTCCGCATCGGGACGCCCGCACTCACCACGCGAGGCATGGGACCCGACGAAATGCGCACCGTCGCCCGCTTCATCGCTTCCGCCATCGAGAACCGCGACGACGAAGCTGCTCTCGCCGGCATCCTCGCCGAGGTGGAGGAGTTCGCCGGCGCTTACCCGGTGCCCGGCATAACCGACCGGGCGGCCGTCACCGCCTGATTCTCGCAACCGATCGCCTCATTGTTGCAGCGAAATCAGCGTGCTATAATCCGAGATTGTCCCGCGGGGTCGCCCTCGCCGGTCTGGCGAAATGCCGGACAAGTGCATTTATATGGGGGTTGTCCGCGGGTGTAATTCTGTTAAGAGAGGTCACGTGCGCGATTACGAACTAGTTGTGGTGGTCAGTCCCGAGAACGGTGACGATGGCTTCCCTGTCACCGTTGAGCGGATAACGAATGCCATCAGGGAGCGTGGTTGCGAAATCGCGAACGTAGAGGAGTGGGGCCGGCGCCGCATGGCCTACCCGATCCGGCGCTACCTGGACGGCTACTACGTCATTTTTCATTTTTCGGGCGAGCCGAGTGCCATTCGCCCCTTGGAATCCAGCCTTGACCTCGCCGATGATGTCCTGCGCCACCTGGTAGTCCGGCTTGACGAACCCGCCCCCGCCCCGTCGCCGCCGGAAGAAGAATCGGTTGAAGAACCGGTCGAGGAACCAGTGATGGCAGCCACTGCGGCATCAGCAGAAGAAGAGTAGGGGGCAGGGAGACACGTAATGGCCGGTCTTAACAAGGTCATGTGCATAGGCAACCTCGGTGCTGACCCCGAGATGAAGTACATGTCGGATGGCACCGCAATGACGAGGTTCAACGTCGCGGTGAGCCGCCAGTACACCACTCAATCCGGCGAAAGACGTGAAGAGACCGAATGGTTCAAGATCGTCGCCTGGCGCAAGACAGCTGAGATCTGCAGCCAGTACCTCCAGAAGGGCAGCAAGGTCTACGTCGAGGGACGTCTCCAGACCCGATCTTGGGACACCCCCGAAGGCGAAAAGAGATACATGACAGAGGTCGTGGCAGATACCGTGCAATTCCTCGACCGTGCGGGTCAAGGTGCGGGTGGTGAGCGCGAGCAGTCATACTCGGGCTCCGACGCTCCTTCCTACGAGCGAGAACCCGCCCCCGCTTACAGTGGCGCACCGGCCGGCGGAAACAGCCAGGACTCGCCGCCACCAGTGAACGCGGAAGACATCCCATTCGAGTAAGGACAACATGGAAACAGAGCCCGAGACAGTAGAACGAACCGAACCAGCGACCGAAGGGTCGACCGAGTTCCGCCGCCCGCGACCAGCTGCTGCGGCTGGTTCCGAGGGTGACGATCGACCCAGGCCCCGTCGTGGCGGCCGTCGCCGCCGGGTCTGCGTCATGTGCGCGGAGCACATGAAGTCAGTGGACTACAAGAACGTCGCCTTCCTGCGCCGTTTCGTCTCGGACCGCGCCCGCATCGAGACTCGTCGCCGGACGAGCGCCTGCGCCAAGCACCAACGGGCGATTGCGCGGGCCATCAAGCGCGCCCGGCACCTCGCGCTCCTCCCTTACACCGCGGAACACATCAGGCTCAGCCAGGGCCGCTAACTCCTGGCGCGTAACCAGTCCGCTCCTTACCTTGTTTACGTACTAGAGACTGTAACCAACGCTCCGACCAGTAAGAGAGATCATCACCATGTCCAGGCAGCGCAAGATTCCAACTCCCGCATGGGAGCAGCACACCGGCCTTCCGGGCGGCATGAGCGCCAGCCGCGCCCGGCAATTCGCAATGGTCGGCATCATTGGCGTCGTGGTCGTAGCTATCGGCATCATTGCCGCCGGCTTCCTCATGGACTGGCTGGACGAGCGCGCACTGCCGGGTTCCACCGCCATCTCCGTGGAGGACCGCAAGTATTCAGTGGAAGAAATGACCGAGCGCGCCAGGCTCTTCTCTGCCGAGACCGGAAATACGCAAGCAACCCTCGTCCTGCCGACAGCAAGTGATGCGGCGATCAACGAAGCCCTGCTTCTGAAGTTTGCCTCCGAGAAGGGTGTAGAGGCGACTGACGAAGAGATTAAGGCGGAGTACGCAAAGCTCCTGGGCATCACCGTAGACGATCCCGGCTTCGATAACCTTCTGCAGCAAGAAATCGCATCGCTCGACATGTCAGAAGATCAGTACCGCGACTACGCAAAGGGCCGCGTTTTGGACAGCAAGATGACGACGAAGTTCACTGAAGAACTCCCGGCCGCCGTTGAATCGGTCCACTACCGCCAGATACAGGTGGCCGATCAGGCAACGGCCGACGAGATCATGCGGCAGCTCGCCGAGGGAGCAGATTTCGCCGCTCTGGCTGCTGAGCACTCCACCGATACCACGTCAAAGGATGCCGGCGGCGACAAGGGCTGGGTGCCGCGCGGAGTGTTGAGTGAAGCCCAGGAGGACATACTTTTCGGCCTGGATCCTAACGAGAACGCACTCTACCCAAGTGCCGGCGGCCAGGTGTTCGTATACCAGGCGGTCGAACGATCGGACAGCCAACCCATTGACGAGTCGTTCAAGCCAACTCTTGCCTCTTCCGCCTACTCGGACTGGAAGACAGAAAAGCGGGAGTCAGTCACGGTAGTTAACAATCTGGACTCTGCTGAGGGCGACACCGAAAAGATCAGATTCGTCATTGAGAACGCTGGTCTGATGCTGAGCCAGTAACCAGTGAACCGCTAATATACTGCTATGGCTGGCCAGGCAAGCGTTGGTATAGTCCTGCTCGGTCTAGGTGTTGTAGGCAGTGGCGTAGCGAGGGCCCTCACGGAACGCCGGGATACCTACTCGAATCGTATTGGCGTCCCCCTTGAACTTCGCAAGGTACTGGTCCGTGACCCGCGCAAAGAGCGAGACGTTCGCCTTCCTTCCGATCTCGTAACTTCCGACCCTGAAGAAGCCCTCTCGACCTCCTGCGACATCGTCGTCGAAGTTATGGGCGGCGAAAACCCGGCCCGCGCTTACATCCAACGCGCCGTCGAGGACGGCCGCTACGTTGTCACCGCCAACAAGGAAGTGATGGCGAAGTATGGCCCCGAGCTCCTGTCTGCCGCTACGGCGGCAGGTGTCGACATCCTCTACGAGGCCAGCGTCGGTGGGGGAATCCCCATAATCTCGCCGTTGAAGCGTGATCTGTCCGGCAACGAAATCACGAGCATTCGCGCCATCATCAACGGCACTACCAACTACATCCTCACCCAGATGAGTCACGAGGAGATCAGCTTCGACGTGGCGCTGAAGGACGCCCAGAAGCTCGGGTACGCTGAGGCAGACCCGACGAACGATATAGACGCCCACGACGCGGCATACAAATTGGCAATCGTTGCGGGCCTCGCCTTCCACACGACAATCGATCCCCAGGAGATCTACCGGGAGGGAATTAGGCGATTAAGCCGGCGCGACTTCCGCTACGCCGCCGAGCTGGGGTACTCGATCAAACTGCTTGCTATCGCGCGTCGCGTCGGAGAATCCATCGAGGCCCGTGTCCAACCAACGCTCATACCCACCCACGAACTGCTCACTCGCGTCGAAGGCGCGCTTAACGCTGTACAGGTGGACGGCGACCTCACCGGCCGCGTCCTGTTCCAGGGCGCCGGGGCGGGTTCGTTGCCCACCACGTCGGCCATAATGGCCGATGTTTTAGACGCGGCCCGGTCGATCTCGTCTGACAGCAAGCCGTTCCCCTGGCGGTATACTTCCGGCATGACCGTGATCGCCACGTCTGACCTTGTTAGCCGCTACTACGTGAGGCTGGAAGTCGCGGACCAGCCAGGAGTTCTGGCTGTCATCGCCCGCTCTTTTGGCGACCACGGTGTTTCCATCGCTTCCGTCATCCAGAAGGAGACTGACGACGCCTCCCAGTCGGCAGAACTCGTGATCATGACGCACGCCGCGAAAGAGTCTGCGATGCAAGCCAGCCTCCAGGAGATCAGCGCCTTCTCCGAGGTTCCGCAGATCGGTAACGTGCTGCGGGTGGAGGACTGATGCCCACCCGATCCGGAGGCCGCGTCACCGCAGATCAGCCGGGCACTGAATGGTTTGAGCAGGAACTGCGAGAAACAAAGGCTCGCTTGCACAAGGTTGAAGGCGAGCTGGCGCAAGCGTTGAAGCAGTCCCACGCCCTGGAGACGGAGGTGAGGAAGGCGCTCGTGTCACTCAATGTCGCCGGCACCGTCGACGTCTCTATCCAGGGATTCCGAGAGGACCTGCGCCAGGTCCGTGACCTTCTTGGGCGCATGCAAGATCGACAGTCGGCGATAACTACGCGCATGGAGCAAATCCAGAACCAGCGGCAAACGGAACTCGGCCGCGATCGGCAAGATCTCGCGGCGGCCTTGAAGCAGGCCGAGGGGATGGCCAAAATTCTCGAGGGGTACGACACCCGCGTCAAAAATCTGGAAGAGACCACACGGCACGTCGAGGAGGAGATTTCCGGCACTCGCGCCGCCCGCCAGGCGGGCGAGCGCACGTTGGGCGAGATAAACATGCGCTCTACGGCAATGCACGAGGCAACCCTTCGGCTGGAACAGCAGACCAGCAACTTCGCCACGCAGATCGAAACCCTGGGGCAGAGCGATGAGAACCTCGTTGATCGTATGACCCTGTTCCTTGAACAACTGAGGCGTGTCCTGGAGCGCCTCGACAAACTCGAGTCGTACGAGCAGTTCCAGGCCGATACACGGGAGGCCCTGCAGAAGATCGCGCAGGAACGTGAACTGGACATTCAACGGATCGGGGTTGCCGAACGCCTTTCAAACGACATCGCCGACCAGATGACGGAGTTATCGCTGACGGTTGCCCGAATCGATCAGAAGTCCCAGCAGAACGGCAATGAGATCGCGTCTCTGACCGCACAGATGCAGGATCAGGCTGAGCAGATTACGGCCGGGATTAAGAAGCTGTACCAGACCCTGCTTCGCCAGCGCCGGCGAGCCTCCGAGGCCCTTAACCAGGAGATTAAGGAACTAACCCACGGTGAACTCCACGCCGGTGACTGACAACAGCGCACGCGGCGTCCTCCACAAATATCGCGATCGTCTTCCCATTAACGAGAGCACCCCGCTGATTTCCCTCGGCGAAGGTGACACCCCCCTGGTTAAATCTCGCCGCCTGATCGAGCGTGTCGGGTGTAAAGAACTCTATTTCAAGCTGGAGATGTGCAATCCGACCGGCTCCTTCAAGGACCGCGGGATGGTTGTTGCCGTCGCCAAAGCCGCCGAGTCAGGCGCCACCAAAGTGCTCTGCGCCTCCACCGGGAACACCAGCGCGTCAGCCGCCGCTTACGCGGCGCACCTTGGTCTCGAGGCGTATGTTCTCGTGCCCCACGGGAACATCGCCCAGGGGAAACTCGCCCAGGCAGTTGCACACGGCGCGAAGATCCTCGCCGTCCGTGGGAACTTCGACCAGGCGCTGGACGTCGCCCGCCAGGTCAGCGAGAACCACCCGGTCGCGCTCGTCAATTCGATTAACCCGCACCGCATCGAGGGTCAGAAGACCGCCGCATTCGAGATCACCGACGCGCTCGGCGACGCACCGGACATGCTTTTCTTGCCTGTCGGCAATGCTGGAAACATTACCGCCTACTGGCGAGGTTTCGTGGAGTATTACCGGTCGGAAGACGCAACTCGCAAGCCCCGGATGATGGGTTGGCAGGCTGCCGGCGCCGCACCCATCGTCCTCGGCGCACCAGTCGAGAACCCCCAAACGGTCGCCTCCGCCATCCGCATCGGCAACCCGGCATCCTGGCGCTTTGCCGAGGCGGCACGCGACGAGTCCGGCGGTGCCATCGACTCCGTCACCGATGATGAAATTCTGGACGCCTACCGCCTGCTCGCTCAGGAAGAGGGCATCTTCTGCGAACCCGCCTCCGCAGCCAGCCTCGCCGGCCTCCTCAAGCACCTCTCTACGGAGGAGGTTGCGGACGAGATCATCGTCTGCGTTATCACCGGCCACGGTCTGAAGGACCCGGACACCGCCCTTTCCATCAAGGCAGAGACCATTGAGGTGGATGCCGAGCTTGGCGCAGTCGAGGCGTCGATGGGGTTGTAGCCAGCGCCGCGTTGTTAAACACCGTGCCATTCGTCACTCAGAACCGGGTGTCCTGTAGACGACAGCCCTTCGTTGTAAGATAGGCGCGCGCTAAGGAGCACTTAAGGAGACCACGATGGACTATAGATTCACAGACGAGCAGGAAGCATTCAGGACGGAGATCCGCACCTTCCTCAAGCAGGAGCTGACGGCGGACCTGGAGCAAGGTGAGGAGGCTGGAAGCGACGACGAATTCGAGTTCCAGCGGAAGTTCCAGAAAAAGTTGGCTGCGAATGGGTGGCTGGTCCCGCACTGGCCGAGCCAGTACGGCGGCCGCGACATGGTAATCATGGACCAGGTGATCCTGAAGGAGGAGTTGGCCTACTCCCGGGCGCCACTCACGGAATTCTTCGGAATCAACATGATTGGCCCGGTGCTGATGATGTACGGCACCGAGGAGCAGAAGAAGCAGCACCTGCCGGGAATCGCCTCGGCGGAAGTTATGTGGTCCCAGGGATATTCGGAGCCGGGCTCCGGTTCGGACCTCGCGTCGTTGCAGACCCGGGCCGTCCGCGACGGCGATGACTACGTGATTAACGGGCAGAAGATCTGGAACACGAACGCCCACCGCGCGGACTGGATGTTCTTCCTGGCGCGCACGGATCCTGAGGCGCCGAAGCACAAGGGGATCACGTTCTTCCTGACCCCGACAAGCGCCCCCGGATATAGCACTCGCCCGCTCATCAACCTGGCGGGCACACACATCTTCAACGAGACCTTCTTCGAGGATATGCGCGTTCCCGCCAGCAATATCGTCGGCGAGGAGAACCGCGGCTGGTACGTCGGCGCCGCTCTGCTCGACTTCGAGCGCAGCGGGATCGGTAACTCCGCGCTGGCCCGGCGCAGCGTCGACGACCTCGTCACCTACGTCCGCCAGGCGGGCAACGGCCACTCCAACGGCGCTGAGCGGGATGCGCTGCGCCACCATCTTGCCGACCTGGTGATCGAGACGGAGGTGGGCCGGTACCTGAGCTACCGTGTTGCTTCGATGCAGGCCCGTGGTGAAGTGCCGAACGCCGAGGCTTCGATGACGAAGGTGTTCACGTCGGAGGTGGCACACCGGGTGTACAACGCGGGCGTGAAGGCGCTGGGAATGTACGGGCCGCTGCGGCCGGAAACCGGGGTGGCGAAGATGAAGGGGACGTTCGGGATGAATTACATGATCTCGCTGGGCGGAATGATCGCTGGTGGGACCAGCGAGATCCAGCGGAACATCATCGCGCAGCGGGGACTGGGGCTGCAGAGAGGCTGAGGCGGAAGTGAGAAGTCAGGCCGCGATCTAACCGAGCGGTTACAAGAACGCCGTACACTGGAGGAACTATGCGGAGAGTCGCGGCGTTCCTCGTGGTTGTCGTCTTGGCGTTGGCCGTAACGCCGTCCTCCAGCCCGAAGAGTGCCGACGCCGCGCACGACTTCTCGTCAATCGGGGCTATGGTCCAGGCGGAGGTCGATGGTGGAAACTTCCCCGGAGCCTCGATGCTCGTCGTGAAGGACGGTCAGCCTGTTTACGAGCAACACTTCGGGACATTCGGGCCGACGACGCAGATCCCAATCGCCTCGGCGAGCAAGTGGGTAAGCGGGGCGGTGATCATGAGCCTGGTGGACGACGGGTTGATCTCGCTGGATGACACCGTGGCGGAGTGGTTGCCGGGATGGACCGGGCAGAAAGGGTCGATCACAGTCCGGCAGTTGTTCTCGCACACCTCCGGACTGCCGGCGGACCATTCTTGCCTTGGGCAGTCGGGCATCACGCTGGCGCAGTGCGTGGACCAGATTGCGACGTTGAACCTGTTGGCGCCGCCGGGGACGATGTTCTGGTACGGAGGAACATCGATGCAGGTGCCAGGCCGGATCGCGGAGGTGGCCTCGGGGAAGACGTGGGCACAGTTGTTTGCGGACCAGATTGGAACTCCCCTGGGGATGAGCTCGACGTTCTACTGGCCGATCCTGAACCCGCAGATCGGCGGAGGCGTACTTTCCACGGTCAGCGATTACGGGAAGTTGCTGCAGGCGATGCAACAAGACGGCATCTTTGGCTCGCAGCAGGTCTTGAGTGCAACGTCCGTGGAGGCAATGGAAGAGGATCAGACCGGCGGCGTGCCGATCTGGTACTCGCCCCACTTCGACGATACGCGCTACGGAGTGGGGGTGTGGCGGGATATCGTGGGGCCCGGAGGCGAGGCGGTGCAGGTGAGCAGCCAGGGCAAGTTCGCGATGTCGCCATGGCTGGACCGCGAACGGCGATACTATGCGATTTTCTTCGTCCAGGATGACTTCCTGGAGTTGTACTCGTTCGTCGAGGGGTTGCAGGCTGAAGTGCGGGGGATCATCGACGGGCATGACACAGACGGCGATGGGCAGGCGGACGGGATCGACCTGGATGACGACGGCGATGCTCAGGCCGATGGCGTGGACGGGTGCGCCTCGACGCCGACGTCTTGGACGACGCCGAGCGGGGACCTGGATTGCGACGGATTCCCGAGCACAGTAACGGCTTCCGGAAGAGGCGCTGAGACGGTCGTGGGGAGTGACGCGGTGGAGGCGTGCCCGGCGACGGTCACTCCCAACGACGAGGTGGTGGACGCTTGGCCGCCAGACCTGAACGATACCCAGGGAGCGAACCTGTCGGATGTCTCGCTAATGGGTTCGGCGTATAACAAATCCGCCGGACGGCCCGGATACGACGTTCGAAAGGATTTGAACGCGAACAACGTTGTGAATCTGAGCGATATCTCGTCGATGAGTCCCTTCTACAACAAAGCGTGTTCGCCTCCAGGTTGATCAGTGCCCTGGGGGGAAATCCCACATTGACACGCGTGCGCGCGTAAATATAATGGTGGCGAGCCTGGGCCGTTCACCCAGTTGAGGGGGTAATGCGTGCGCACAATTCTGGGCCTTTCCGCATTGATTGGCGCCGTTTTCGTCGTTATCAGCGCAGGCTCGGCTGACGCCACCGGAGGTACCACGGAGAGGATCAGCATGATCTCCGAATTCCAGGGAGGTGCCTCGAGCTCTGCCGGGACCGGACTCAGCGCGGATGGAAGGTACGTCGTGTTCTCTTCAGGGGCGAACTTCTACGTTCCCGGTGACACGAACGGCGCAACAGACATCTTCTTGCGCGACCGGCAAACCGGGGCGACTGAAATACTAAGCCTCAATACCGCGGGCCAACAGGGCAATAGCAACAGCTGGCTCTCAAGCTCGGTAGCCATGAGCGCCGACGGTAGGTTCGTCGCGTTTCATTCGAACTCCACGAACCTCGTCCCTAACGATACCAACGGGGAGGAGGACATCTTCGTCAGAGACCGCCTTCTGGGATACACGGAACGCGTCAATGTCTACAACAACGGCGCCCAGGTTGGGATGTTTACCGAGAGTCACGTGTCCAGCATGAGCGCGGATGGCAGGTTCGTGGCGTTCTCGACGACAGCAAACCTGGATCCGACTGACCAGAACGGTTACCAGGACGCATACGTGCGCGATCGGCTGCTCGGAATCAGCAAACGAGTTAGCGGCAGCCCCGGGGGAAGTCCCCAGAGCCAGACCAGTGGCCACGACCCAAAGATCAGCGCCGATGGCCGGTTCGTTAGTTTCTTCTCATACAACGTTCTGCTGCCAAACGACTTGAATTATGCCCCTGATGTCTACGTCTACGATCTGCAAACGGGCGCCCTGGCACTCGTGAGCGCGAAAGCAGATGGCAGTTCCGGCAATGGTGGAGCAGATGGACATGGCGGTTCGCTCAGTACAGACGGGCGCTACATCGCGTTCCGGTCTGCGGCTTCGGACCTCGTCGCCGGTGACACGAATGGCTTCCCCGACATCTTCGTCCGGGACCGTGACACTGATGCCGACTTAGTGTTCGACGAACCGGGCGAGGTTTCTGTCGAACTCGTCACCGTCGATTCCAGTCAAAATCAAGCAACCGATTTTAATGCCCACCATGCGATCAGCGACGATGGAATGTACGTCACGTTTGCCTCATCCGCTTCTAATTTGGTTGCGGGGGACACAAACGGTAAATCAGACATCTTCCTGCGTGACCGGCTGACAGGGGAAACGTTGCGCGTGAGCGTGTCAAGCTCGGGGGACCAGGCAAATGACGGAAGCCAGTTCCCGGAGATAAGCGGAGACGGGAGCGTAGTAGGGTTCTTCTCGTATGCCTCGAACCTCGTACCCGGTATAGCCCAGGGTGACATCTACGTACATAGCTTTGCCGGTGCCGGCGCGACTCCGGCCCCTACCACCCCATACACGCCGACACCTGGGGTGACACCGGTTCCGACGCCTTCCCCGATCTTGACGCCGACGCCGATCCCGCCCGGACCGCCCGTGTATGCATCAGTGGATACCGACTCAAGCGGAAACACCGCCGCAGCGCTCGGCGCCATCGACTTGTGCCGAACGGTCACACTCGGCTCGACGTTCACGGTGGACGTCGTCGTCGAGGATGCCCCGCCGCTCAAAGACGTCATTCTGAACCTTCTTTACAGCCCATCTGTCCTTAGAGTGACGGGGCTGGACTACGCGCTGAAGCTGGCGTCCGGGGGCTCGAATCTGCTGCCTGTATACGACGGAATGCCCGACAGTGACGGAAATTTCCTTGTCGGTGTGTTCGACATGGGGAACGTGCCCGAGAGCGGCGATGGCGTGGTGCTGAGGTTCACGATGCAGGCCGTGGGGAACGGTCTGAGCGCGATAGACCTGAACGACACAACCGGGGCGGACGCCGATGGTGTAATCGACGTGACGGGCTGGGAAGGCGTGGCCATACCCTACCCGAACGTCATCCAGGCGGACGGCCAGGTCGCGGTCGGGCAGGCATGCGCGGGCGCGACGACAACCCCCGGTCCGCCGACTCCGACGCCTACACCCACGCCGACGCCGCCATCTGAGTTGGAAGTCGCAATCGACGCAGACCCATCAGGGAATGAGGCCACCACTCTCGGCCCCCTGGACTCTTGCAGATCCGTTCAGTTGGGCGAGTCTTTCGAGGTTGACGTCGTCGTGCGTGACCTCGCGGAGCCGGGCCTGGGGGGGTTCGGGTTCGACGTCGTCTACGATCCGGCGCTCCTGAAGGTCACTGCTTACAACCCAACCTTTATTGTCGCTACGAATACACCCTTCGTCCCATTCGACATCACCGATGACGTTCCTGACACTGATGGCGACTTTAGGGTCGATTATCTGGATCTAAGCGGCGGTGCTGGCGAAGAAGGCGCCGGGGTACTGATTCGGATAACGTTCGAAGCGATTGGGGCGGGTATTTCGGTTCTGGACCTCACCGACATCGCCGCGAACGGTGGGATACTCGTCATGACGCCGACTGGCGATGCGTACGAGCTTGCCTATGTCCGCGACGGCCAGGTCGCGGTTGGGCAGTCCTGCGGCGGAGCGACCACAACCCCTGGTCCGACGACGCCCACACCCACTCCAACGCCGACGCCGACACCCACTCCAACGCCAACACCTACGCCCACACCCACTCCCACGCCGACGCCGATGCCCACGCCCACACCTACGCCGATGCCCACGCCCACACCTACGCCGACGCCGGTTCCAACTGCTCCGTCGGAAATAGAGGTGGCGATCGACGCTGATGCATCAGGGAATGGGGCTACCAGTCTTGGAACGCTGGACTCTTGCCGGTCCGTCGAGTTGGGTCAGTCCTTTACCGTTGACGTCGTCGTGCCCAACCTCGGAGAGCCTGGCCTGTTTGGGTTTGGCTTTAATATCGTTTACAGTCCAGCTCACCTCAGGGTGACCGCTTTCGACACGGCTTTTATGATCGCGGCTAACCCGCCCTATATTCCGGCGCACTTCGGTGACACGGTTCCGGACGTTGATGGCGATTTCAGAGTGGATCACGTTGACCTGGGAGGTATTGACGGTGAGGCAGGATCGGGGGTCTTGATCCGGGTGACGCTCGAGGCTATCGGCGAGGGCGGTTCGGTGCTGGACCTGGGCGACACGACGGCGAATGGCCAGGTGCTCATCGTAGGCTCGGATGGCGAGTTGTTCCCCCTGTCCCTTATTCGTGACGGCGAGGTCGTCGTTGGCGGTCCGTGTCCGGGCCTTCTCGTCGACAGCGACGGGGATGGGTTCAAGGACACTCGGGAAGACTGGGTTGAGACCTCGGTGACGCGCAGCTGCCCAGTAACTACGGCGCCAAACGATGAGGTCGTTGACGCGTGGCCGCCGGACTACAACGACAGCCAAACGGTGAACCTGTCCGATCTTTCCGCGATGAGTGTGCCCTACAACAAATCGGCCGGCCAGGCGGGATACGAAGCGCGCAAGGACTTGAACGCAAGTGGTAGCGTCAACCTCGCAGACATCTCATTGATGAGTTCTGCGTACAATCGATCGTGCGCGCCGTAAGCCGCTAGGCTGGCACCCAGGGTGGGACTGGTTCCGCGTAGAATGGGCGGCGGGGCCAGCGTGCGGATTTTCAGGCCGACTTCACTTGCGGTGGCGGCGCTTATCGCGCTCGCCCTGATCATGCTGCCCGCGGATTCGCGGGCTGATCCGCCCGCGCCGCCTGCCGAGTACCAGCCGCTCTACGACGAACTTTCACAGAAACTGACGTCCTTTGAGGCCGATGTGGACGCCGAGTGGGATGGGACGGTTGGCGACGGGAGGTTCTCGGCCGCGCTCTCCTCGGCAAACGGACAGAAGTCAATCGCCCTGCTGTCTCAGCAATCGTGGTTAGGAAGCCTGGCGATGCTCGATGCCTACGAAGACCTGGGCATCGAGGTCATCAAGCTTGAGATGGAGTACCCGGTCCAGACGCCGGCTTTCCAATCTTGGCTGGCCGCACATCCGCCGGCCGGTTACAACCCATACACAGCCACTGTGGCGAGCTTCATTGGGACGCCGACATCGTTCTACAACCGGCTGGTGGATGAGATCCGGTCGCGAGGGCTGGAGCTGTGGATCGAACACGGGACGCTGTTCGCCGACTATTCGCCGACGCCCGCTGGCGCTTATTTCGCTGATATGCGCACCTCGGGCATAGCGGCGACGCGAGCGCGGTATACGTCAGAACGATCGGCTGAGGCGGCCCTGGTGGTGTCCGAGCTAGAGCCGGACTACTACACGATCCTGGAGGAGCCGGATACTCAGAACGACAACTTTGGGTACTTTGCGGGCCAAACTCCGCTATTCGACACCGCGGGCTGGATCGGGTACGTCGAGGCGACTACATCGGCAATCGAGGTTGCTGTGCCCGGATCGCCGACGCTGCTGGGGGCGGGGACGGGCACGTGGGACAGCTTTGCCTACACGCAGGCGTTCGCGGCGATGCCGGACCTTGATTACGTGGACCTGCACATCTATCCGCTGCAGACGATCGGGCAGGACTACTTGCAGGTGGCGCTGGACTGGGCGGACTACATCCGCTCAGTCGACCCGGTGAAGATTGTGACGGTTGGCGAGACGTGGTTGTACAAAGCTGCGATCTCCGACCTCACGGGCGGTACGCCGTACAACGACATCCTGGGACGGGACGTGTATAGCTTCTGGGAGCCGCTAGACCAGCAATATATGCGGCTCATCTTCAAGATGATGCAGGTAGCTGACTTCAAGTTAATGATGCCGTTCTGGACACAGTATTTCTGGGGGTACCTGGAGTACGGTGACCCGGACCTCGAGGGTCTGACGGGGCCACAGAAGATCGCGCTGGCAGGCCAGGAAGCGGGGCCGAACGTCCTGGCAGGGATCCTGACAGGAACCGGGGAAGAGTTCGAACGACTGATGCCGCTGACGGACGGGACGCCCACCTTTTACTGCACATGGTCACCGTCCTGCCCGGAAATTACGATCACGGGGGACCCGCCTTCGGCCTTTCCGTTCCGGGGGTACGGCGATCCGAGCATTGAGTACGACCCGGACACCGGTGAGCTGTGGATGTCGTACTCGTGGCTGGATGTGAACGTGACTTCGCCGGGACCGCCGCCGGTGATCGATTTCGGCGTGCGGACGCACCTGGCGAAGAGCACGGACGGCGGGGCGACGTGGGCGTTCGTACGTGAGGTCAACGACACCCAACTCATTTCCCACCCGGACACATCGGAACAGGGATGGCTGATCCACGAGGTTTCGACGCTTGCTCGTCGGGCTTCCGGCGACTGGGAGTTGCTGTGGCTGGCGTACTTCGATCCGCAAGGGGGCGCGCACGGCGCTGGAAACTCGGACTTCCACTACCGCCGGAGCACGGCCAGCACTCCCGACGACCTGGGCGACAGCGAGGCGGCGTGGATCGGTGGGAACATCACTTCGCCGTCGTTCGGGGCAGTGCACAACTTCAATGCGACCCCGCAACTCTCGGACTGCACGGCGTTCACGGAGCCGGCGCTGCTGGCTCACGGAGGCGAGACCTATCTCGCGACGAACTGCGTGGTGTTCAGTGGGTCCGTGCGGCAACCGCAGTTAGAGAGGTTGGTGTTGCTCCGCGAGGATGGCGACAGTTACGACTACATGGGCGAGCTGCTGGACTATGACGACGCAGTGGACAACGGGGGCGAGCGGATAGAGCAAGTTGACCTGTCGATCGCGCAGAACGGTGCCGTGTTGTTGATCGGCACGGCGATCCAGGCAGCGCAGCCGAATCACCTGGGTTGCGTGGTATTCGAGGTCCTGGACCTGGACGCTGCGTCCGTGCGGCGGTACGGCTCCGGGGAGGCGGTGAAGTTGATGCAGATCACAGGCGACGACCCTGGGCTTGGCTCGGGGCTTTGTACGTACGACGCCGAAAGCAGCACCGGCGTGATGATCGTGCTGCACGACCAGGACCCGCCGCCACAGGCCGTGTTCTCGATGCGGGCCACAGGCCAGCACCCCCAGGGGAACGACGTCGACGCCGACGGCCGGGCGGACACGGCGGACAACTGCCCGGAGTGGCCAAACCCCGGGCAGAACCTGCCGGTGTGGAGTGTGCCCGCCGGGGACCGGGACTGCGACGGATTCCCGGACCTCGTGACAGCGGCAGGTAGGGGGAACGAGGCCTCTATCGGGACCGATGAGATGGATCAGTGCCCCGAGAATTCGGCGGACGATGCCTGGCCGCCGGACGTGAACAACAGCGGAGTGGTGAACCTTTCGGATGTTTCGCTGCTGAGTTCGGCATACAACAAAATGATCGGTCAGCAGGGATACGAGGTGCGCAAGGACCTCAACGCCAACAACTCCGTCAACCTTAGTGATGTGTCGTTGATGGGTTCGTTCTACAACAAGAGCTGCTCATAGCGCTGCGCGGCGGTAGGGGTGAACTCCCGTTGGAGCGGGACATGGCGGCTGCTCGATGATCTGAGAGCTCATGCCGGAAAAAATGATCCGGAATCGGCATACGGCCCGAATAACCATTGCGATGCGATTGTAATGCCCACGGCCCCGTCCTTTAACCAATCGTCTGCAAGCGGCTGCCAAAATACCGTCAACTCGGCCAAAAGGGGCCGAATCGACAGGAGTCCTGGACCAAGGATCGGGGGGTTAGCGCGGATCCTCGTGGAACCAGGCTAGGAAATAACCTACCGGGAGGGAGAAATGATGAACAGGTTCGCAGTCGCAGTCGTGGCAGTAATCGTCCTGGCATCCGTTGCCACCCTGCACTGGGAGTTGGGAAGGGGAGCCCAGGCGCAAGTCGACCCAACTATCAACTTACTGGCCGTGGATACAGACATAACGGGAAACACGGCATCGTCGATAGGACCGGTCGAGGACTGTAAGCCGGTATCAGCTGGCGAGTTCGTGACCGTCGACATCGTCGTCGATGATGTGCCAGAACCCGGAGTGCAGTCATTCGGCACCGACATTCTCTACGACCCCACCGTGCTCGAAGTGACGGCCGTGGATGGCAACTTACTGCTCGTCGCTCAGGGCGGAACTCTCATCACGTTTGCGGGTCCTCTCCCTGATTCCGATGGAGTCTACCGTTGGGAAGCCGCTGACCTCGGCGGGCCATCTGCTTATGAAACCGGCCCAGGGGTATTCCTGCGCGTCACCTTCCGGGCCGTTGGCCCTGGAATCTCTCCCATCGTCCTCTCCGACGAAATCCAGGGGGACGGAACACCTGACGCCTACTACGAGGGCGGAATCCCCTTCCTTATTAACGATCTCCGCTCTGCCACGATCGGCGTGGATGAGGACTGCCCATCACCAGCTGACGTGAGTGTAACTTCGGTGTCCGTCAATGCGCCTGCGCAAATGACTGCCAACACGCCGACGAACGTAACAGTTGATTCGGTGGTCTCGAACGGTGGGCCGTACCAACCCTTCAACGTGGACGTCACTACCACGTTGTCAACACCAACGGACTGTTCCGTGTCAGGTGGCAATAACCAGACCACCCAGGACACCTTACTCTCGGTAGGCGCACCGGCGAACGTTAGCCACACCTTCTCCGTAACGTGCACTGAGGTGTCGTTCCACACCATGTCTGCAAGTGTCACCGTTGCTGATGACGACCCGGTAGCTTTTGAGACCTCCCCCTTTAACGACACTCTTGCAGCGATCGACACCACGGCCGTCGTTGGCGAGTCGAATTTCTCCCTCGGTGCGCTCACGCCGGTCTTCCCCGCCACGGTGATGGCAGGGATGGAATTTACAATGACAATAGAGGTGCCGGTCACTAACTCCGGCCCCTTTGGTCCTGCGAGCGCCCGGCCGTCGATCGATCTGGTATATCCGTCGGATTGTCTGCTGTTTTCGCCCGATCCAGGGGTCGATGATGAAATGCTGGCCTCTGGCCAAACTGGGACTGCGGCCGTCAGTTGGAAGGTGATCTGCAAGAACCCTGGCTCGCACGCCTTCTCGTATACCGCTTCTGTCTCGCCCACCCACCTGCATGTGACGGACCCGGCCGGTCCCAACGATGCATCCGGAGCCCACACTCTCGACGTCTTTGTTGGCGTCTGCGGCCCCGACCCCGCCCCCGCCGGCGATCCTCTACAGAACATGTCACCGGAGTTAATCGCCCTCATCGGCCGATTGACGGAGACTGGGACCCCAGTACCGCCGGAATACCAGAAGCCCCTATCCTGCCTCATGGATCAGACAGCCACAGACGCGGCTGGCACTCCCGGCAACGACTGCCCGGTAGGGTTGCTGGCTGAGCAACCCTGCGGAGTCAGCATCGACGTGCGCATCGATCAGGTGGGCGGCTCCCCGATTGGAAGGCCGTCGACGCGGCTTGCCCCTATTGGCGTGACTTTTGTGCCGCCGGAAATCGATTGGGCCGCCGACCTGGATATCCAGAATGCCTCGATAAACAGTTCCGGCAAGTTCAGCATCAGAACCGATGGCGGTCTGCAGCTAAACGGCACCCCGTGCCAAATCGACATCGGAACCGATGACACCCTGGGCTGGGAAGCCGCCCTTAAAGGGAATGCACCCGAAACCAATAGCACTGACCTCCTCAAGAGCGCCCACCACTGGCCGAATGACCTGAACGCCGAACGCGCCTTGGTGGAAGCTTCCTTCACGGCCCACCCAAGTCTGCCACCAGGCGTCACTCTCTGGTCGCGGACGGTCATACCCCTGGAGAACTCCGGGATTAAGCTTCCGCTGAACGTTCTCACGTGGAAAATAACGGACCCTGCCTACCAGACGCTCACAGGTGCGGGATGGGTCGTGGTCCCCTTCCCAGGTGACCCGGTGAACCCGGACCCGGCAGGAACGATCGGCGGTAATCCCGATCAAGACGACCCACCAACGGGTCCGTGGCCGCCTTCTACTTGCACGCCACACAACGTGAGAATGGAATTCTTCGGTGTGGCCGAGGTGCCGGAAGGCGGCAGCGGCGCCGTTATGCTCGCCTGCACCACGCCCGGCAGCCACATGACCTGGACTTTGCTTGATCCTGATGCAAAGAACGTCATCGGTGACGAAGGTCCACGCTCAGAAAATCTGACATGCGGCCTCGACCTGGATGGCGACGGTCTCTCACAGAACTCGGAGACGTATTGGGGGACTAACGCGCTCAGTACAGACTCAGACGGCGATGGGGTGCAGGACGCGCCGGACAATTGCAAGCTGATCCCGAACCCTGGTCAAGCAGACCTCGAGGAGGACGGGATCGGCGACATTTGCGACCCCGACGATGAGAACGACGGCATTGCCGACACCGGGGACAACTGTGCGACAACGGTCAACCCCGACCAACAGAACGCCGTGCACCCTGGAACAACTGCCGGTGACCACTGCGAGGACCCGGACACCGATACTGTCGTGGACTTCACCGATAACTGTCCCGATACACCGAATCCCGGCCAGGAAAACGATATTCATAGCGAGCTCCCCGCTGGAGATCACTGTGACGACCCGGACCTGGACGGCGTGCCGGACATCGACGACAACTGTATCGACACGTCCAACCACGCGCAGGATAACGCCGTGCACCCCGGCACGGCAGCCGGCGACCACTGCGACGATCCGGACGAGGATACCGTGATAGACATCGACGACAACTGTCCGGACCTGTCGAACGTGGGCCAGGAGAATGGGGACGGCGACCTGTTCGGCGACGTGTGCGACGTTTGCCCGGTCGTCATGAACTTCTGGAGCGTGCCAAGCGGGGACGGTGACTGTGACGGTTTCCCCAACACGGTGACGACCGCCGGCCGCGGACGCGAGAACTTCGTCGGAACAGATCCTGACGATACTTGCCCGGACACCTCCGCACCTAACGATGAACGAGGGCCATCCGTTGGTGAACCTCTGTCCCCCTGGCCCCCGGACATCAACGACACGCAAAGAGTCAACCTCTCCGACGTATCGTTAATGAGCGCCGCCTACAACAAGGCAGTCGGCGAACCCGGGTACTCCCAGAGGGTCGACCTCAACGCCAACGATATGGTCAATCTGAGCGACGTCTCCGTCATGAGTCCGTTCTACAACAGGAGCTGCGCCCCCTGATCAAATGCTGCGGGCACGCGGAGTTGCTCCGCGTGCCCGCAGGCCCGGCACAAGGTCATTTCCGCAACGAAATCCCAACCCGCCGAGTCCCCACTGTGTGCACAGTAGGCCTACAATTGCCCTGATGAAGCTATGGAGGGCCGTCGCCGCAGTGCTGGCGATCGTAACGGTTTTCACGGCACTGGACGATGGGGAGCGTTTGGAGGCGGCACCTCGCACCAACGGGTATGCCCTGCAGCCGATCCTTTCCAGCGGCTACCTCGATTCGGCGGATTCATCGCTAATCGAGTTCGCGATGATTCCAGGAGAGCCGAACGAGGCGATCGTGGCCAGCCAGTCGGGGCTGATTTACAGGGTAGCTTTGGACGCCAGCTTCGCTCCCGCGGCATGGGGGAACTTGAGTGGAAGCCTCACATTCAATGGCGAGCAGGGTTTGATGTCCGTAGCGTTCGCACCCAACTTCGAGACGAGCGGCCGGGTGTACGCGTACTACACGCCGGGGAGTCCGACGCCGACTGTGCTGGCTCGCTACTCTGCTACCGAAACGGACCTGAACGAGGCGAGCGGCGTGCCATTGCTGAATATCGAAGAATTCGCGAGCAACCACAATGGCGGGCACATCGACTTCGATAGCGATGGGTACCTTTACCTGTCGCTTGGCGATGGTGGTGGAGGCGGCGACCCCAGGGAAAAGGGGCAGGCGCTGAATACCCTGCTGGGGAAAGTACTCCGGCTGGATGTCTCGGGTCCCACTGGCTACGCAATACCCCCTGGCAACCCATTTAGCGACGGTCCGGGGCCGATTCGGGAGGAGATCTTCGCCTATGGCTTCCGAAACCCCTGGCGCATGTCGATAGATCCATTGACCGACGACGTCTGGTTGGGTGATGTCGGACAAGGTGCCTGGGAGGAGGTCGACAAGGTTGTGTCCGGCGGCAACTACGGCTGGGACTGCGAGGAAGGCAATCACGCCTTCTCGGACAGTGACCAGGGTTATCCGCTCTTGCCTTGCGGCGGGCCGTTTCTGCCCGCTCGCGCCGAATACAGCCACAGTTTCGGCCAGGCAGTTACCGGTGGCGTCGTCTACCGGGGCGACGACCTACCCGAGCTATACGGGTGGTACGTGTATGGAGACTTCTACACCGGGCGTCTTTGGGCAGTGGATACGGTCGGAGAGGGCGCAGCGGTGCTCCTCGCCGACTTGAACTACAACCTGGCGTCGTTCACGTTACTGCCTGATGGCGAAATAGCAGTCGTCACCTACAACGACGGCGTCCACAAGCTCGTGGGCGACTACGATCAGGACGGAGTGTTGAACCAGTCCGACAACTGCCCGGACTGGCCAAACGCGGGCCAGGGGATGCCATCGTGGAGCGTGCCTGCGGGAGACGCTGACTGCGATGGTTATCCGAACACGGTAACCGTTTCCGGCCGGGGCAACGAGGCCGTAATCGGGACAAACGCGGCGGATCAGTGCTCGAACACGGTGGGACTTAACGATGAGGTGGTGGACGCCTGGCCCCCCGATGTAAACGATAGCCGAACGGTGAACCTCTCGGACCTATCGTCCTTCTCCCCGTGGTACAACGTTATTGGCCCCAATCCGCCCAATCCCGCGTTTAACCCGCGCTTTGACCTCAACGCGAACAATGTGGTGAACCTGAGCGACCTATCGTTGATGGGCCCGTTTTACAACAAGAGCTGCACTCCCTAGAGGACCATTACGGGTGCATTTTTCCAACCAGAATGCAACTTAGATCACTGTGTCGCAACGACGATGTTGGGTAGAATAACGGGGTGTAAAGTTTGCGGTAGAACCTGCGGCCGTTCTTAGATACCGGCTTCAGACTTTTTCGCGGGCGACATCTGGTGCGGCCCCTTGAGGAGGTGTCAACGTGAATACGACGAGTAATGCTGCTCGATGGGCAGTGCTGACTGCCCTGATTGCGACAGCCCTGGCAGCCCTGGCGCTGCTTGTTTCCCCTGTAGTGAGTGCAGTAGGCACGGAACGGGTAAGCGTGGACAGCGCCGAAGCCCAGGCAACAATGGACAGCGTCTCGCCTGCGATAAGTGCACACGGACGTTACGTTGCCTTCGAGTCCAGGGCTCCGAATCTCGTGGCTGGAGATACCAACGGGGTGCGCGACATTTTCGTGCGTGACCGGGTTAGCGGAACGACCGAGCGAGTCAGCGTAGACGATAGCGAGGTACAGGGCGACGACGATAGCTTGAATCCGACAATCAGCGCGGATGGCCGCTACGTGGCATTCGAATCACGAGCCACGAACCTGGTGTCCGGGGACACCAACACCAACCGGGACATCTTCGTTCGGGACCGGCAGCTGGGGGTCACGGAACGTGTAAGCATCGACAGTTCCGAAGCGCAGGCGGACGGCAACAGCGAGGACGCCGCGATTAGCGCGGATGGTCAGTTTGTCGCCTTCACGTCAGTTGCTGCGAACCTCGTGGGCAGCGACGCCAATGCATCTGCAGATATCTTCATCCGCGACCGGCAGGCGGGAGTGACGGAAAGGGTCAGCGTGAGCAGCGCGGAGGTCGAGGCAAACGGGGCCAGCGATGCCCCAGCGCCGAGCGGCGACGGGCGATACGTAGCATATTCGTCGGTTGCCACGAATCTCGTTCCGAGCGATACGAACCTGTTTGGCGATATCTTTGTGCGGGACCGGCAGTCCGGCACCACGGAGCGGGTGAGCGTGAGTAGCGCCGAACTCGAGTCGAACTTTGAAAGCCTCACTCCTTCGATCAGCACAGATGGCCGTTTCGTCGCCTTCCAGTCCCATGGGTCAAACCTTGTCGCATCAGACACGAACGCCGATCCAGACGTATTTGTCCGCGACCGCACGGACGGAACTACCGATAGGGCGAGCGTAGACTCTGCGGAGGTGCAAGGGGACAGCGTGAGTGGTGGCCCCTCGATCTCGGATAGTGGTCGTTCGGTCGCCTTCTTCTCCTACTCCACCAACCTCGTGGCGGGAGACACGAACAGCGCGATCGATGTGTTCGTTCGCCACCGGATCGCGGGAACAACGGAACGGCTGAGCGTGGACAGTGCTGGAGCGGAGGCGAACGGAGATAGCGCAGATTCCGCAATCAGCGGGAACGGCCGCATGGTGGCGTTCCACTCTGGCGCAACCAACCTGGCCGCCGGCGACACAAACTCCGTATTCGACGTATTCGCCCGCGCACCCGATTCCGACGGAGATGGCGACGCCGACGACGCCGATAACTGCCCGAACTGGCCGAACCCGACACAGGCGCTACCAACCTGGAGCGTCCCCGCAGGCGACAGCGACTGTGACGGTTTCCCCGACACGGTGAACGCGTCTGGCCGTGGCAACGAGGCCTTCATGGCAACTGACCGATTCTCGCAGTGCTCGGCAAACTCCACGCCAAACAACGAGCCGGTGGACGCGTGGCCGCCGGACTTCAACGACACGCGAAACGTGAACCTCTCAGACGTGTCGCTGCTGAGTCCGCTCTACAACCTGGACTCGAACGACGCTGGGTACCTCCAACGGTTCGACCTCAACGCCAATAACAGCATCAATCTGAGCGATGTGTCCTTGATCAGCACGTTCTACAACAAGAGCTGCACTCCGTAGACGCAATTACAGCCTGGACTGCTGGCAAACGGCGGAGGGATGATTCCCTCCGCCGTTTCGCTTTGTACCGGCTAATCGACCCACCAATCCCCCGAATGGTTTTCGCGAATGGGTAATTCGTCCGATGGCAGCCTTCAACGTGAAGCGTAAGTTGTCCTCATACGGCCCAAGGGCCGGATAGCGGCGATCTTCGCCAGTCGCTATAGCCACTGCAATGGCGAAGCAGGAACGAAAGAGAGGCACAACGTGCGGTACCTTCGGATCACACTCCTCCTCGCGACGATCGGCACCTTCCTCGGGGTCATTGCTGACGACGCGAGCATTTCACCGGCAACAGCCAGCCACACCGGCGGCATGGACGCCATGTCCATCGACATGGACGCCACCGGCAACGATGCGGACGAGGTCCATCGCATCGAAGACTGCGTAACCGCAGCTCCGGGCGACTCCGTCGTCATTGACATCGCTGCCCAACTGGTCCCTTCTCCCGGTATGACCGGCTACCAGTTTGTCGTCGGTTACAACGGGACATATATCGAGATTGCCGGCCGCATCGATTCGGGCCCGGCAGTAAACATGCTAGCGACGGCTGGCGGTAGCAACGTAGCCTACATGGGCGACTCAGTACCCGACAACGACGGATACTACTATGCCGCCGCGAAGGACAACGGATGGGGCACGCCCGAAACATTTGACGGCGTCCTCGAACGGCTCACGCTGGACATCGACCCGGGCACGCCACCCGCCGTGTACTCCCTAACGCTGAGCATCAACACTCACACCGACGCCAGCAGCACGACGCACACACCAGATGCAACAAGCGGCGCGAACATCGCGGTTGGCACCCCTTGCCCGGCGCCGCAGAACGATAATCTCGTGGACGCGCTCGAAATCAGTCCCCCGCCCTACACGAACCGCCAGTCGACCCTGAACGCTACGGTCGAAAGCACGGCAAGCCCACCAGAGCCCACCGTCTACTCGACGTGTACCGGCACCTATCCCACCCCTACGACGGGCGCGACCGTCTGGTACACGTATTATGCGCCAACAAACGAAACACTCCTTGTTGACACGATCGGCGGCGGCACGGACGCAGTCCTGGCCGTTTACAAGGCCGCCTCTTCCCCAGTGGACGACTACAGCGACCTGTCCTTGGAAGGCTGCAGCGACCAGGAGTTCAATTCCAGTGACGCCGGTGTCTCATTCACCGCGACAGCGGGCACGCAGTACTATTTCCAGCTCGGTGGCTTCTTCGGTGGATCCGGGGACGTCATCCTGAATCTCGGTTCGGCGCCAGGAACGATCGGGCCAGCCTTCATTGTTGATTCCACGGGGGATGATCCCGACACTACGCCACTGGACGGAGTTTGCAAGACATCCTTCTCCACTTGCACTCTCCGAGCGGCAATTCAGCAGGCGAATTCGCCGAACAGCCCTGGTCCGAACTTTGTGCGGTTTTCGGCAGGATCAGGACCGATCACCATCTCACCGGCGACCAATCTTCCATCCATTACAGAGTCGCTAAACATTGATGGTCGCACGCAGCCAGGCTACTCAGGGTCACCGATTGTCGCAATCACTGGCGTGAGCATCCCGCCCATGTTTCAGATAGGCGTCCTCATTTCGAGCGGCGGAAGCACCATTCGTGGGACTGCAATACAGGGATACTCGGGAACCACGGGGCTTGCTCTTTTAGGAAGCAACATCGCAATTCAGGGAAACTACGTGGGCCTTAACCTGGCCGGTACGGCGCCATCAAGCAACGGAACCGGCATTGGGGTGGGCGTCAGCGCAAGCGTGACGATTGGCGGCACAACGCCGGCTGCAAAGAATGTGATATCAGGCAATGTCGCTGACGGTATCCGCGTTCCTGTGCTTTCAGGAGGTGTAACCAACCTGATCGCTGGCAATCACATTGGCACGAATGCCAGTGGCTCGGGTGCCGTTCCAAACGGGGCGGACGGTATTCTCGTCCATACCACATCCCCATCGAGCGACGTGGCGACCGGGTTAACGATCGGTGGGTATGGTCCCGGTTCAGGCAACGTGATTTCAGGAAACGCTGTGAACGGTGTGGAGCTCTATGGTTCAGGCTCATCCAGCGGTCCTACGAACACCCTGATCCAGGGTAACAAGATTGGAACGGATGCCCTCGGTAATTCGGACCTGGGAAATGGACAGGCAGGTGTTCATGTAACGAATTCTCGCTACAACGCGATCCTGCAAAACCTTATTTCGGGTAACGGCGGCCTCGGTGGGGTCGTCCTGTGTGGTACTGGCGGGGCCGGGTGCGGCGGCGCGCCCGGCCCACTGGGTTCAAATTCCGTGTACTACAATCTTATCGGCACGGCCGCTGACGGAATCTCTCCCCTCGGAAACGACGGCGACGGCATCCACATCAACTCCAGCTCCAACAACTACACCACTTCGAACACTATCGCTCACAACAGCGGCGATGGTGTGCATGTTTCCGGTGCAGCTTCAACTGGAACTAACCTCTGGCTGAACTCCACCCACTCCAACGGCGGGCTTGGGATCGACCTGGCGCCTGCTGGGGTCACCCCGAACGATCCCGGGGATGGCGATTCCGGGCCGAACGACCTCATTAACTCCCCGTCCATTTCCACCGCTTACACAGTCGGAACAAACCTTACGATCAGTGGAACGCTGGACAGCGCAGCCAGCTCCGGGGCGTTCGCGAACTTCTATGCCAGCCCCACTTGTGACAGCAGCGGATATGGCGAAGGCCTTGTTTGGATCGGATCAGTATACGTGCCCGGTGGAAGCGGTCCATTCACCACGACTTCACTGCCACCAGTTTCACCAGGTTTCGTCGTTACGGCGACAACGTACGGCGCGGCGCCGGCGTTCGATGACACATCCGAATTCTCCGCCTGTATCACCATCGCCGGCGACACCGACGGCGACGGCGTGCCCGACCCGCTGGACAACTGTCCGAGTGTGCCTAACGCATCGCAGACAAACAGCGACGCCGACCAGCTCGGGGACGCCTGCGACAACTGCCCGACAACGTACAACCCAGGCCAGGCAAACAGCGACGCCGATCCTTTCGGTGACGACTGCGACAACTGCCCGACGTTCGCCACCGCATGGGCGGTGCCAACGGGTGACACGGACTGCGACGGCTTCCCGGATACCGTCAACTCCGGCGGCAGAGGCCGTGAGAGCTACATGCTGACGGACATGACGGACCGTTGCGCTGACACCACGGTGCCAAACGACGAGACCGGTCCTGGCGTCTCGCCGTGGCCACCCGACATCAACGACAACCGCGTGACTAATCTCTCGGACGTGTCTTTGATGAGCGGCGTGTACAACAACCCACCGGCGTACGACCCGCGCAAGGACATGAACGCGAACGGGACCATTAACCTGAGCGACATATCGCTGATGAGCCCGTTCTACAACAAGACTTGTACGCCATAAGCGAGGGAATCGGCGGAGAAGGGCGGGGCTTCGGCCCCGCCCTTTGCGTTGAACTAATGCGCGACGACTGATAATAAGACACATTTGTAGGCACCGAGGGGAGGAATAGGTAACGTTTATCGTTGACACTTTACGTCCGGCGTGGTCTGATGTCGGTAATTCGACCCGCGGGGTTCATCCAACTAGGGCTTGACTGCGGTGGTCCGTTCCGAGAATGTCTCGGTGCCGGGCCTGACGACACTTCATTCCCACCCTTCTTGTTTGTTCGGTGATCGCGCGCACCTGCGCGTGACGCTGGCTCGCCTAATAGGAGGGTGTCCATGTTCCAGCCACTTTTCAGTGGGAAGCGAACTTTTGCAGGCGTGCTGGCGATCGTGCTGGTGGCGTTCGCGACCATGCTTCTCAACGGCCTGAATGGGGCTACCGTGACCTGGGCCGCGCCTCCCATCGTTGTGAACTCAACGGTCGATGCGACGGACGCGACTCCTGGCGACGGTGTCTGCGAAACAGTGGCGGGCAACAACGTCTGTACGCTGCGGGCGGCAATCCAGGAGGGAAACGCGCTCGTGGGTTCGAACGACATCCATTTCAACATCCCCGGCGCAGGCCCCCACACCATCGAGCCGGCGTCAGCACTGTCCACAATAACCAGTCCCGTTACGATCGATGGTTACACGCAACCGGGAGCGAGCGCGAATACCAACGGCCCGGGAATGGGCCTTAATACCGTTATGCAGATCGAGCTCAGCGGCGTGAGTGCAGGCAGTACGGCGAACGGGCTACATGTCACCGCCGACAGCAGCACGATCAAGGGCCTTGTCATCAACAGTTTCGGTAGCGGCACCTGCAGCACCTCATGCGTCGGTAGCGGTATCTTCCTGGGGTCCAACAGCAACATCGTGGAAGGGAACTACATCGGCACAAATCTCGCAGGCACTGTTGGTTTGCCCAACGGTCAGGCGTCGACTACGGCACAAGCCTGGAGCACGGGCGGGATTATCGCCTGCAATGGATCTGGGAATACGATCGGTGGAACTACTCCAGGTTCAGCGAACCTGATATCCGGGAATGTACGGGGCGTGAAGGTGGGAGGTTCAGGCTGCATTTCAGCATTTGGGGTGACAGTGCAGGGAAATCTGATTGGCACTGACGCCGCCGGCACTGGAGACCTTGGGAATGCAAACTCGGGCGTGACGTTGGACGGCTCGTCTGGCAATGCGGTTGGTGGAACGATGACCGCCGCACGCAACGTCATCTCCGGGAACGCCAGAGGGATATCGGTATTCAACTCGTCATCCGGAAACACCATCCAGGGAAACTTTATCGGCACGGACGTCACCGGCACGTCTTCGGTCGGTAATGGCGGCGGCATAGAAATCCGCAACACGAACTCGGTGACTGTCGGGGGGGCGTCAGCCGACGCCCGGAACGTCATCTCGAACAACGGATTCGGCATCGTCCTCGAAGGCAGCTCGGGGACGGGACACGTAATACAGGGCAACTATATCGGGACGGACGTCACCGGTGCACTTAACCGCGGCAATGCGCTGGGTATCCACATCGCCAGTTCAGGCAATTCCATCGGTGGAACGGCCGCGGGAACGGGAAACCTCATTTCCGGCAACAGCTTGTATGGCATGCTCTTTGACGGCGCATCGACAACCGGGAACCTCGTGCATGGGAACCTCGTCGGTACGACGGTCGACGGCCTCGGGGCTTTGGGAAACAGCAGCCACGGGGTGTTCATCCGGGGCGGAGCCGGTAACACAATCGGCGGGCCGACCGCCGGTTCCGGCAACACGATCGCGCATAACGGCAGCGACGGCGTCTTCGTCGATTCGACCGCCGGGACAGGCAACCTGATCGATCCCAACTCTATCCACGCCAACGGTGGACTGGGCATAGACCTGGGCACGGACGGCGTGACGGCAAACGACGCAGGCGACCCGGACACCGGCCCCAACAACCTTCAAAACTTTCCGATGCTCATCTCCGCGGTCGTAACGGGCGGCGCCACCACGGTGCAGGGCTCGCTGAACGGCACTGCCAGCACCAGCTTCACGATTAATTTCTTCTCGACTCCGGCATGCGACGCGTCCGGCAACGGCGAGGGTGAGGTCTTCCTCGGCTCGCACTCCGTCACCACTGACCTCTCGGGTGACGTCGAATTCACCAGGAGCGGGCTTCCCGCTACAACGCTGGGGCATGTCGTGACGGCGACGGCGTCGCGCAACTCCGCGGCGCTGGACACGTCGGAGTTCTCGCTGTGCCACATCGTGGACCCGGACCTGGACCCGGACGGCGATGGCGTCGCAGACCCCACCGACAACTGCCCCACAACAGCCAACCAGGACCAGGCGAACACCGACGATGACCCATTCGGAGACGCTTGCGAGCTGCTGAACTGCGTTGCCTTCGCGACCGTCTGGTCGAACCCCACCGGCGACTCGGATTGCGACGGGTTCCCGGATACGACTACAACCGGAGGTCGGGGCCGCGAGAACTTCATCGTCACCGATGAGACCGATAGGTGCGCGGACACGACGATGCCGAACGATGAGCAGGGACCAGGCGTTGGGGAACCAGTGTCGCCGTGGCCACCAGACATCAACGACACACGCACCGTTAATCTCTCTGACATCTCGCTGATGAACGGGGCCTATAACAAGACGTTCCCAGCACCCGGGTACGATCTCCGCATGGACATGAACGCGGACAACTCGGTCAACCTGAGTGATGTTTCGCTGATGAGCACGTTCTACAACAAGAGCTGCACACCTTAAGGCGGAGGCTGGCACTGACTCAGGTTCGGCGGTGGGGAGAATTCTCCCCACCGCCGAAGCATTCGTTGGCCGTTCGCCGCGTGGTAGAATGTCCGCACTTCCGGCGGTATTCGGGAGCCCAGAGCGGGGTGCGTGCTTGAACTTCAGAACAGTGATCCGGATTGGGGGCCTGTGCGGCCTCCTGGCTGTGACCACGCTACTGTCTTCGAGTCCTGGGTCTGCGTCCGCCGAACTCGGCCACTACGACACCACGTCCTCAGCGACAGTTACCAGCGTGGCACCCGGAGTGCCGCGAAACGAGACAATCACGCTCACCGTACCCGCGGGCGAGTTCCTGGACGCCGGGATGGACCCCTTCGGTACCGGGCCGGGGCCGATCATCTTCGAACCCGTCGGCGTCACAATCACGCCGGGATGCAACAAGGCCGGCTTCCGCGACTTCAACAACGACAACGTGACCAACGCCGGTGAGACTCCCTGCCTTGTTCAGGGCGCGGCTGCCGGAACCCATACCTGGCAGGCGACGCTGGGGCTGAGCAACAGTCCCTGCTCTACGCCAGCCACGATCACCGTTGATCTCTTCAACGTCGCGATGCCGGACAACGAATTGGACCCGCGCGCCTCCACCAACATCGTCTTTCCCCGCGCCCAGGGCGTAACCGACCGCTTCGCCGGCTGGCAGGTGGGCTCGGTTCCGGTGGGCGGTACAGCGCCGATGGATGTGAACGCCGACGGGCGCGCGGAGGCCGGAAGCTTCGCGATCCAGAACTACCCGTCGTACCTGCTCGACCTCGCCGACCCGGACGGCGTTGGGCCGACCGTCCCGGTGCTACCGCGAGCGGTCTACGGCGGCCTTAGCAAGGTAAACGGCGAGTGGATTCCGTTCTACTTCGCCCAGTTCGCCTCCGGCCAGCTCAACACCGCCTTTGCCGGAACATCCCACCCGTTCTCCCGCATGGTCAGCAGCCCGGCGGCGTCATCGACCGGCCACCCACTCTTGCCTGTGTCCGGCGATCCCACCGCAATTCTCACGAGCCCGACCTCCATCACAGACGTCTGCGCGCCCTCGACGACAACGACAGACCTCGCAGCG
>Ga0208685_1000105_pt1 | contig 33548 bp, 29 predicted proteins | sample EasRivMeERMLT890_FD_187533 | JGI IMG/M metagenome (GOLD analysis project Ga0208685, IMG submission 187533) | Soil microbial communities from meander-bound floodplain in the East River, Colorado, USA - East River MetaG ERMLT890 (SPAdes) (version 2) | ecosystem: Environmental > Terrestrial > Soil...
ACCCCCGGCACTTGCAAAGAATAGCTGTGGCTGCTTCCTTCCGGACCTGACCAGGTTCACTACCATGCAATGCGGGGAGGCCCGCCGTAAGTAAATCGTAAGCATTATCGCACGGCGGCCGGCGCTTTCACCAACGCGGGCCCCGCGCCTTTACAAGCGCGCGATCTTTATGCTTCTATTTGGCGAAACCAGACAGGGCAACCGGAGGACGGAATGGCCACGAAGACGATCGAATCGGTGCTGCACGAGAACCGCGTCTTCCCGCCGAACCCGGCGCTGGCCAAGAAGGCGGCCATCCCGAGCATGGACGCCTACCGCAAGCTTTGCGCCGAAGCCGAAAAGGACTTCGAGGGCTTCTGGGGCAGGCTTGCCCGGGAGCACGTGCTCTGGCACAAGCCGTTCACGAAGGTCCTGGACGAGAGCAAGGCCCCGTTCTTCAAGTGGTTCCACGATGGGGAGCTGAACGCCTCCTACAACTCGCTCGACCGGCACCTCAAGACCCAGCCCGACAAGACTGCGCTCATCTTCGAGGCCGACGACGGCAAGGTCACGAAGATCACCTACAAGGAGCTCCATCGCCGCGTGTGCATGATGGCGAACGGACTGAAGTCGCGCGGCATCGCGAAGGGCGACCGGGTCGTCGTTTACATGCCGATGTCGATCGAGGTGGTCGTCGCGATGCAGGCGTGCGCGCGCATCGGCGCGATCCACTCCGTGGTGTTCGGGGGATTCTCGGCCAAGAGCCTGCAGGAGCGCATCATCGATGCCGGTGCGGTCGCGGTGCTCACCGCCGACGGGCAGTTCCGCGGCGGGCGCGAGATCCCGCTCAAGCCCGCAGTGGACGAGGCGCTGGCGATGGGGGGGTGCGAATCGATCAAGTTCGTCGTGGTGTACAAGCGCAGCGGCAGCGCGGTGCAGTGGGACGCCCGGCGCGACGTCTGGCTCCACGACCTGATGAAGGGGCAGCCCGACACGTGCGAGCCGACCTGGGTCAATGCCGAGCATCCTCTCTTCATCCTCTATACGTCCGGCTCCACCGGCAAGCCCAAGGGCATCCAGCACTCCACCGGCGGTTACCTGCTGTGGACCATACTCACGATGAAGTGGGTTTTCGACTACAAACCCACCGACGTGTTCTGGTGCACGGCGGACGTCGGCTGGGTGACCGGGCATTCCTACACCTGCTACGGCCCCCTTGCCTGCGGGGCGACCGAGATCGTGTTCGAGGGCGTGCCGGTGTACCCGGACGCCGGCCGCTTCTGGAAGATGATCCAGGACCACAAAGTGTCGGTGTTCTATACCGCACCGACCGCGATCCGCTCGCTGATCAAGGCCGGCGGCGACCTCCCCAAGAAATATGACCTGTCCTCGCTGCGCATCCTGGGCACGGTGGGCGAGCCGATCAATCCCGAGGCGTGGATGTGGTATCACGAGACGGTGGGCGGCGGGCGCTGCCCGATCGTGGATACCTGGTGGCAGACCGAGACCGGGGGACACTTGATTTCTCCGCTGCCCGGCGCAACCCCCACCAAGCCCGGCTCGGCGACTTTCGGGCTGCCGGGCATCTTCGCCGACATCGTCGACGAGACCGGGCGCTCGGTGGGCAGGGGCAAGGGCGGGATCCTCGTGATCAAGCGGCCCTGGCCCGCAATGCTGAGGACGATCTGGGGCGATCCCGAGCGCTACCGGAAGACCTATTTCCCCGAAGACTTCAAGGGCAAGCTCTACCTCGCTGGCGACGGCGCCTCCTTCGACGAGGACGGCTATATCCGCATCATGGGACGCATCGACGACGTGCTCAACGTCTCGGGCCACCGACTCGGCACGATGGAGATCGAATCGGCGCTGGTGGCGAACACCAAGCTCGTGGCCGAAGCCGCGGTGGTCGGCCGACCCGACGAGTTGACCGGCGAGGCGATCGTGGCGTTCGTCGTGCTGAAGCAGGCACGGCCGAGCGGCGACGAGGCGAAAAGAATCGTCAAGGAGCTGCAGGATTGGGTCGGCAAGGAGATCGGGCCGATCGCGAAGCCGAAGGACATCCGCTTCGGCGACAACCTGCCCAAGACACGCTCCGGCAAGATCATGCGGCGCCTGCTGCGCTCGATTGCCAAGGGCGAGGAGATCACGCAGGACGTGACCACGCTCGAGAATCCCGCGATACTGAAGCAGCTGGGGGAAACCGCCGGCTGACATCCGCGCGTAGCGGTCAGGAGGGAGCATGATCCGACCGAGCATCAAGGGACAGCGCCTGGTTGCGCTGTTCCTGCTGGGCTTTCTGCTGCTCAACTACCCGCTCCTCAATCTATTCGCCGGGCCGGCGCGGGTGCTCGGCATCCCGATTCTCTACGCCTACGTGTTCGCGGTGTGGGCGCTGTTGATCGGACTGATGGCGCTGGCGGTCGAGAAGGGCGACGACTGACCGCGCCGCGCGCGGTGCCCCTGCATGCTCACCGCCCCCGTTATCCTGAGCGCGTCTTTCGCCTACCTGGGGCTGCTGTTCGCGATCGCCTATTACGGCGACAAGCGCGCCGACGCCGGCCGCAGCATCATCGCCAATCCCTACATCTTCGCGCTCTCTCTCGCGGTCTATTGCACGTCCTGGACGTTCTACGGCAGCGTGGGCCGCGCGGCGACCAGCGGCATCGGCTTCCTGCCGATCTACCTCGGCCCGACGCTGATGGCTGCGCTGTGGTGGTACGTGATGCTGAAGATCATCCGCATCAGCAAGCAGAACCGGATCACCTCCATCGCGGACTTCATCGCCTCGCGCTACGGCAAGAGCCAGATGCTCGGGGGCCTGGTGACGATCATCGCCGTGGTCGGCATCATCCCCTACATCGCGCTGCAGCTGAAGGCCATCTCGAACACCTTCTCGATCATCCTGCACGTGCCGGAGATCGCGATGGTCGGCAAGGAGAGCCCGCCCCTCTTCCTCGGCGACAACACCTTCTACATCGCCATGCTGCTCGCGGCGTTCACCATCCTGTTCGGCACCCGCCACCTCGACGCCACCGAGCGCCACGAGGGGCTGGTCGCGGCGGTTGCGTTCGAATCGCTGGTGAAGCTCCTCGCCTTCTGCGCAGTGGGCCTGTTCGTCACGTTCTGGCTCTACGACGGCTTCGGCGACATCTTCAGCCGCGCCGCGCAGGTGCCGGAGCTGGGCGCCTTGCTCACGTTCGGCGGCGCGGCCGGCAGCTACACAACCTGGGCCTCGCTCACCTTCCTCTCGATGGCCGCCATCATGTTCCTGCCGCGCCAGTGGCAGGTGACCGTGGTGGAGAATGTCGACGAGCGCCACCTCACCAAGGCGATCTGGCTGTTTCCGCTCTATCTGCTCGCGATCAACGTATTCGTACTGCCGATCGCGCTCGGGGGGCTGATGCACTTTCCCAGCGGCACGGTGGACGCCGACACCTTCGTGCTGACGCTGCCGATCGCGGAGAACGCGCCGTGGCTCGCGCTGTTCGCGTTCATCGGGGGCCTGTCCGCCGCAACCGGCATGGTGATCGTCGAGACCATTGCGCTCTCGACCATGGTGTGCAACGACCTCGTCATGCCGGTGCTGCTGCGCATGAAGGGGCTGCGGCTGACCGTGAGGCGCGACCTTTCCGGCCTGCTGCTCGGCATCCGCCGCGGCGCGATCGTGCTCATCCTCGTGCTCGGCTATCTCTATTTCTATCTCGCGGGGGAGGCTTACGCGCTGGTGTCGATCGGGCTGATCTCGTTCTCGGCGGTGGCGCAGTTCGCCCCCGCGATCATCGGCGGCATCTTCTGGCGGGGCGGCACGCGCATTGGCGCGATGGGCGGACTGGCGGCCGGCTTCCTGGTTTGGGTCTACACGCTGCTGCTGCCCTCCTTCGCGAAATCAGGTTGGCTCCCCATCGGCTTTCTTTCGCAGGGCCTGTTCGGCATCGACCTCCTCAAGCCGCAGGAGCTGTTCGGGCTTTCCGGGCTCGACGATATCGCGCATTGCCTGTTCTGGAGCATGCTCGCCAATATTGGCTGCTACGTCGCCGTCTCGCTCGCCAAGCGGCCCAGCGCCGCCGAGCACGGTCAGGCGACCGTATTCGTCGACGCCCTCAGGCAGTCCGGAGCCACCGCCGGCCCGCGCCTCTGGCGCGGCAGCGCCTCCGTGAACGATCTCCTCTCGCTGCTCGGCCGGTTCCTGGGGCCGGAGCGGGCACAGGAGGCCTTCGAGTCCTACGCGCGCAACCGGGGCGCGCGATCGCTCGAGTCGCTCGCCGCGGACGCGAGCCTCGTGCATCACGCGGAATCACTGCTCGCCGGGGCCATCGGCAGCGCCTCGGCACGCGTCATGGTGGCGTCCGTGGTGGCGGAAGAGCCACTCGGGCTCGATGAGGTCATGAATATCATCGACGAAGCCTCACAGGTGCTTGCCTACAGCCGGCAGCTCGAGCAGAAGTCGCGCGAGCTCGAGGCCGCGAGCCAGGAGCTGCGCGACGCGAACCAGCGGCTGCAGGAGCTCGACCGGCTGAAGGACGACTTCATCTCGACCGTCACGCACGAGCTGCGGACGCCGCTCACCTCGATCCGGGCGTTCTCCGAGATCCTCCGGGACAATCCTCGACTCGACGACGCCCAGCGCGCGCAGTTCCTGGGCACCGTCATCAAGGAATCCGAGCGTCTGACGCGCCTCATCAACCAGGTGCTCGACCTCTCCAAGATCGAGTCCGGTAACGCCGAATGGCATTCCAGCGAGATCGACATGCGCGAGGTGGTGGACGACGCGGTGGCCGCCGTGAGCCAAATGTTCAAGGAAAACGGCGTCCAACTCGAGGTCAACATGCCGCGGGTACTTCCGTCTATCGTCGCGGACCGCGACCGCCTGATGCAGGTCATGCTGAACCTGCTCTCGAACGCAGCCAAATTCTGCAAGCGCCCGGGCGGCAAGGTCAGCATTGCGCTGGCGCGCCAGGACGGCTTCTTGCGCGTGGACGTCACCGACAACGGGATCGGCATCAGCGATTCCGACCAGGAGATGATCTTCGAGAAGTTCCGTCAGGTCGGCGATACCCTGACCAACCGCCCCCAGGGCACCGGGCTCGGTCTGCCCATCTGCCGCCAGATCATCAATCATTTCGGGGGCCGCCTGTGGGTGCAAAGCAGGCCCGGCGAAGGCGCGACGTTCAGCTTCACGCTGCCCTTCAACCCGGCGCAAGCGCAGTCGCTCGCGGCCTGACGGAGCTCACATGGGCAAACGCGTGCTGATTGCCGAGGACGAGCCGAATATCGTCACCTCGCTCGAGTTCCTGATGGGCCAGATCGGCTGCGAGTTCCAGACCGCCGTCAACGGCGAGGACGCGCTGCGGGCGGCCACCGATTTCCGCCCGGACCTGATGCTGCTCGACATCATGCTGCCGCTGAAGAGCGGTTTTGAAGTCTGCCAGACCGTGCGCGCGAACCCAGCGTTGAAAGACATCAAGATCATCATGCTGACCGCCAAGGGACGCGAAACCGAGGTCGCCAAGGGGCTCGCGCTCGGCGCCGATGCATACATCACCAAGCCCTTCGCCACGCGCGAGCTGCTCGACACGGTGAAGCGCCTGCTCGGCGGGTGACCCAAAGGTGATTGCGGTGCCACGGGCCCGGTTTCTCGCGGTCTGGTTCGCGTGCTTCGCGTTGCTCGCGGGTGCCGCCGCCGGCGTGCTTTTCGCCGTGCATGCGGCTCTTGCGCCGGAACAGCAGCTCCAATTCGCGCAGCTGCTGGCAGCGGGCGGGAACATCCTGTTCGTGTTCGGCGTGATCCTGTTCGTCGCCAGCGGGTTTCTGGCGAGTGGCCTCACGCGCTCCTTCCTCGCGCCGATGCGCAAGCTTGCCGAATCCACCCGCCTCATCGCCGCCGGCAATCCCGCCTGGCGCGCTGAAGCGGAGGGCCCCTCCGAAATCCGCGAGCTCGCGCTCGCGGTCAACGCGCTGGCCGAGCGGCACGAGACCCTGACCGGCGGCGTGGCGGAGCGGATCCGCCAGGCGCACGCCGATCTCGGTGACGAGACGAACCGGCTTGCCGCGCTGATGTCCGAGCTCGCGAGCGGCGTGGTGGTGTGCACGATCGAGGGACGCATCCTGCTCTACAACGAGCATGCCCGGCAGATGTTTTCTGCAGCCGGAGTGCCGGGATTCATCGGGCTCGGACGGTCCCTGTTCTCGCTCCTCGACCGGCATCTGGTCGTGCACGCCCTGGATCAGCTGCGCTACCGTCTTGCGCAGGGAGACGCGAGACCGGTTTCGGTGTTCCTCGCTTCGCCGGGCCCGTCGCTCTTGGTGCGCGTGCGCATGGCCCCCGTCATGGGTACTGCATCTGTCGACGGTCGACCACTGGACCCAAGCGGATTTCTCCTGTTGATGGACGACGTCGGTGGGGAGGTCGCGCTGTACGAGCAGCGAGACCAGCTACTCGAGCAGCTGATCCAGAGCGCCAGGGCTACGCTCGCCAGCATCCGTATGGCGGCGGAAAATCTCGAAAGCTTCCCGCAAATGGGACCCGACCGGCAGGCGCAGTTCGCCGCCATCATCAGCGCGGAGGCGCACCGCCTGACCGCCCACCTCGAGCGCGCCACGCGCGAGCACTCCGACCTGGTGAGGAGCCTATGGTCCCCCGAGCAGATGCGCGCGGTCGATCTCGTGGCGATCGCGCGCCGCCGCATCCAGGAGCATCTCGGCCTATCCACCGGGACCGGCGAGCTTGACGAGTCGCTTTGGGTCAACGCCGATAGCTATTCGATGGCCCAGGCACTCTGCTTCGTGGTGCGCCGCGTTGCGGACGAACTCGCCGGGCGCGATGTACGCTTTCACGTCACCGCAAGCGGGCGCCATGCGCGGATAGACGTCGAGTGGGCCGGAAACCCGGCGCCGGGGGCCAGTGCCATGGCATGGGAAACCGCGCCGCTGATTTCCGGCGGCGAGGCAAGCCCGCTGACCTTGCGTGAAGTGCTGGGACGCCATCACGCCGAGGCGTGGTGCGAAAGCGACGCTAGGATTGCCGGCGGGAGGTTCCGGCTGCTGCTGCCGGTGACGGAACCGGTGCGTGCGTTCCACACTCCGGCGCAGCCGAGCCGGCCCGAATACTATGACTTCGATCTGTTCAGCCAGCCCGGCCCCGCACGCGACCTGGACGATCGCAAACTGACGGAACTCGCGTACACGGCCTTCGATACCGAGACGACCGGCCTGGAGCCCGCGGCCGGTGATGAGATTATCTCGATCGGAGCAGTGCGCATGCTCAACGGACGATTGCTCGCTGCGGAGACGTTCGACCGGCTGGTGGACCCGCAACGGCCGATCAGCCCGGCATCGGCGAAAATACACGGGATCAGTCCGGCGATGCTCGCGGGTCAGCCCACCCTCGACAAGGTGCTGCCCGCGTTTCACCAGTTCTGCGAAGACACGGTGCTAGTCGGACACAATGCCGCCTTCGACATGCGCTTCCTGCAGCTCAAAGAAGCGGCAACCGGGGTGCGCTTCACCCAGACCGTGCTCGATACGCTGCTGCTGTCAGCGGTGCTGCACCGGGACCTGGGCGAGCACCAGCTCGAGGCCATTGCCGGCCGCTTTGCCGTCAGCGTAACGGGCCGCCATACGGCGCTGGGAGACGCGATGGTGACCGGCGAAATATTCCTGCGCATGATCCCGCTGCTCGCCGAGCGCGGTATCGTCACGTTGCGCCAGGCGCGCGAGGCATCGCAGAAAACCCTCCATGCCCGAATCCGCTATTGACTCGATGACATCGCCCCTGGCCCGTCTACTGCGGCGGCAGCCAGTGGCGTGCGGGCCCGAAGAACGTGTTGGCGTCGCCATCGCGAGGATGCGCGAGCACTCTATCGGTTCCATGATCGTCGTGAACAAAGCCAATGAGCCCACTGGCATCCTGACGTTGCGCGACGTGGTGGATCGCGTCGCGCTCGTGCCGGGTGCGCTCGACGCGCGCATCGAACAGTACATGACGCCAAACCCAGTGACTTTGCCGGTGCAGGACACGGCCTATGCGGCTGCGCTCGCCATGGTCCGTCACGGCGTCCGGCACATCGTGCTCGTGGACGGCGGCAAGCTCGCGGGCCTGATCTCGGAGCGCGATCTGTTCGGCCTGCAGAGCACGGGGGTGCGCTACCTCTCGGCGGAAATCAAGGGGGCAAAGGACCATTCCGCCGTCTCCCGCTTCGGAGGGGATATCCGCGACCTGGCGTGCCGGATGGTCACACAGGGTGTCGCGGTCGGTCCGCTGACCGCCTTCATCGCCTCGCTCAACGATCTCCTGACCGAGCGCATCGTCGAGCTCGAGTTCGGGGCGGCCGGCCTGCGCGGCACGCGCTGGTGCTGGGTCGTCATGGGCAGCGAAGGCCGCTCCGAGCAGACGCTCCTCACCGACCAGGACAACGGCCTCATCTTCGATGCGGCGCCGGGACAGGATGCGGAGGAGGCCCGCGCCCTCCTGCTGCCCGTCGCGCGGCGCGTCAACCAGGCGCTCGACCGGGCCGGTTACCGCCTGTGCCCCGGCGACATCATGGCGGGCAATCCGCAATGGTGCCTGAGCCTCGACGAATGGCGCACCCGGTTCGCCCGCTGGATCGACAGCGGCAGCCCCGAATCGCTGCTGCACGGCGCGATCTTCTTCGACCTGAGGGCGCTCACGGGGGAACTCGCGCTGGGACGCGAGCTGCGCGGCTGGCTCGCGGCGCATGCGCCGCAGAACCCGCGCTTCCTGCACCAGATGGCGGGCAATGCGCTCCTCAACCGCGCGCCGCTTAGCTGGCTTGGCGGGTTCCGTACCGGTGCCGACGGTCGGCTCGACCTGAAACTCAACGGCGCGACGCCGTTCGTCGACGCCGCGCGCATCTTCAGCCTCGCTTTCGCCATCGACGAATCCAATACCGAGCGCCGCTTACGAGCCGCCGCGCCGGTGCTGAAGTTGCCGGCGACGGAGCTCGAGGCGTGGATTGCGGCGTTTCAGCACATCCAGGGCCAGCGCCTGCGGCGCCAGGCGGAGTGCCTGGCCGAAGGCCGGGCGCCAGACAACCGCGTCGACCCCCGCGCCCTCAACGATTTCGACAGCGCGGTGCTCCGGTCCGCGTTCCGGCGCACGCGCTCGCTCCAGCGCCGGCTCGCGCTCGACTACCAGGCCTGACGCTCAGTGATTGACGTAGTCGAGGACGTAGCCCTGGCCGTACAGGGTCCGCACCGTCACCCCGCCGCCGCTGATCTTCCTGCGGAGCCGATGGACGTAGACCTCGATCGCGTTGTGGCTGACCCCGCGGTCGTAGCTGTAGAGCTGCTCCAGGATCTGCTCCTTGCTGACGACCCGGCCGAAGCGGTGCAGCAGTACCTCGAGCACGCCCGCCTCGTGCATTGACAGGGGCAGCGTCCGCCCCTGGATCGACGCCGCGCGCCGCACCGTATCGAACTCCAGCCCGCCGTAGAGCATTGTGGGCGCCGCCCCACCCTGCTGGCCGCGCCGCAACAATGCGCGCACGCGCGCCTGCAGCTCGTTCAGGCTGAATGGCTTGACCAGGTAATCGTCGGCCCCGAGGTCGAGCCCCAGCACCTTCTCCTCCGGCTTCTCGCGTCCGGACAGGATCAGCACGGGCAGCGTCGGGTTGCGGCGCCGCAAGCGCCGCAGCACCTCGAAGCCGTCGAGCTTCGGGAGCCCCAGGTCGAGGATCAGCAGGCCGAAGACGTCGCCCTTGAGCGCCTCGTCGGCGGCGGCGCCGTTCGCGACCCAGTCCACGGCATAGCCCGACTGCCCCAGCGAAAACTGCAACGCTTCCGCGAGCGGCGCATCGTCCTCGGTGATCAGAATCCTCAACTCCCCCTCCCCGCCGTCCCGGTCACGACCGGGCTTCGGCGCGCCCGCCCCCCCTTGGCGTCCCGTCCCCCGGACCTCTGGTCGGGAGGCGGGCGGACGGGTGCGGCGCCCCCATTCTAAAGCCGGGATTCAGGATTTTGTAAGGTTTTTTCAATAGCATTACCCGGAATAAGAAGAAGAAAGGCAACACAATTGCGGCCGCGGCGCCGGTTTACGCCCCGTCCGCCACACTCAACCGGGAGGGGCCATGGCTCAATTAACGCCCGCGCAACGCGACGCTTACTGGCGGAAGACGTCCCGCCTGATGTGGATCATCATGGCATGGTGGGTCTTCTTCAGCTTCGTGGTGCATTTCTTCGCGGTGCAGCTGAACTCGATCTCCATCGCCGGCTTCCCGCTGGGCTTCTACATGGCCGCGCAGGGCTCGCTGATCTCGTACGTCGTTCTGTGCTTCTGGAACGCGTCAGCGCAGAACAAGATCGACGAAGAATTTGGCGTGGCTGAAGACAAATAGGCGAGATCACCACCATGGCTACTCAATCCACCACCAGCAAGAGCTTCGTCGACAACCTGGGCAAGATCTACGGCGGCTACGCCGGGGGCTTCATCGGGTTCGTCATCATCCTGGCGATCATGGAGCAGATGGGAGTGCCGAACAAGGTCATCGGCTACTGCTTCGTGTTCCTGACTATCGGGGTGTACGCCTACATCGGCGTCCTGTCCCGCACCATGGAGCTGTCGGAGTACTACGTGGCCGGGCGCGTGGTGCCGCCGTTCTTCAACGGCATGGCGACCGGCGCGGACTGGATGAGCGCCGCCTCGTTCATATCGATGGCTGGCGGCCTGTATCTGGGGGGTTACGGCGCCCTCGGCTACGTCCTCGGCTGGACCGGCGGCTACGTGCTGGTCGGCGTGCTGCTCGCGCCCTACCTGCGCAAGTTCGGCCAGTTCACGGTACCCGACTTCCTCGGCGTGCGCTACGAGGGCAATACGGCGCGCATCTGCGGCGTCATCGTTCTTTTCTGCGCGTCGTTCACGTACATCGTGGCGCAGACCTTCGGCATCGGCATCATCACCTCGCGTTTCCTCGACATTCCGTTCGAGGTCGCGATCTTCGTGGGGCTCCTCGGCATCCTGGTGTGCTCGATGCTGGGCGGCATGCGTGCAGTGACCTGGACCCAGGTGGCGCAATACATCATCCTGATCATCGCCTACCTGACGCCGGTAGTGTGGCTTTCGTTCAAGCTCTACGGCAACCCGATCCCCGAGCTGTCCTACGGTCAGGCGCTCAACGAGATCGCGGATCTGGAGAAGAAGCTCGGCATCCTCAAGCCGCACGTCGGGGCCTACGCCGACGCCAAGGGCCAGTTCAGCTGGGTCGAATTCAACAATTTCTGGGCGCTCACCCTGACGCTCATGATCGGCACGGCGTCGCTGCCGCACATCCTGATGCGCTACTTCACGACGCCGAACGTCAAGGACGCGCGCACCTCCGTGGGCTGGAGCATCTTCTTCATCTTCCTGCTTTACTTCACCGCTCCCGCCTACGCGGCGTTCGCCAAGCGCGAGGTCTACACCAACGTGATCGGCCAGCAGATCTCGCAGCTGCCCGCGTGGGTGCAGAACTGGTCCCAGGTCGGAGGGCTCCTCACGATCAAGGACGGCAACAACGACGGCATCCTGCAATTGAGCGAATTCATCATCAACCAGGACATCATCGTGTTGTCGATGCCGGAAATCGCAGGTCTGCCGTACGTGATCTCCGGCCTGGTCGCCGCCGGCGGCCTGGCTGCGGCGCTCTCTACCGCCGACGGCCTGCTGCTCGCCATCGCCAATGCGCTCTCCCACGACGTCTACTACAAGATGATCAACCCGCAGGCGTCCACGATGAAGCGCCTGCTCGTGGCCCGCGTCCTTCTGGTCGGCGTTGCGATCGTCGGGGCGGCGGTCGCTGGCACGCGTCCGGCCGGCATCATCCAGATGGTGGCGTGGGCGTTCTCGCTGGCCGCGGCTGGACTGTTCGCGCCGCTAGTGCTCGGCATCTGGTGGAAGCGCACCACGGCCGCGGGTGCGATCGCCGGCATGATCGTCGGCTTCGGCGTGTGCGCGTTCTACCTTGTCGGCACACGCTACTTCGACATGCCGCTGTGGTTCGGCATCCGCAACATTTCGAGCGCACTGTTCGGCCTGCCCTTGGCGTTCCTGGTCACCTGGGCGGTAAGCCTGATGACGCAGGCACCGTCCAAGGAAATGCAGGACTTCGTCGACTCGATCCGCGTTCCCAAGGGCGAGCTCGCCTGGGTCAAGGGGGTGACGCACGAGTAGCCGCCGCCTCCGGGGGGCTCTCAGTTGGGAAAGGCCCGCTGGATGCGGGCCTTTCGTTTTATATACAATTGGATTTCCATGCTAACGACAACTATCCGTCGCGTGGCCCTTTCGGGCGCGCTCGCACTTGCGGTTGCCGGCTGTAATGTCGGCAAGGACAACCAGGCCGCCTACGATGTCTGCCTGGCTGCGGCGAAGAAGGACCCGAAGCTCGCCAAGGCGTCCTTGGCGACGATGGACAAGTCGAATATCCAGGCCTCGACCGGGGACGCGGATATTCGCGTCAACATCCCCTACGAGCTGGAGGGCAAGCAGGGGCTCTACCAGTGCATTGCCTCCAAGCAGACCGACGGCACCTACAAGGTTTCGTTCTAGGAGGCCGGAATGAGGGGATACTCCCCTCATGCTCCCCTACATCAGGGGCGGTTCGTTGCGCTGAAACGGCCTCTAGAGAGAGGCCAGTAGCCCAGCGGTAAGTTCCGCGGACGCGAAGCGGCGTTGCATTTCCTGGCTCACGGCGACCATCCTGAAGCGCACCGAGCCGTACACCGGCTCTTCGTCGAGCTCGCGATAGCTGGAGTGGATCGGCAGGGTCTCGAATAGCCGCCTGGCGGAATGGTTGGCGATATCCGCAGCCTTCCTCGGTTCGGCCAGGCTCGCCGCGCGCAGGCGCGAGGTGACCGACTCGGCCACGTCACCCCACCCGCTCGCGCGGTGCGCCGGCACGGGCAGCGAGGCCAAGGCGGCCGAATGAACGCCGATCAGGGCATCACACAGCCGGGGACGGTCTGCGGCGGCTGCATGCGGCCGCAGATGTCCCTCGGCAACGATGAGCAGGTCGCCGAGCACGACCGCGTAGGTTTCCCAGCGGCAAACGTCCAGGGCATCGAGGAAAGGCTTCTCGGTGAACAACGCGTAGCTCGCCAGCCCGGTCTTGCCGCGGACGTAGTCGACCGCGCACTTCTGGGCGATCAGCGCAGCCCGCTCCTCGACAAAGGTCTTCAGAGCGGCCGGGGTGGCGACCGGCGCCGGCATTAGGCGCGATTTCAGGAACAGCCAGAGACGCGCCAGCGGCCCGGTGGCCGGAGTATCGTCGACCGTTGCAAGAGGAACAGTCACGGACAGACTTGAGTCGAGATCACCGTCGCATGGTAGCCTAGTCCCCGGGGATGCTCCAAGAGACAGAAGGTTCGCACCCAGGGTAGAGACATGTGGTGGTCGTACTGGTACTTCCATTTTCCCAATTACGCGCTGGCGGTCCTGTTCTGGACCCTGATCGGGCGCTTCATGTTCGCGTGGTTCCTGCCGCCCCATTCGCCGAACTACATCTACCGCTGGTTCAGGCGCCTGACCGACTGGCTGATTCGGCCCGTTGCTTTCATCACGCCGTCCATCGTTCCCGCGCTGGCGCTGGCGCCGATAGCGGCGTTCTGGGTCGCGATGGCCCGGGTAGCCTTCTTCCTCGCCTTGCATGCCGCGGGGCTGACGCCGCGCATAGCGCCCCAATAGCCCGGAGGACGCGTGCTCGACCGTCAAACGATACTGTTGATGTTGATCGGCCTGTGCATCATCAACGGCATCTTCTCCCCTTACCTCAACATCGCCGTCCCGATCAGCGCGGCGCTGATGCCGGAGCTCTTTCCGCGCACCGCGGAGTGGGTGCTGTTCTGGGGCTCGATTTTGCTCTCGAGCGCGACCCTGCTCTTCAGCGGCGTACCAGCGGCACTCTACGAGCGCCTGGTCGACCGCGACACCGAGAGCACCGCGTCGATGTGGATCTGGCTGGCCGGAGCCGCATTGCTATCGGCTCCCGCCGTGGCGAGATTTTTCTAGGTTGGCGCGGCTTCCCCGGTACAGCCCGACCGGCGGAACGCGACCGTCGATCTGCTAGAATTCGCGCACCGCGGAGAGGTGGATGAGTGGTTTAAGTCGCACGCCTGGAAAGCGTGAGTACGGCGAAAGTCGTACCGCGGGTTCGAATCCCGCCCTCTCCGCCAGTGAATTCCGAGAGGATCCGATCATGACCCTGATGGAAACCCCGAAGTCCGCCCAGACCCGCGACAGGCCGAGTCCCGTGCGCATCCGGAAACTGGGCCACGTCGTCATCCAGGTGCGGGATCTCGAGCGTTCCATGAAGTTCTACACGGAGGTCTTCAACTTCCGTGTTTCCGACCGCAACCCCGAGGGCGGCGTGTTCCTCGCTTCCGTGGGGGATCACCACACCGTGGCGCTCTTTCCGTCGGCGGGAGAAGCCGCGGCAACGCCCTCGAAGGACGCCGTGCGCCTGCACCATTTCGCGATGGAGGTCGGGTCCATCGACGAATTGTTCGAGATTCGCTCGTATCTCCGGGAACGCGGCGTTCCCATCGTCTTTGAGGGGCGCCGTCGCCTCGGCGGTCACACGAGCGTCGAATTCCTCGATCCGGACGGCTACCATCTCGAGCTCTACTGTGACATGGACCAGCTCGCGCCGGGCAGGCGCTCTCGCCCCCTCGCCCCCGGGCCGCAACCACGCACCCTCGAGGCCGCCCGGGACAATCCCAAGGCACCGACGTGGTAGACCGCACGCATTCATGGACCTGCAGCTGACGGGCAAGGCCGCCCTCGTCACGGGTGCGTCGCGCGGCATCGGGCGAGCAATCGCCCTGGGTCTCGCCCGGGAAGGCGTCAAGGTCGCTATCGCCGCGCGGCGGGTGAACCTGCTCGAGGAGCTCGCGCGCGAGATCGTCTCCGCGCGCGGCGCCGAGCCGCTGGTGCTCGAAGCAGATCTCTACCAGGACGGCTCCGCCGAAAAGCTCGCCGCCACCGCCGCAACGGGGCTCGGTCGCATCGACATTCTCGTGAACGCCGCCGGCGGGAGCCGGCCCTATCCCTTCGAGGCGACCAAGGAGCAGTGGGCGGAAGGGATCCTGGTCAACTTCATCCGCCTGCGCGAGCTTTCGCACGCCGTGATCCCCGGCATGATCGCGGGCCGCTGGGGCCGCGTCATCAACATCACCGGCACCTCGGAACCGCGTAGCCTCAATGCCGCAAACTCGGCCAAGGCCGCGGTGCATGCATGGGCCAAGGGGCTTTCGCGCGAGATGGCAAAGCACGGCATCACCATCAACTCGATTCAGCCCGGCCGCATCATGAGCGAGCAGATCGTGCGCTTTCACCCGACGGAAGAAGACCGGCGCAGGTTTGCGCAGGAAAATATCCCGATGGGCCGCTTCGGTGAGCCGGAGGAGCTCGCAAACCTGGCGATCTTCCTGGCCTCGCCCCGCGCCGGCTACATCACCGGCACGGTGACACCGGTGGACGGAGGCATGAGCCGCTTCGCGTTCTGACGGACCCCTCACCCCTTCCCCCTCTCCCGAGCGGAGAGGGGAAATGTACGGCGGCAAGTAAGTTGTCCGACATTCGCCGAAGGCTCGTTAGGCGGGGGCGCGCTGACCGGTGCGGGATGGCAGCAAAACCGCGGCGGCGAACATCAGCGCCGCCATTGCTGAGAGCGCGAAGAACAGGTACTTGAAGTCGCTGCTGTAGCGGTGCATCGCGGCGACCAGCGGCACCGCGCAGGCGCTCGCCCCGAATGAGACGACGTAGCGCACGCCGAACACGCGCGAGCGCCAGGCCTCGTCCGTATAGGCCGCGACCATGGCGTCATTGATCGGGATCTGCCCGAAGACGAAGAACATCATCGCCAGCGCCACCACCAACATGAGGTAGTTGTCGAAGAAGGCTGCCGCCAGCAGCAAGGGCATTTGCAGCCCGATCACCGCGACCAGCACCGGCTTGAGGGCGCCGCGGTCGAGAAAATGCCCGACCACGAGCTGGGCCATGGCCGCGAAGGCATACACCAGCGACACGAGGATGCCGATGCCGAGCGTCGTGCTCACCAGCGCAGTCAGCCGCTCGTCGAAGATCTTCGGCATCGCGATCGTCGTGGAATTGAAGATCACGCCGCCGAAGAGCGTCGTCACCGTGAGCACCGCGAAGACGCGCACCAGCAACTCACGGGAGAAAACGGTCCGCGCCGCGGTACCGGGGCGCTTTCCCGCGATCCGCATCTCGGGAACGATCAGGGCAAAGGCGACTCCGACCGCGATCGACAACAGGCCGGGGATGATGAACGCCGCCCGCCAATGGATCCAGTGCGCCAGCGCCCCGGCAATCAGCGCGGCGAACGCCACGCCCAGGTTGCCGAACACGCCGTTCACTCCCAGCACCCTGCCCACCTTGTCGCGACCGCTCACCAGCATGGCGATGCCCACGGGGTGGTAGATCGCGCCGAACACCCCCACCAGGGTGAGCGCCAGGGCGATCTGCCACGGTGTCTGGACCAGGCCCGTCAGGATCGACGCGGCCCCGATGCCGACGAAGAACACGATCATCATGCCGCGCCGGCTCCAGTGGTCGGCAAGCCAGCCGGCGGGCAACGAACCTGCGCCGAAGGCGATGAAACCACCCAGGGCGAGCGGCAGCATCTCGCTGTATGACCTTCCAAACTCGGGCGCCATCGCCAGCACCACCGTGGGGAAGATCAGGAGGAACAGGTGGTCGAGCGCATGCCCGAGGTTGAGGAACAGCTCGCCGCTCCTTGCGCGATCCATGCTCATGCAGGCCTCACCGCCGCGCGGATCTGCTCCAGCGCGGCCGGATCCTCGATCGTGGTGAGGTCGCCCGGATCGCGCCCTTCGGCCAGCGCCTGGATCGAGCGCCGCAGCAGCTTCCCCGAGCGCGTCTTGGGCAGGAGCGTCACGAAGTGCACGCGCGAGGGGCGCGCGATCGCACCGAGTTGCTTGTCGACCGTTTCGAGCACCGATTTCTCCTCCACCGCGCGTTGTTCGGGAGTCGCAATCCGCGCCGCGTCCTTGACCACCGCGAAGGCAAGCGGCATCTGGCCCTTCAACTGATCCGCGACTCCGACCACGGCGACCTCCGCGATGTTGGGATGCGCCTGGACCGCCTCCTCGATCTCGCGCGTGCCGAGGCGGTGTCCTGCAACGTTGATCACGTCGTCGGTGCGCCCGAGGATGAAGTGGTAGCCCTCCTCGTCCCGGATGCCCCAGTCGAAAGTCGAGTAGGCGAGCTTGCCGTGGAAGCTCTTGAAATACGTGTTCACGAAGCGCGCGTCGTCGCCCCATACCGTGGTCATGCATCCCGGCGGCAGCGGAGGCAGTATCGCGACCACCGCCTTTTCGTTGGGCGCCGCCTCGGTCGCGTCCGACTCGCGCAGGAGCCTCAAGTCGTAGCCGAACACCGGGAAGCTCGGGCTTCCGAGCTTGACCGGCGTGCTCTCGACCCCAGGCACGCTGGAGAGAATCGGCCAACCGCTCTCGGTTTGCCAGTAATGGTCGATCACCGGCCGGCCGAGCGCTTCAGCGAACCAGCGGTGGGTGGGCTCGTCCAGCGGCTCGCCGGCGAGAAAGAGATGCTTCAACGAGCTGACGTCATATTTTCGCAGGAATGCCGGGTCCTGCTTCTTGAGGACGCGTGCCGCGGTCGGCGAGGAGAACATGACCGCTACTTTGTGGTCGGCGACGATCTTCCACCAGATGCCCGCGTCGGGCCGGATCGGCAGCCCCTCGTAGAGGATCGTCGTCATGCCCCGGATCAGCGGCCCGTAGACGATGTAGGAATGCCCCACCACCCAGCCGATGTCGGAGGTCGTGAACATCGTTTCCCCCGGCTCACCGCAGTAGATGTGCTTGAGCGACGCGGCGAGCGCCACCGCGTAGCCTCCGGTATCGCGCTGCGCCCCCTTCGGCTGGCCGGTGGTGCCGGAGGTATAGAGGATGTAGGACGGCTCGTTCGACTCGAGCCAGGTCACCGGAACGCTATCCCCGAGGTGCTTCTCCCGCAGCGCCGCGTAGTCGATATCGCGACCGGGCGCGAGCTTGAGACTCGGGTCGAGCTTGCGGTTGAGGACGATGACCTTTTCCGGCGGCGATTTTGCGAGGCGGATCGCCTCGTTGTACATCGACTGATAGGGTATCGCCCGTCCGGCGCGCAGGCCGCCGTCGGCCGTGATCATGAGCTTCGGCCGCGCGTCGTCGATGCGCGAGGCCAGGCTGTGCGAGGCGAATCCACCGAACACCACGGAGTGGATTGCGCCGATCCGCGCGCACGCGAGCATCGCGAACACCGCCTCCGGCACCATTGGCATGTAGATCAGCACGCGGTCGCCCTTGCCGACCCCGAGAGCGCGGATCATGCCGGCGCAGCGGTTGACCTCGGCGTGCAGTTCCCGGTAGGTGTAGGTCCTTTCCTCTCCAGTCTCGGTGGAGATGTAGATGAGGGCCTTCTGGCCGGCGCGCGTGGCCAGATGGCGATCGAGCGCGTTATGGCAGAGGTTGGTGAGCCCGCCCACGAACCAGCGGGCGAAGGGCGGGCGACTGTAGTCGAGCACCTTGTCGAATGGCCGGTGCCAGTCGACGAGCTGTGCCTGCTCTGCCCAGAATTCTTCCTTACGCTCGATGGAGCGCCTGTGGAAATCCCTATAGGCTCCCATTCCCGCCTCCTACAAATGGGGACGCACACAATTTCCGCTTAGTGACCATTCGGCACTTCATCAAGATGGAGTTCAAAATTGTGTGCGTCCCCATTAAGGCCTGACGACAGCCCGGCCGCGTATCTGCCCCTTCAGCATCTTATCGAAATACGCCGGCAATGCCTCCAGCGTGATGTCATGCGCGATTGCGTCCAGGCGGCGCGGCTTCAGGTCGGAGGCCAGCCGGCCCCAGATCTTGCGGCGCAGCGGCATCGGCGTCTCCCCCGAGTTCACCCCGATCAGGCGCACGCCGCGCAAGATGAACGGCAGCACCGTGGTCTTGAATTCGATGCCGCCGGCGTTGCCGAAGCTCGCGATCAGCCCCTCAGGCTGCATGGTACGCGTGAGCCAGGCGAGCTGCTCGCCGCCCACCGAATCGAACGCCGCAGCCCACGTCGCTTTCTCCAGCGGGCGGCTTCCCAGGTCGAGCTTCTGGCGTGACAGCACTTCCGCAGCCCCGAGCTCCTTGAGGAAACCATGCTCTTCATCCTTACCGGTCACGGCGACCACGTGGTAGCCGAGCTTCGAAAGCATATCGATCGCGAGCGTCGCCACACCGCCGGTTGCGCCGTTGACCAGCACCTTGCCGTTGTTCGGCGTCATACCGTTCAACTCCAGGAGCTCCACCGCGAGACCTGCCGTATACCCCGCGACCCCGAGCGCCGCCGCCTCGCGCAGCGTGAGCCCCTTGGGTAGCGGCACCACCCAGTCCGCGGGTACCCGGCAATATTGTGCAAAGCCGCCGTCGTGGGATACGCCGAGCTCGTAGCTGGTGCAGATCACCTCCTCGCCCGCGTGAAAGCGCGGATCCGAGGAGGACTCCACCACGCCCGTCGCATCAATGCCTCCGACGCGCGGGAACGACCGGATGATCTTGCCGGTGCCGGTGGCTGCCAGCGCGTCCTTGTAATTGACGCTCGAATAAGCGCTGCGGAACACCACGTCACCTAGGGAGAGCTCCGCCAGCGCCATCTTGACCACCCGCGCGCTCACCCTTCCGTCGTCGCCGAAGATCCGTAGCGCGTTGAATGTCTCCATCTGGCTATCCTTGCTCCTGCCGCGCGCGCGGCTGCTCGAGGTACTCGCGGGTCTGCATCTCGGCGAGCCGGCTCGCGGTGCGGTTGAACTGGAAGATCATTGTCTGCAGCTGCGCGTCGCCGCTGCGCGTGCCGCGCAGCAGCAGCTGGTCGGGCGCGGCCTCCGCCGATAGTATGACCTTCACGCGCTGGTCGTAGAAGACGTCCACCAGGAGCGTGAAGCGGCGCGCGGCGTCGGCTTGCTCAAGTGACATGCGCGGCACCCCCGACACGACGACGGTGTGAAAGCGCCGCGCGAGGTCGATGTAATCGTTCTGCGAGCGGCCCCAGCCGCAGATCACCTTGAAATCGAACCACACCACGCCGCCCGCCCGGTGCCGGTAGGGGATGACGCGTCCCTCGACATCGAGCTCGTGGCGCTCCTCCTCCACTTCCGCGATGCTCCGGAACGCCTGCATCAGCGCGCCGTCGGTCTCGGGCGCGAGCGGCGTGTGATAGACCTTCACCTGCTGCAGCGCCCGCTTCCGGTAGTCGACGCCTCCGTCCACTTCGATCACGTCGAGGCGGGACTTGATGAGCTCGATCGCCGGCAGGAAATCCTCGCGCTTGAGGCCGCCCTTGTAGAGCTCGTCGGGGTGGTAGTTCGAGGTGATGCAGTAGACCACGCCCTTTTCCAGGGTGCGCGCGAGCAGCCGCCCGAGGATCAGCGCATCCGCCACATCCGCGAGCGCAATCTCGTCGAAGCAGATCAGGCGGTAGCGCTTGGCGATGCGCCCGGCGAGCGCGTCGAGGGGATCCACCGTGCCCTTCAGGTCGTCGAGCTCGCGGTGCACGTCGCGCATGAAGTGATGGAAATGCACGCGGCGGCGACGAACCAGCGGCAGGCAGCGGTAGAAGCTGTCCATGAGGAAGGTTTTGCCGCGCCCCACCGGGCCCCACAGGTAGACGCCGCGGGGAAGCGGTGGATGCACGACCAGGCGGCGCAGCGCCGTGCTGCGCTGGCGCTTGTAGTCGCTCCACGCTTCGTACAAGTCCTGCAAACGCCGCACCGCGGCATGCTGCGATTCGTCCTGCTCGAATCCACGCCGGCGCAAGGCCTCGCGGTAGAGGTCCAGGACGGAGGCGGCTTCCCCCGGGCTGGACGAGGTGGTTTCCGCCGGTCTCACGCTAGGCGTTCAAGCTGCGCTTCGCCACTGCAAGCGCAGCCTCTTTCATCGCCTCGGATAGCGAAGGGTGGGCGTGGCAGATCAACGCAATGTCCTCGGATGCGGCGCGGAACTCCATCGCCACCACGGCCTCGGAGATCAGCTCGGATGCCATCGGCCCGATGATGTGCACGCCGAGCACGCGATCCGTCTGCGCGTCCGCCACGAACTTCACGAAACCGCGCGTGTCTCCCAGCGCGCGTGCGCGGCCGTTCGCCATGAACGGAAACTGCCCGGTCCGGTACTCAACGCCTTCGCTCTTCAGTTGCTGCTCGGTCTTGCCCACCCAGGCGATCTCCGGGGCGGTATAGATGACCCAGGGAATGGTGTTGAAGTCCACGTGGCCGTGGCCACCGGCCACCCGCTCAGCCACCGCGACGCCCTCCTCCTCGGCCTTGTGCGCGAGCATGGGACCGCGCACCACGTCGCCGATCGCCCACACGCCGGGGAGATTCGTTAGGCATTCCGCGTCGACTTCAACGAAGCCGCGTTGATCGAGCTTCAGGCCGGCCGCCTCCGCGTTGAGGCCTTGCGTGTTCGGCACGCGCCCGATGGAAACGATCAGCCGGTCGCACTCGAGCTTGTGGTCGCCGGCGCCCCTCACCGAGTACTCGACGGTCACACCCTTCTTGTTCTGGGCGACGCGCGCGATGGCTGCGCCCAACACAATGTCGAGGCCCTGCTCGCGCGTAAAGATCTTCCACGCCTCTTTCGCCACCGCCTCGTCCGCCGCAGGCAGGAACGCGTCCAGCATCTCCAGCAGCGTGACCTCGGCGCCGAGACGCCGCCAGACACTGCCCATCTCGAGACCGATCACGCCGGCCCCGATCACGCCGAGCCGCCGCGGGACCTCCGGCAGCGCGAGTGCGCTCGCGTTGTCGAGCACGAGCTTCCCGTCGAAGGCCGCGCCCGGGAGCGGCCGGGGACTGGAACCGGTCGCAATGATGACGTGCCGCGCGGTAAGCGACTTGTCCGCGCCGTCCGTCACCGTGACCTGCCACGCGCCGGCCTTGCCTCCCGCCAGGCTGCCGCGGCCGTGGAAGAACGTGATCTTGTTCTTCTTGAAGAGATAGACGATGCCATCGTTGTTCTGCCTCACCACCTTGTCCTTGCGCTTGAGCATCTGGGCGAGGTCGAGGGCAATGCCCTGCAACTTGATGCCGTGCTCGGCGAACGCGTGGGCCGCGTGATGATAGTTCTCCGAGGACTGCAGCAGCGCCTTCGACGGAATGCACCCGACATTGGTGCAGGTGCCCCCGAGCGCGGGCCTGCCGTCAGCCCCGCGCCAGTCGTCGATGCAGGCGGTGGCGAGTCCGAGCTGCGCGGCGCGGATGGCAGCGATGTAGCCTCCCGGCCCGCCGCCGATCACCACCACGTCGAAGGAATCAGACATCGAGCAGGATGCGGGCCGGGTCTTCGAGCGCTTCCTTGATCGCAACGAGGGCGAGCACCGCCTCGCGGCCGTCGATGATGCGGTGGTCGTAGGACAGCGCCAGGTAGTTCACCGGGCGGATCACCACCTGTCCGTTCTCCGCGACCGGCCGCTCGCGGGTGGCGTGCACGCCCAGGATCGCGCTCTGCGGCGGGTTGATGATCGGGGTCGACAGCATCGAGCCGAACACCCCGCCGTTGGAGATCGAGAACGTGCCCCCGGTGAGCTCCTCGATCGTGAGCTTGCCCTCCTGCGCCCGCTTGCCGAAATCGGCGATTCTCTTCTCGATTTCCGCCAGCGTGAGCTCGCCCGCATCGCGCAGGATCGGGACCACCAGGCCGCGCGGGCTCGCGACCGCGATGCCGATGTCGTAGTAGCCGTGATAAATGATATCCGTTCCGTCGATCGAGGCGTTGACCACGGGAAACTTCTGTAGCGCGTGCACCGCAGCCTTCACGAAGAACGACATGAAGCCCAGCCGCACGCCGTGCTCCTTCTCGAAGCGCTCCTTGTAGCGGTTGCGCAGGTCGATCACCGCCTGCATGTTGACTTCGTTGAAGGTGGTGAGGATCGCCGCCTCATGCTGGGACTGCACCAGGCGCTCCGCGACCCGCGCGCGCAGGCGCGACATCGGCACGCGCTGCTCGGGACGCTCGCCGGGGGCGACCGGGGTCCCGGCCGGCGCCGGGGCCGGCGATGATGCGGGCGGTGCCGAAGGGACCGCCGGCCGGGCCTTGCCTTCTACCGCCTGCTGCACGTCGCCCTTGGTGACGCGTCCGCCGCGCCCGGTGCCGCCCAGCGCGGCAGTATCCACGCGCTTCTCGGCAGCAAGCTTGCGCGCCGCCGGCATCGCCGCCGGGGGCGCGGTCCTCGCGGGGGCGCTCGCCGCCTCCTTCACCGCGCCCTTGGCCGCCACAACGGGGGCCTCCGCCTTGCCCTCGGTATCGATCTGAGCGATCACCTCGTTGCTCACCACGGTGCCGCCGTCGCCCTTGACGATCTTGACGATGACACCCGACTCGGGCGCCGGCGTCTCGAGCACCACCTTGTCGGTCTCGATGTCGACCAGGTTTTCGTCGCGCCTGACGCGCTCCCCCGCCTTCTTGTGCCAGGTGAGGAGCGTCGCCTCGGCGACCGACTCGGAGAGTTGCGGTACCTTGACCTCGACCAGCATCGCGGCTTCCTAGCCCACTCCGTCCGCGCGCGACGCGACGCCCACGGAGAGCGCGAGCTCCACCAGTTCCTTCTGCTGGCGGTCGTGCAGCGACTTGTAGCCGACGGCCGGCGTCGCCGAGGAGTCGCGCCCGGCGTAAATCAGCTTCTGGTGCGGCAGCAGGTGGCGCTCGAGGTAATGCTGGATGCGGTGCCAGGCGCCCTGGTTGCGCGGCTCCTCCTGGCACCATACGATCTCGGTCGCCTTGCGATAGCGCTCGATCTGGGCCTGGAAATCCTCGTGCGGGAAAGGATAGAGCTGGGCGATGCGCGCGAGCGGGAGATCCCGCAGTCCGCGCGCCTTGCGCTCCACGCGCAGGTCGTAATAGACCTTGCCGCTGCAGAACACCACACGCTTCACCTTGTCGGGATCGATATCCTTCGCCTCCCAGTCCTCGTTGACCGGCCGGAAGCGATCGGTGGCGAACTCCTCGAGCGGCGACACCGATTCCTTGTGGCGCAGGATGCTCTTCGGCGTGAACAGGATGAGCGGTCTGCGGAACGGGCGGATCATCTGCCGCCGCAGCAGGTAATAGAGCTGCACCGGCGTCGCGGGCACGCATACCTGCATGTTGTGGTCCGCGCAGAGCTGCATGTAGCGCTCGATGCGTCCCGAGGAATGCTCCGGTCCCTGCCCTTCGTAGCCGTGCGGCAGCATCAGTACCAGCCCGCACAGCCGGCCCCATTTCGACTCGCCCGCGGCGATGAACTGGTCGATCACCACCTGCGCGCCGTTGGCAAAGTCGCCGAACTGCGCTTCCCAGATCGTGAGCTCGTTCGGCGCCGAGGTCGCGTAGCCGTACTCGAACCCCATCACGGCCTCTTCCGAGAGCAGCGAGTCGATGACGACGAAGTCCCCCTGTTTGTCGCCCAGGTGCTGCAGCGGCACGTAGGTGCCCTGGTCCCACCTCTCGCGGTTCTGGTCATGGAGCACGGCGTGGCGGTGGAAAAACGTCCCGCGCGCGCTGTCCTGCCCCGAGAGGCGGACCGAGTAGCCCTCGTGCAGCAGCGTGGCGAATGCGAGATGTTCCGCCATGCCCCAGTCGAGGGACAGCTTGCCTTGCGCCATCTGCCGCCGATTCTCGACGATCCTCTGCACCGAGGGATGGAGCTTGAAGTTGTCGGGAACGTGGGTGATGCGCTCGCCCAGCATCCGCAGCGTCTCGATCGGCAGCCGTGTATCGTCGCGCTCATTCCACTTGCCGCCCCGGTACCGGCTCCAGTCGATCTCGAACGGGGGCTTGTAGTTCCCAAGGATGGTCTTGTTGGTGTGATGGCCGCCGTCGAGCGCCTTGCGGCAGCTCGCAACCATCTCGTCGCCCCCGCCCGCGCCGATCACGCCATCCTGCGCGAGGCGGTCCGCGTAGAGCTGGCGCGTGGTGGGGAGCTTCGCAATCGTCTTGTACATCAGCGGCTGGGTCACCATCGGCTCGTCCTGCTCGTTGTGGCCGAGCCGCCGATAGCACACCAGGTCCACCACCACGTCCTTGTGGAACTTCATGCGATAGTCGAGCGCGATCTCCGCCACCAGGCACACCGCGTCGGGATCGTCTCCGTTCACGTGCAGGACCGGGACTTCCAGCATCTTGGCGACGTCGGTGCAGTAGAGCGAGGAGCGCGCGTCGCGCAGGTCCGAGCAGGTGAAGCCGATCTGGTTGTTGACGACGATGTGCACGGTGCCGCCGGTGCCATAGCCGCGCGTCTGCGCGAGCTCGAAGGTCTCCATGTTCACGCCCTGCCCCGCGAACGCGGCGTCGCCGTGGATCAGCACCGGCAGCACCTGGTCGCCGGTGTGGTCCCGGCGCCGATGCTGGCGCGCGCGCACCGAGCCTTCCACCACCGGGTTGACGATCTCGAGGTGGGACGGGTTGAACGCGAGCGTGACGTGCATCGGACCGCCCGGGGTCATGACATTGGAGGAGAAGCCCTGGTGGTACTTGACGTCCCCCGCGAGCAGGCTGTCATCGTGCTTGCCCTCGAATTCGGCGAACAGATCCTTGGGCATCTTGCCCAGGGTATTGACCAGCACGTTGATGCGCCCGCGGTGCGCCATGCCGATCACCAGCTCCTGGACCCCCGTCTTGCCCGCGTTTTGCAGCAGGACATCGAGCTGCGGGATCAGCGATTCGCCGCCTTCCAGTGAAAAGCGCTTCTGCCCGACGTAGCGGGTATGGAGGTACTTCTCCAGCGTTTCCGCGGCGGTCAACCGCTCCAGGATGTGCCGGCGATACTCGGCGTCGTAGCCCGGCGTCGAGCGGATCGACTCCATGCGCTCCTGCACCCAGCGCTTCTGGGTGGTGTCGGTGATATGCATGTACTCGATGCCGATGGTGCGGCAGTAGGTGTCCTTCACGAAGCGCAGGATGTCCGCGAGCTTCATTTCCCGCGGGCCGGCCAGCGTGCCGGTATTGAATACCGTCTCCATATCGGCCGCCGAGAGCCCGTAGTACGCCGGGTCGAGCTCGGGCACGTTGGGTTTCTCCTGGCGCTTGAGCGGATCGATGTCCGCGTGGCGCACGCCCAGGAAGCGGTGCGCCGAAATGAGCTGCAGCACGGCGAACTGCTTCTCGCCGAGCTGCGGGCGATTGATGATCACCGTGGTGCCGGCGCCGCGGCGCTCGCGGGCGAGTCGCGCGAAACGATCCTGAACGTCGAAATGGGATACATCGGCGGCCCCGCCCTCCGCGCGTTGCAGCGCGTCGAAATAATCCCGCCAGCGCGGCTCGACCGCCGCCGGATCCTTGAGCCAGGCCTCGTAGAGCGCCTCGATGAACGGCGCGTTGGCGCCGAACAGGTGGGAGTTGGCGAGCAGCTGATTCATCATTTTCTGCCGTTCATGGACACGAACTCGCGGCGCTCGGCGCCGTCAAAGAGCTGCCGCGGGCGGCCGATCTTCTGGTCGGGGTCGCCGATCAGCTCGTTCCACTGGGCGATCCACCCCACGGTGCGCGCCAGCGCGAAGATCGCGGTGAACATGCTCACCGGAATGCCGAGCGCCTTGTAGACGATGCCCGAGTAGAAATCCACGTTGGGATAGAGCTTGCGCTTGATGAAGTACTCGTCCTCGAGCGCCACCTTCTCCAGCGCGAGCGCCAGCTTGAACAGCGCGTCGTCCTTGAGATCGAGCTCTTCCAGCACCTCGTGGCAGGTCTCCTGGATGATCTTTGCGCGCGGGTCGTAGTTCTTGTAGACGCGGTGCCCGAACCCCATCAGCATGGCCTGGCCGTCCTTGTCCTTGACGCGCTGGATGAAGCTCGGGATGTTCTTCGCGTCGCCGATTTCGCCCAGCATCTTCAGCACTGCCTCGTTCGCGCCGCCGTGAGCCGGCCCCCACAGGCTGGCGATGCCGGCCGAGATGCAGGCGAAGGGGTTGGCGCCGGTCGAGCCGGCGAGCCGCACCGTCGAGGTCGAGGCGTTCTGCTCGTGGTCGGCGTGCAGGATGAGGATGCGCTCCATGGCGCGCGAGAGCACGGGATTGGGCCGGTACTCCTCGCACGGGGTGCCGAACATCATGTAGAGGAAGTTGTCGACGTAGGACAGCGCATTCTTCGGGTACATGAACGGCTGGCCCATGTTGTACTTGTAGGTCATCGCCGTGATGGTCGGCAGCTTCGCGACCAGGCGGAACGCCGAGACCTCGCGGCTGCGCGCGTCGTGGATGTTGATCGAATCGTGGTAAAACGCGGATAGCGCGCCCACCACACCGCACAGCACCGCCATCGGGTGTGCGTCGCGGCGGAAGCCGGAATAGAAGCGGGTGAGCTGCTCGTGCACCATCGTATGGTGCGAAACGATCCCGACGAACTCGGCGAGCTGCTTCTTGTTCGGCAGCTCGCCTTTCATGATCAGGTACGCCACCTCCAGGAAGCTGCAGTGCTCGGCGAGCTGCTCGATGGGGTAGCCGCGATACTGCAGGATGCCCTTGTCGCCGTCGATGTAAGTGATGCGCGAGCGACAGCTCGCCGTGGACATGAAGCCCGGGTCGTAGGTGAACTTCCCGGTCTTGGCGTAGAGCGCGCGCACGTCGATCACGTCCGGGCCGACGCTGCCGGTGAGCACCGGGAAATCGACCGGCGGCGTGCCGTCGCTGAAGGTCAGGGTTGCCAGTTTTTCAGCCATGTTGGTCTCCGCAATCTTTCGTTCGCTCACACGGCTCGCGCCGCTCCCACTCCGCCTGCCGGCGCCGGACTGGAGTCGGCGCGCAGCAGGTCCACCACCGCCCGGTAGCGGGCCTCGGGCTCGCGGCGCCCGAGCGCCAGGTCGAGCAGCTCGTTGTCGGGCCGCTCGAGCAGCTCGTCGAACAAGCCGCGCTGCGTGGCATCCAGGCGCCCGTAGCCCCGCGCGAGGAACGCCTCGAGCACGAGATCGAGCTCGAGCAATCCCCGGCGGCAGCGCCAGCGTATGCGGTCGATGTCCCCCATCACACGGTGCGCTTGACCAGCAGCTCCTTGATCTTGCCGATGGCGCGCGTCGGGTTGAGCCCCTTGGGGCACACGTCCACGCAGTTCATGATCGAATGGCAGCGAAACAGCCGGTAGGGGTCTTCCAGGTCGTCGAGCCGCTCGCCGGTCGCCTGGTCGCGCGTGTCCGCGATGAAGCGGTAGGCCTGCAGCAGCCCCGCCGGCCCCACGAACTTGTCCGGGTTCCACCAGAACGACGGGCAGGACGTCGTGCAGCACGCGCACAGGATGCATTCGTAGAGCCCGTTCAGCTCCTCGCGTTCCTCCGGAGACTGCAGCCGTTCCTTCTCGGGAGGCGGCTCGTGATTGACCAGGTACGGTTTCACGGAATTGTACTGTTTGAAAAACTGCGACATGTCGACGATCAGGTCGCGCACCACCGGCAGCCCCGGCAGCGGGCGGATTACCACCGGCTCCTTCAGCTCCGCGATTCGAGTGATGCAGGCGAGGCCGTTCCTGCCGTTGATGTTCATCGCGTCGGAGCCGCACACGCCCTCGCGGCACGAGCGCCGGAACGTAAGCGTGTCGTCATGCGCCTTGATCCGCACCAGCGCGTCGAGCAGCATGCGGTCGGTCGGCTCGAGCGCGATGTCATAGGCCTGCATGTGCGGCCGGCCGCCGGAATCGGGGTCGTAGCGGTAGATGGAGAATTTCATGCGTCGCTTTCGAGGGTTCGCTCAGTAAACACGGGCCTTGGGCTCGAATGATTCCACGGTCAGCGGCCGGGTGTGCACGGGCTTGTAATCGAGCCGGTTGCCCTCCTTGTACCACAGCGTGTGCTTGATCCAGTTCGCATCGTCGCGCTTGGGGTGGTCGGCGCGGTCGTGGGAGCCGCGGCTTTCCTTGCGCGCCTCGGCGGAAACGAGCGACGCGACCGCGGTCTCGACCAGGTTGTCGAGCTCGAGCGCTTCCACCCGCGCCGTGTTGAACGTCCTGCTCTTGTCGCGGATCTCGGTGCGCGCGGCACGCGCCGCCACTTCTCTCAACTTCTGCACGCCCGCCTGCAGCAGGTCGGGGAAGCGGAACACACCGCAATGGAGCTGCATGACGCGGCGCAGCTCCGCCCCGACATCGGCCACGCGCTCGCCGTCCTTCTGGCTGGCGAGCCGCGCGAGCCGCGCCCGCGTGCGCTCGCCGGCATCCTTCGGCAGGGCGCGGTGGCCCGCTCCATCGTCCCTCAGGTCGCGTATCACCCGCTCGCCGGCAGCCTTGCCGAACACCAGCAGGTCGAGCAGCGAATTGCAGCCCAGGCGATTCGCGCCGTGCACCGAGACACAGGAGCACTCGCCCGCTGCAAAGAATCCCGGCACCGCCGCTTCGGGGTTGCCGTCCTTCGGCACCACCACCTGCCCGTGGTAGTTGGTTGGAATGCCGCCCATCTGGTAATGGCAGGTCGGCACCACCGGAATCGGGTCCTTGACCGGGTCGACGTTGGCGAACTTCTTCGCGATCTCGCGGATGCCGGGCAAGCGCCTGTTGATGGTTTCCTCGCCGAGGTGATCGAGCTTGAGCAGGATGCAGTCGCCGTCCTTGCCCGCGCCGCGGCCCTCCTTGATCTCGGTCGCCATTGCGCGGGACACGATGTCGCGGCTCGCAAGGTCCTTGGCGTTCGGCGCGTAGCGCTCCATGAAGCGCTCGCCATTCTTGTTGAGGAGGTAGCCGCCCTCCCCGCGCACGCCCTCCGTGATGAGCACGCCCGCGCCCGCGACCCCGGTCGGATGAAACTGCCAGAACTCCATGTCCTGGAGTGGAATGCCCGCGCGCGCCGCCATGCCCAGGCCGTCTCCGGTGTTGATGAACGCGTTGGTGCTGGCGGCAAAGATGCGCCCGGCGCCGCCGGTGGCGAAGACCGTCGCCTTCGCCTGCAATATCATCACCTCGCCCGTCTCAATCTCGAGCGCGGTCACGCCGAGAACCGTGCCCTCGGGGTCGCGCACGAGATCGAGCGCCATCCACTCGACGAAAAATTGCGTGTTCGCCTTGAGATTCGCCTGGTAGAGCGTGTGCAGCAAGGCGTGTCCCGTGCGGTCGGCCGCGGCGCAGGCGCGGGGCACCGGGGACTTGCCGTATTCGCGCATGTGGCCTCCGAACGGCCGCTGGTAGATGCGGCCGCCGGCGAGGCGGTCGAACGGCATGCCGAAATGCTCGAGCTCGTAGACCACCTCGTTCGCCCTGCGGCACATGAACTCGATCGCGTCCTGGTCGCCGAGGTAATCGGAGCCCTTGACGGTGTCGTACATATGCCAGTGCCAGTTGTCGTCCTCGATGTTGCCGAGCGCGGCCGCGACTCCGCCCTGCGCCGCCACCGTGTGCGAGCGCGTCGGAAACACCTTCGAGAGCACCGCGACCCTCAGGTCAGCGCGCGCCAGCTCCAGCGCGGCGCGCAGCCCCGAACCGCCGCCACCGACGATCACCGCGTCAAAGGTGCGCACCGGCAGCCCCATCACAGCCCCCACAGGATCTGCACGGACCAGACGGCGTACCACAGGAGCGCGCCGATCACGAGCACATAAAGCGTCAGGCGCAGGCCCGGGTCCTTGATGTAGTCCATGAAGATGTTGCGCACGCCGATCCACGCATGCAGGAGCAGGCTTGCCATGAACAGCACAGTTGCCACGCGCACGAGCGGGGTCTGCCACAGCACCTTCCACTGCCAGTAATCCATCTGCGGCAGGCCCGCCACTGCCGACAGGATGATGACCGTATAAATCACCATGATGACGGCCGTCACCCGCTGCGCGAGCCAGTCGCGCAGGCCGTAGTGGGCGCCGACGACCTGCCGCTTCACCATATGACCGCCGCCGCCGCGACCGTGAGAACGACGCTTACAGCGACCACCGCCCAGCTGCTCGCGCGCGCCGACGCGAGTTCCGTCCCGTAATCCAGGTCGAGGGCCAGATGGCGAATGCCGGCGCACAGGTGATGCAGGTAGGCCCACGCCACGCCGGTCAGGACCAGCTTGATCGCCCAATGCCCGAACACCACCTTGAAGCGCGCGAACGCCTGTGGTGATTCCAGGCTCATCTCGAACAGCACCAGGAGGAGCGGAAGCAGCAGAAACAGCGCAGCGCCACTCACCCGGTGCAGGATCGAAACCAGTGCGGGGAGCGGCAGCCGGATCTGGATCAGATTGAGGTATTTCGGCCGCGGCGTCGCCATCGGTCTTCAGGGCGGATTTTTGCCCGTTGTGGCTTGAAATTCTAACAGTTTCCGCGATGCCGCATAAGGCGCGGCGAAGCTCGAACGCGTGCGCGGGAACGCGCCACATGCATGCTTGTCACCGCGGTCACTGCTTCGTTATCATCCAATCCCGAACGAGCGCGCGCGTTTCGCCCCCTTTGCGCCGTGCCCAATGGGGACGCACACCTTTTCCCAAGTACGGCAAAGGTTAAAAGGGAACCCGAGAAGGGGAAAAGGTGTGCGTCCCCTAAGAGATTCCGTCCCGCATATCAGGAGTCCATAACATGAAACGCCCCATGCGCGTGGCCGTTACTGGCGCCGCCGGCCAGATCGGCTACAGCCTGCTGTTCCGCATCGCCAACGGGGAAATGCTCGGCCGCGACCAGCCGGTCATCCTCCAGCTGCTCGAGATCCCGGACGAGAAAGCGCAAAAGGCGCTCAAGGGCGTCATGATGGAGCTCGACGACTGCGCCTACCCGCTGCTGCACGGCATGGTGCCGACGGCCGATCCCATGGTGGCCTTCAAGGACGTGGACGTCGCCCTGCTCGTCGGGGCGCGGCCGCGCGGCCCCGGCATGGAGCGCAAGGACCTGCTGGAGGCGAATGGAAAGATCTTCGGCCCGCAGGGAAAAGCACTCTCGGCGGTGGCGAGCCGGGACGTGAAGGTGCTGGTCGTGGGCAATCCCGCCAATACTAATTGTCTGATCGCCCTAAAGAACGCGTCGGGCCTCAAGCCCTCGTGCTTCACCTCCATGATGCGCCTCGACCACAATCGCGCGCTCGCCCAGGCCGCCCAGAAGATCGGAAAGCCGGTGGCCGGCGCGCGCAAGATGACGGTATGGGGCAACCATTCCGCGACCCAGTACCCGGACATCTTCCAGGCGGAGATCGAGGGCAAAAAGATCTGGCCCCAGATCAACGACCAGGCCTGGCTCGAGAAGACCTTCATTCCGACCATCCAGAAGCGCGGAGCGGCGATCATCGATGCCCGTGGCCTGTCCTCCGCCGCGAGCGCGGCCAATGCAGCCATCGACCACATCCGCGACTGGGTCTTCGGGACGCGCGAGGGTGACTGGGTCAGCATGGGCGTGCCCGCCGACGGCGCCTACGGCATCGCGGAAGGCGTCCTCTACGGTTATCCGTGCCTCTGCCGCAACGGACGCTACGAGATCGTCAAGGGCATCGACCTGAGCGATTTCAGCCGTGCCGCCATGCAGGCCACGCTGAAGGAGCTGCACGAGGAGCGCGACTCGATCAAGCACCTGCTCGGATGACCCCGGAATGAGCGAAGCGCAAGGCGGGCCCAAGCCCAAGAAATCGGTGGCGCTGTCGGGCGTCGCCGCCGGCAGCACCGCGCTGTGCACCGTGGGCCGCAGTGGCAACGATCTGCATTACCGCGGCTACGACATCCTCGACATCGCAGAGCAATGCGAGTTCGAGGAGATCGCACACCTGCTCGTCCACGAGAAGCTGCCGACCCGCGCTGAGCTCGCGGCGTACAAACGCAAGCTCACGTCGCTGCGCTCTCTGCCGGGGCCGGTGAAAGCAGCACTCGAGCAGATTCCCGCCTCCGCGCATCCGATGGACGTGCTGCGCACCGGCTGCTCGGTGCTGGGTACTGTTTACCCGGAAAAAGACGACCACAATCTCGCGGGCGCGCGCGACATCGCCGACCGCCTGATGGCGTGCTTCGGCTCGATGCTCCTCTACTGGCACCACTACAGCCTCGACCGCCGGCGCATCGAGCTCGAGACTGATGACGACTCGATCGGGGGGCATTTTCTGCACCTGCTGCACGGAAAGCCCGCGAAGCCGCTGTGGGTCCGGGCCATGCACACCTCGCTCAACCTCTACGCGGAGCACGAGTTCAACGCCTCGACCTTCGCGGCGCGGGTGGTGGCCGGGACCGGCTCCGACCTGTACTCGGCGGTGACCGGCGCGATCGGCGCGCTGAAGGGCCCCAAGCACGGCGGCGCCAACGAAGTCAGCCTGGAAATCATGGGTCGCTACGAGTCGCCCGTCGCGGCGGAGCGCGACATCACGGCGCGCGTGCGCAACCGGGAGGTCGTGATCGGCTTCGGTCATCCGGTCTACACCATCGCCGACCCGCGCAACAAGGTGATCAAGGAAGTCGCGCGGCGCCTGTCGCAGGACGCAGGCGCGATGGAGATGTTCGAGATTGCCGACCGCATCGAACAGGTCATGATGCGGGAGAAGAGGATGTTCGCGAACCTCGACTGGTTCTCCGCGGTGTCCTATCACCGCATGGGCGTGCCGACCGCGATGTTCACGCCGGTGTTCGTCATCTCCCGCACCAGCGGCTGGGCGGCGCACGTCATGGAGCA
>Ga0208685_1000106_pt1 | contig 33146 bp, 31 predicted proteins | sample EasRivMeERMLT890_FD_187533 | JGI IMG/M metagenome (GOLD analysis project Ga0208685, IMG submission 187533) | Soil microbial communities from meander-bound floodplain in the East River, Colorado, USA - East River MetaG ERMLT890 (SPAdes) (version 2) | ecosystem: Environmental > Terrestrial > Soil...
TTCCACAAGCTCTATGCGCTCGATGAGCGGCTGCCTACAATGGAGAACCCCACCAAGGCCGATCTCGAGCAGGCGATGAAGGGGCACGTACTCGAGAAGGCCGAGCTGATCGGCACCTACCAGAAGCAGTAACGAAGAATGCACCCGCCGCTGGCTTCACTGAAAATCGAAGTGGACATGCTGGCGCCGGGCACGGAGCGGATTGTCGGCAAGGACCCGGCGCTCGACATCATCGCCCGTAACATCATCTTCGGCGAAGGGCCGGTGTGGGACGCGGCTAACCGGCAGTTTTTCTTCACTGACATCATCGGCGACACCATCTGGAAGTGGCGGCCGCGCGCGGGACTGAAGCGCGTGCTGCGGCCCTCCGCCAAGGCGAATGGTCTCGCTCTCGATCGCGAGAACCGGCTGCTGGTCGCGGGGTGGGGCGGACGGACCGTTTTCCGCTTCGAGAAGGACGGCTCGCGCACGACGCTCGCTGCGCGGTGGGAGGGCAAGAAGCTCAACAGTCCCAACGACATCGTCGTGAAGTCCGACGGCTCGGTCTGGTTCACCGATCCCCCGGGCGGGCTGCTCAACGTCGGCATGGTCGCCGGCGACCTCCAGAAATACCTCGACGTGCAGGGCGTCTTCCGCATCTCACCCGATGGCAAGGCGATGACGCTCGTCGCCGAGGACAACGTCTATCCCAACGGCCTGTGCTTCTCGCCGGACGAGAAGCTCCTTTACGTGAACTGCAGCCGCGAACGGCTGATCCGCGTCTATGACGTGAAGCCCGGCGGCACGCTCGGCCCGGCGCGGATCTTTCACCGCTACCTCAGCCCCGAGCGCGGGGTCCCCGATGGCATGAAGTGCGATGTCGAGGGCAACGTGTACTGCACGGGCCCGGGCGGCATCTACGTGCACGACCCTGCGGGCAAGGTGCTCGCACGACTCAAGACTCCGGGCCACCACCCGACCAACATCGCGTGGGGCGACGATGACTGGAGCTCGCTTTACATCACCATGATCGGCTCCGTCGTGCGCACGCGGCTCAACGTGGCCGGCGTGCCCTCCCGCTGAAGGAATCGCGATGGACTGGAAATTCCATCTGGTCGCGGGGCCGTACAAGGGGAGGACGGGGGGTCTTGCGTGGGACGGAGCCGCCATGCTCTTCAGCGCCATGCAGGAGGAGCGCATCCTGCGCTTTGATCCAGGCACCGGCATGGCGGAAGTCTTCCGCAAGGTCACCGGGCGCACGAACGGCATCGCCGTTGCGGGGGACGGAAGCGTGCTCGGGGCCCAGGAGGGCGGCAGGCGCGTCATCCAGTTCCTGAAGGACGGCTCGACTGCGCCGACCTGCGACCTTCTGGGCGGCAAGCATCACAACCAGCCGACCGATGTCGTCGTGGACACCCGGGGACGCGTGTGGATCGCGGACGTCTGGAACAGCACGCCGCCCTACGGCCCGCCGGTCTATGCGTTTCTCGACCACGCGTCAGTGCTGCGGCTCGAGCGCGACCGGCGCGGTGCCTGGACGCTCAAACGCATGACGCGCGACACGAGAGGGCCGCGCTCGCTGCTGCTGTCGGCGGACGAGCAGACGTTGTACGTCGCGGATGGCGACGCAGAGCGCGGCGACCCGTGCCGCTTGCTCGCTTACCCGGTGAAACGGGACGGTGGCCTCGGTCAGTGCAAGCCGCTGATGGAGTTCGCGCCCGCGGAACGCGGCATCGAGGGCATGTGCCTCGACCGGGAAGGCAATATCGTCGCGTGCGCGGGATGGAAGAAGGGCGGCCTCGGGCCGATGCTCTACGTGATCTCGGCTTCCGGCACCGTTCTGGAGTCGCACCCCGCCCCCGCGGATATGCCGATGCGCTGTGCGTTCGGCGACGCCGATCTGGCAAGCCTCTACTTGACCGCCGGCGACGGCGGACTCTACCGCGCGAAGGACATCCGGCGCCGTGGCTTCAGGCGCTAGCGCTTTCCAATTGCTACCGAAGGGAGTGGATCGATGCCGAGGATGACGGGCTCGCGGCTGTTTGCGGAGATGCTGAAGGGCTACGGGGTGACGCACGTGTTCTTCGTGCCCACCATCCTGATGGACGCGCTGGCGGAGATGGACAGCCTGGGGATCCAGAAGGTCCTGACGCACGGCGAGAAGGCGGCGGCGTACATGGCCGATGGCTACGCGCGCGCGGCCGGGCGACCCGGCGTGTGCCTCGCGCAGCAGATCGGGGCGTCCAACCTCGCCGCCGGCCTGCGCGACGGATACATGGCCGGCACGCCGATGATCGCACTCACCGGCGGCCCCGCCACGGCGGGGCGCTACCGTCACGCTTACCAGGAGGTGGAGGACCTCACCCAGTTCGACGCGGTGACGAAGCTCAATCTGCAGCTCGACGACCTCGCGCGCTTCCCGGACCTGGTGCGGCACCTGTTCCGCACGGCAACTTCGGGTGCGCCGGGCCCGGTTCACCTGCGGTTGCGCGGGTCCCATGGCCAGGGTGTTGAAGGAGAAGGTGATCTGCAGCCGCTCGTCGAAGCGCAATTCTCGCGCGTGCCGGCGTTCCGTCCCGCACCGGAACCCCAGCGCGTGCGCGACGCGGTGGCGCTGCTTGCCAAGGCGCAGAAGCCCGTCATCGTTGCTGGCGGCGGCGTCGTCTTCTCCCAGGCGCAGGCCGAGCTCGTCGAGCTGGCCGAGAAGCTCCAGATTCCCGTTGCAACGTCCCTCACCGCCAAGGGCGCGATCCTCGACAATCATCCGCTTTGCGTTGGCGTCGTTGGAATCTATTCGCGCGCGTGCGCGAACCGTGTGGTGTCGGAGGCCGATCTCGTGTTCTTCGTCGGCACCCACGCCGGCGGGCAGGTGACCGCCAACTGGCGCATTCCCGCCGTGGGGACGCCGGTGATCCAGCTCGACATCGACGCCGAGCAGCTGGGCCGGAACTACCCGAACACGGTGCCGCTGCTGGGCGATGCCAAGGTGACGCTACGCCAGATGTACGACGCCGCGACCCGCAAGGCACCCGAAAGCGTGCGTGCCTGGACTGGGCACGTGCAGGAGCTTGTCGCCGAGTGGCGCGCCAAGGCCGAACCGATGCTCGCGTCGGATGCCGTGCCACTGCGCCCGGAGCGCCTCTGCCGCGAGCTGGCGCAGGCGCTGCCCGCGGATGGCGTGATCGTTTCCGACACGGGGCACGCCGGCATGTGGACGGGGCAGATGGTCGACGTCACCCGACCCGGTCAGCGCTACATCCGCTGCGAAGGGTCGCTCGGGTGGGGATTGCCGGGCGCGATGGGCGTCAAATGCGCGTTGCCCGACCGCCCGGTCGTGTGCTTCACCGGCGACGGCGGCGCGTATTACCACCTGCCGGAGCTGGAAACCGCGGCACGCCATCGTATCAACGTCGTGTTCGTCGTCAACAACAACGGCTCGCTCAACCAGGAGATCCCCCTGGTCAAGGCAGCGTACCGGGAGAAGCGCGACGAGCGCTCCGGCGAGATGTGGCGCTTCCAGAAGGAGGCGAACCTCGGCAAGGTCGCGGAAGCGCTTGGCTGCGCTGCGTTCCGCGTCGCGAAGCCGGGGCAGCTGAAGGACCTTCTGCCGCGCGCGCTGGGGATGGGCAAGCCGGTCGTGCTCGACTGCATCAGCGATGAGCAGGCGCTTGCCCCGACTGCCTGGCTGCCGATATAGCGGGAAACGGTTCCTTCCCCGCGTTCGGGGGAAGGCTAGGATGGGGGGTCATTACGATTTCCGGAACAGCACGATCCGGTTGGAATTGGTGCCGAGCGCGTTGTTGTGGACGCCCCAGATGTTCGCGGTCTTGGTGAAGCTCTGCGCGTTGATCAGGATGGCGGTGCACTCGAACCCGGCCGCAATGCCGAGCGGCGCCACCACTTCGTCCAATCTGACCGAGCCGCGGCGCACTTCGCCCACCTCGAACGCGACCCAGCCCTGCGGCCGGGTTACGCGGTAGAGCTCCCGGAACACCCGGGCCATCTCCGCCGCCCATTCCTCCACCGTACGGCTCATGGTGATGCGGGCGTCGATCGTGTCCGCGTCGAGCCCGTTGAACCAGCAGCGCAGCCAGTTGTCGCGGGCGTACTGGACCACGTCGAGGAACGGAGGAGAGGTCACGGTGAGGTGCACGCTCTCGTCCGCGATCTCGGGAGTGGCGGCGGCGTCCCGTACCAGGTAGTGCGCCGACTCCGCGGCCGTGCGCAGGCGCCAGCGGTCGGCGGCCGCGAGCCGCCCCTGCAGCTGGTTGGACTTCTTGCGGATCAGCGCGCGGATGTCGCGATACTCCGGCTCCTGCCTGAGCCGGGCGTTGATCCGGAGCTGGTCTTCCGGCGAGACCGCCTGGTTGGGCGGGAGCGTGTAGACCGAGAAGAAGCCCGGCGAGTGGCCGGTCAGGCGGTTGGTCGCCACCATCCGGATCCAGCGGTCCGCGGCGTCTTCCTTGCGGCCATGCAGGCGGCGGTAGAGGTACTCGCGCAAACCCAGAATCTCGTACTCCGTGTCGGGGTGGAAGAACATCGAGAGATCGAGGCCGCTGCGCGGGCGCGCCGGGAAGCGCAGCGACCGCAGGCGCGCGTCGATGTCAGCGAACGACGGAAGCTCGAGCCGCGGCCGCGTGAGAAGGGGGGAGAGCGGGTTGACGTCGTTGATGAGCACCGCGCGTCCGCGCAGCGCTGCCTCGACGGCGGTCGTGCCGCGGCCGCTGAACGGGTCGTAGACGCGGTCGCCTTCCCGCGTCAGCCGCTCGATGAAGTACGCCGGCAGCTGCGGCTTGAAGCACGCGCGGTAGGAGATCTCGTGAATCGGGTTGGCTTGCCGCTGCCGGCTGGTCCACAGCTCCGCTTCGTAGACCGGTACGTTGAGCGGCGTTCCACTTCCGCGGCCGGGCTTTTGCGGACCTTCGGTACGATCTTCTACGCGCAGGAGGCGCGACGCGATGCGCGGATTGAGCTGGAGCATGTTCGATGCGTCCTGTCGATTCGACAGCGGCGCATCGTACGCCTGTTCGGAAAAAAGTACAAGCCCCCGTTATTCCCTTCCCCCGCTCGGGGGGAAGGTAGGATGGGGGGCAACTCTCTCAGCGAGCGAGCGCTTCGTCGACCGCCTCGATCCAGTGGCGGACTGCCAATGGAGTAGCCGACTGCAGGTGCGCCTGGCACCCGATGTTGGCGGTGAGAATGGCGGCGGGCGCGCCGCTCTGCAGGGCGGCGAGCTTGTTTGCGAGCAGGCGCTGCGAGAGTTCCGGCTGGAGGATCGAGTAGGTGCCCGCTGAGCCGCAGCACAGATGAGCGTCCGGCACTGGAGTCAGGTGGAAACCGAGCTTGGTCAGGAGGGATTCCACCGTTCCGTTCAATTTCATCCCATGCTGCAACGTGCAAGGGGAGTGGAAAGCGACGCGTTGGTGACCGGTGACCGGTGACCGGTGACCCGTGAGAAGCTTTTCTTTCTCGGCAACGATGACTTCGCTGATGTCCCTGGCCAGCTCGGAGACGCGCCTGGCCTTCGCGGCGTAGGCGGGGTCCTGCGCCAGGTAGTGTCCGTAGTCCTTCACCGTGACACCGCAGCCGCTCGCAGTGATCACGATTGCTTCGGCGCCCTGCCCGATATACGGCCACCACGCGTCGATCGCCCTGCGCATGACCTCGAGTGCCCGCTCCTGACGGTTGAGGTGAAACGACACCGCGCCGCAGCAGTCAGCGCCCGCCGGACGCACGAGCGATATGCCGAGCCGGTCGAGCACACGTGCCGCGGCCGCGTTGGTTGCAGGGGAAAGGCTCGGCTGCGCACAGCCTTCGAGGACAAGCATCTTCCGGGCGTGGTTTGTTTCAGGCCACGCGCCCGCCGGTGCGGCAGCCGGGGGCACCTTTTTCTTGAGCGCGGAAGGTAGAAAGGGGCGTGCGAATTGCCCGATCCGGAACAGAGGGCCAAACAGCAAGGGCCGCGAGATGACCGTTTCCAGCACCCGCCGCCACGCGGATTCGAGTGGGCCGCGTGGGACGCGCGCTTCCACGACATGACGGCCGATGTCCACGAGCCGCCCATAGCGCACCCCCGTCGGGCAGGTCGTCTCGCATGCGCGGCAGGTCAGGCAACGGTCGAGGTGAAGCTGTGTGCGGGCCGTCGGCGCCGCGCCCTCGAGCACCTGCTTGATGAGGTAGATGCGGCCACGCGGGCCGTCAAGCTCGTCGTTCAGCAGCTGGTAGGTCGGGCAGGTCGCCGTGCACATGCCGCAATGCGTGCACTTGCGCAGGATCGCGTCCGCCTCCCGGCCTTCGGGGGTGTCCTGGATGAACCGAGCAAGATTGGTCTGCATGTGCTCAGAGATCCGGATACATCCGGCCCGGATTGAGGATGCCGGAGGGATCGAAGACCTGCTTCAGGTTGCGGTGCAGCTTCATCAGTACCGGGGAGAGCGGCTGGAAGACGCCCGCCGACCGGTCTCCACCGCGGAAGAGCGTTGCGTGGCCGCCCGCGCGCGCTGCGGCTTCGCGGATCGTTACCGCATTGGCAGCGGACCGGAGCCAGCGCAATGCGCCGCCCCACTCGATGAGCTGTTGGCCGGGAAGTGCAAGAGGCGGCGCCGTGGATTTGATCGACAGGCGCCACAGCGGACCGTCACTCGAGAAGAAGGGATCGGTCTGCTCGCGGATTCCGTTCCAGAAACGCTGCGTTTGGTCCGATGCGACCGGTGTGCCCCCGATCTTCTTCGCCGCGGCTTCTACCGCGATGCGCGTGCCTGAGAGCCGCACGCTGAGATCGCCGTCACGCCACGCGGACGCGGTAATCGGCAGCGGACGCGCCGCCCATTCGTTCATAAGCGTGATGGCCTCCGCTTCCCCGCGCTTGAGCAGCAGGGTGGTCTCGAACGCGGGCAGGGGCAGGACCTTGAGCGAGACCTCCAGCACCACGCCGAGGGTGCCCAGCGAGCCTGCCATCAGGCGCGAGACGTCGTAACCGGCGACGTTCTTCATGACCTGGCCGCCGAACCGCAAGTCATCGCCCTTGCCGTCGAGCACACGCACACCGAGCATGAAATCGCGCACTGCTCCGGCGTAGGGCCGGCGCGGGCCCGACAGGCCCGCGGCGACGCAGCCGCCCAGTGTCGCGCCCGGCCCGAAGTGCGGCGGCTCGAACGCGAGCATCTGCCCTTTCTCGCGCAGCGCGGCTTCGACTTCGAGGAGCGGCGTGCCAGCGCGCGCAGTGATCACGAGCTCGGTGGGCTCGTAGGCGAGGATTCCGCGATAGTCGCCGGTGTTGAGCTTGTAGCCGTGAACGGGACCGCCGTAGAAATCTTTGGTCCCGCCGCCGCGTATGCACAGCGGCCGCTTCTGCTTCGCCGCCTCGCGGATGGTCTCGCTCAGTTGCTCGACCGCACGGTCAGGAATCATGTGCCCGAGGGACATCGGTCACCAAGAACGAATGAGTCAGGAACCCTGATAACGCGGAACCGCGCTCCCGTTGCGATCTCGGAATAAACAAACTGCTGATCGTCAAGAACCTCTATGCGATAGAACTCACGATAGAATTTGTTGCGCAAATCGATTGGCGTTCCATTCATCTTCTGCGCAATCGTCGCATAGACTCCGTGTGAGTGCAGCCAGAGCCCCTCCTCAACAATCCGTTTTGGAGCGGAGGATGAATCAATCAAGAACGTCAACTCATACGTTCCATCCGGGCGGCGATGATTTATCCAACAGCGCGTTTCAAAGTTGACGTAATTCTGACCGAGCCATTTTCCCGAGAGCGGTGAGGTGCCGCCGGATCCCGTTGAGGCGCACCCCGAAACCAACAACAACAAAATCAGGAATCGTGCTTGGGCCATTCTTGTTGCCTAACGTTCACAGCGAGTGGCGTGCGGCGTTCTTGCGCGCGTCCCCCTCGACTGTGCGGTCAGGTTTCACCATCTCGTTCCGCCAGCTTATTGCACCAGCAATGCCGCCAACGGCCAATGCAGGCGGACCGTATATAAAGATAGCAAACGGGTCATTGCCGACATCGTAGAAGGCGCTGATCCCCACCGCGACAACGATCCCGGCAAATACAAGTGCACCAACAGCCCAGAAAGCCACCGTGCTCATGAAGGCCAGGAAATCTGGTTTACGGCCGACAGTTCGTGATTGCACGATGAAAAAGTAAGCCAACAAGCCGATTGCAGTGGCTACCGGAGAGAAGACCATGAGAGTCCAGGCTGTTTGTGCCATCGATGTGAGACCTAACGCCCGCTCGAACGCGGGGCTTGTGCCGGAAACCACATGCGGCACCCGAACTTCGTATCGATGCTCCAACGGGCAACCATCATGGCTGATCTCCTCAAGAATTACGGAAAATGACGTGGCCACTACTGCCTGGCGATTCGATCAGAACCGCGGCAGTTCGGGAAACTTCTCCTGCCCGCGGTGCACGTGCATGCGGCCGTATTCCGCGCAGCGCGTGAGCGTCGGCACCGCCTTGCCGGGATTGAGCAGGCCGCGCTCGTCGAACGCGCGCTTGATGCGGTGGAAAGCCTCCAGCTCCGCGGGCTTGAACTGCACGCACATGGAGTCGATCTTTTCGACGCCAACGCCGTGCTCGCCGGTGATCGTGCCGCCGACCTCGAGGCACAGCTCGAGGATCTCCGCGCCGAAAGCCTCGGTGCGCGCGAGTTCGCCAGGCTGGTTCGCGTCGTAGAGGATCAGGGGATGCAGGTTGCCGTCGCCGGCATGGAACACGTTCGCGCAGCGCAGCCCGTACTTGGTCTCGAGCTCCGTGATCTTGCGCAGTACTTCACCGATCCGCCGGCGCGGGATGGTGCCGTCCATGCAGTAATAGTCGGGCGAAATGGCGCCCGCGGCGGGGAAGGCAGCCTTGCGGCCCGCCCAGAAGCGCAGCCGCTGTGCCTCGTCGCGCGAGACTTCCGTCTGCACCGCGCCGCTCGATTCCATCAGGTCCTGGATGCGCCGGATGTCCTCCGTCACTTCCTCGCGCGTGCCATCGGCCTCGCACAGCAGGACCGCGGCGACGTCCGTCCGGTAGCCGGCGCGCGCGAAGCCCTCCACCGCGCGGGTGGCGGCCTGGTCCATCATCTCGAAGCCCGAAGGGATGATGCCGGCGGCGATCACGTTCGCGACCGACTGGCCGGCTTTCTCGATATCGTCGAACGCCGCCATTACGACCTGCGCGTACTCCGGCTTCGGCAGCAGCCGGACCGTTACGTCCAGGATCACGCCGAGCAGGCCCTCCGACCCGGTCATCAGCGCGAGCAGGTCGTAGCCCGCGGCGTCGAGCGCATCGCTCCCGAGCTCCACAATGTCGCCCTCGATGGTAGCGATGCGCAGCTTCAGTATGTTGTGGACCGTGAGGCCGTACTTGAGGCAGTGCACGCCGCCGGAGTTTTCCGCGACGTTGCCGCCGATGGTGCAGGCCATCTGGCTCGAGGGGTCCGGCGCGTAGTAGAGACCGAGCGGCGCGACCGCTTCCGAGATTGCGAGATTGCGCACGCCGGGCTGCACCCGGGCGGTGCATGCCCGTTCGTCGACCCCGATGATGCGGTTGAACTTTGCGAGCGAGAGCAGCACGCCGTTGCCCAGGGGCAGGGCGCCTCCCGAAAGCCCGGTACCGGCGCCTCGTGCGACGACCGGGACGCTGCGCGCGTGGCATGACTTGAGGATGCGGCAGACCTGTTCCTCGGTTTCCGGCAGGGCGACCACCATCGGGACCTGGCGGTAGGCCGTCAGCCCGTCGCACTCGTAGGGCTTGACGTCCTCGTGGTCGAACAGGATAGAGGCGTCCGGCAGGAAAGACTGCAGCGCGGCGACCACCTCGCGCTGGCGGGCGATGTCAACTGCAATCTGTTCCGTGACGGCGGTCATGCGAAGATTGTGGCGATCGGGCTCGGGTCTTGCATTATCATACGTCAATGGAAGTCCGGACTCGCGGTTTCGCATGATCACCGAGAAGATCAAGGTACGGATAACCGAGACCGGGCAGACCATCGACGTGGTGGTGCTGAACAAGCGCCCCGAGCATATCGAGGTCGTGATCGGGGAAGGCATCCATAACGTCAAGTGCACGCTTTCGCCGACCCGCAACGGGCTGGCCTACGCCGGATCGGTGATGGGGCGGGAGATCGTGTACGAGCGAGGCCGCGAGCAGGTCAAGGCGGATATCGACAAGCTCAACCCGACCGTGCGGAAATCCGGCCGGCGTTGATCGCTACTCCGCCTTCGCGCCCGAAGCTTTCACCACCTTCGCCCACTTCGTCATCTCCGACCGGATGTAGGCGGCAAATTCCTCGGGCGTGCTCGTGGTGGGCTCCATCCCCTGCGAAAGCAGCCGCTCGCCGACGTCCGGAAGGCGCAGCACGCGCGCGATCTCCTGGCTCAGCTTCGAGACGATCGCGGGCGGGGTCTTCGCCGGTACCGCCGTTCCGAACCAGTTAGCGGCCTCGTAGCCGGGCAATCCGGCTTCGATCATGGTCGGCAGGTCGGGCGTTGCCGGAGAGCGCTTCGCCCCGGTCGTCGCGAGCGCCCGCAGCCGGCCGGAGCGCGCGTGCGAGAGCCCGCCGATGATGGTGGGGAAGCTGACCTGCACGTGGCCGGCGATGAGGTCCACCATGGCGGGTGCCGCGCCCTTGTAAGGCACGTGGACCATGTCCGTGCCGGTCATGACCTTGAACAGCTCGACCGCGAGCTGGCTCGGCAGTCCGGCCGAGGCGTAGGTGAGCTGTCCGGGTCGGGACCGCGCCAGTTGAATCAATGCCTTGACGGAGCGCGCGGGCAAGGAAGGATGCACGACCACGATCGCCGGGCCGGAAGTGAGCTGCGTGACCGGCGCAAAATCGCGCAAGCTGTCATAGGGAAGCTTGGCGTAGAGGCTCGTGTTGATCGCGAACCCGGCGGAGATGACCTGCACCAGGTGGCCGTCGGGCTCGGCTCTTGCCGTGAGCTCCGTAGCGATGATGGTGTTGCCGCCCGGGCGGTTCTCCACGACGACCGGCTGGCCCCACGCTTCCGTGAGCTTGGGGCCGATCAGGCGCGCCTGGATATCGGCCGGACCGCCCGGCGCGAATGGCACGACCAGGCGAATTGGCTTGGTCGGATAGGCCTGGGCGAGCGCGCCGCCCGCTACGGCGGCCAATGTCAAAGCGATGATGGTGCACGAAGCGTGCTTCACTTGATCTCTATCCCCAGAAGATGGACGTGGGGTCGCGGTCGACTTCGGCGATCAGCGATTCGAGGTTTAGGGTCGCCTCCATGTCCTCGTAGCGCCGCCAGCGCCGATTCCGGTCGTGCCAGTATAGCGACCAGAGCCCGGTCGCAGGGTCGAACTGGAACCGGGCGACCGGGGACTTCACCCATATCGCGGACTTGTCGAAGCCCGGCCGAATCTCCAACAGCGTGATCGAGTTGCCGCGGATCGTGTGGTGGAGCCGGATCTGGTGCTGGACGTGCGCGAGCAGGCGGCGGTCGTAGAAACGCGCCAGCAATCGCTCAGCGCGGCGCTGTTCGAACTCCGACAGCGAATTAGAGCGCTTCTGGATCCGCTTGCTGCTCACCGCTTGCCGCTTACTTCCCCGCAATCTCGTGATTGGCCATCTTCTCCAGCGCCCGCACCATCGCCGAGTGATCCCACTTCGCGCCCCCGCTCGCCACGCATGCGTTGAAGAGCTGCTGCGCGGTGGATGTGTTCGGCAGGCTCACGCCCATCGCCCGTGCGCCGGACAGGGCGAGGCCCAGGTCCTTCTGGTGCAGCTCGATGCGGAATCCCGGGTCAAAGGTGCGCTTGATCATGCGCTCGCCGTGCACTTCCAGGATGCGCGATGCGGCGAAGCCGCCCATCAGCGCCTGGCGCACACGGGCGGGATCGGCGCCGGCCTTCGCCGCGAATACGAGCGCTTCGCCTACCGCCTCGATGTTGAGGGCGACGATGATCTGGTTGCACACCTTGCAGGTTTGGCCGTCTCCGTTCCCCCCAACCAGCGTGATGTTCTTGCCCATGAGCTCGAACACCGCCTTCACCTTGTCGAAGGTGGCCTGGCTGCCGCCGACCATGATGGTGAGCGCGGCGTTCTTCGCGCCGACCTCGCCGCCGGAGACGGGTGCATCCAGGTACTCGCAGCCGAGCGCGTTGATCTTCTTCGCGAAGGCTTTGGTCTCGATCGGGGAGATCGAGCTCATGTCCACGACGATCTTGCCCCGCGAGAGGCCTTCGGCGACGCCGTTCGGACCGAACAGCGCCTTCTCGACGTCCGGCGTGTCCGGGACCATGGTGATGACGATGTCGGCGTTCTGCGCGACTTCCTTGGCGCTCGCGCAAGCCTTGCCGCCGGCGCCGGTCAGTTCCTGCGGCGCGCCGCTACGCGAATAGAGGAAGAGCGTGTGTCCGCCCTTGATGAGGTTGCCGGCCATGGGCTTGCCCATGATGCCGAGACCGACGAAACCGATATTGCTCATGGAGACTCCCGGAAGGATGGATGAGACGACGAAGCAGATACTACCGCGTGCGGGGCTGCGCCGGATTCACGTACTTCTGGTTGACCAGCACCGTGGCGAGCAAGGCGAATCCGATCAGGTCCGTGATGAGGCCGGGCTTGATGAGGAGGAACGCCGATGCCACCAGCAATACCCGCTCCCAGATGCGGGCTTCGCGCAGCAGGTAGCCGAACATTCCCGCGGCGAGGCAGATGCAGCCTATTGTGGCTGTGATGAGCGCATGCAGGCTGACGTGCCATTCGTCCCAGCCGTTCAGGATCAGCAGCGCGGGCTCGTAGATGAACATGAAGGGCACGATGAAGCCGGCGGCGCCCACCCGCACCGCGGCCCAGCCGGATTCCCACAGGTTGGCCTTGGCAAGCCCGGCGGCAGCGTATACCGCGAGCGCCACTGGGGGCGTGATGGCGGAGAGAATCGCGAAATAGAACGCAAACATGTGCGCCGCCGGTACCGGGGCGCCGAGCTTGATCAGCGCGGGCACGAGCAGTGAGACCATGACGATGTAGGCGGGCGTCGTCGGCATCCCCATGCCGAGCACGATGCCGGCGCACATTGTGAGCAGCAAGGCGAGCAGCAGAAACTCCTGCGCGAGCTTGACGACGAGCGCGGTGAAATCCACCGCCGCGCCCGTGAGGAAGATGACGCCGATGATGATGCCCGCGCACGCGCAGGCGAGCGCCACCGAGATCGCGTTCTTCGCGCCGTCCTGCAACGCTTCCCAGACCGTATGCCAGCCGATGCCCGCGCGCGTCCCCTTCCGCAGCAGGGCCACCGGGATGCAGGAGAGCGTGCCGGCCAGGGCGCAATAGGGCGCGCTGTAGCCCGCGATCAGGCCGGCCAGGATGACGACGAGCGGCGTGAACAGGTGGCCGCGTTCCCGCATCACCTGTCCCAGCCGCGGTATCTCGGAGCGCGGCAACCCGTGCAGGCCGACGCGCTTGGCTTCGAAGTGCACCGCAAAGAATACCGCTACGTAGTACAGGATCGCCGGGATGATGGCCCAGATGACGACCTGGAAATAGGGGACGGCCAGGAACTCCGCCATCACGAAAGCGGCTGCTCCCATGATGGGCGGCATGATCTGGCCGCCGGTGGATGCGGTGGCCTCGACCGCGGCCGCGAACGCGGGGCGGAAGCCCGAGCGCTTCATGAGCGGGATCGTGATCGGCCCGTCCACCATGACGTTGGCGACCGCGCTGCCGGACACGGTGCCGAAGAGACTCGAGCTCACCACCGCCACCTTCCCCGGCCCGCCCGCGGTGTGGCCGGTGAGGGAGAGCGCAAAATCCATGAACAGGCGCCCCACGCCGGTGCGCTCCATGAACGCCCCGAACAGCACGAACATGATGACGTAGGAGGCGGACACCCCGAGCGTCGGCCCCAGTATGCCCTCGGTCGTGATGTACAGGATCTCGATGATCTGCTCGGGGCGGACCTTGGCGATGAGGACGGCGTAGAGCAGGAAAACAATCGCCGTGATCGGCAGGGCCCAGCCGATGATGCGACGCGTCGCGTCGAGCACCAGCAGCGTGAAGATCACACCGAGCACGATCTCGATCGTCTCCAGCTCTTCGACATACACGAAGCGGGTGATGAGGCGTTCGTGCTCCACCCAGATGTAGCCGATGGTGACGGCGGAGGCGGCGATGCACAGCCAGTCGAGCCACGAGGCCTTCGAAGGTCCTGCGGCGCCGTAGGTTCCGCCCGCGTCGTCGCGAATTGCGCCCGCCGCCGGCTGGTCGCGCTTGACCAGGCTCGGGTAAAGCAGAAACACGAGCGTCATCGCGAACAGCAGGTGCGTGCCGCGGAAGAAGAAAGCCTGTGGAGCGCCGGTGAACGCGACGTAGAGGTGGTAGAGCGACATGCTGGCCGCGACCAGCGCGATGATCGTCCTCAGTGTGCGGTCAGCGGTCCACATCGGCGCGGGAGTGCATGGGCCAAAAAAATAGCGGCGCGTGATTTCGCGCCGCTGTCGTCAGGTTCGTGGGACGGTCACATCACCTTTGCTTCTCTGTAGAACTTGCGCGCGCCCGGGTGATAGGGCACGCCGACGTCGATCGCCAGCTCCTTCGTCGTGAGCCCCTTCACCGCGGCGACGACATGGCCGAGCTGCTCGGTGTTCTTGGCGAGCGACTTCGTGATCTGATAGGCGAGCGTTTCCGGCGTCGAGCAGCGCATGATGAGGTGGGTCCACGTGCCGATGGTCTGCACGTCCTTGTCCTGGCCGGGGTAGGTGCCGCCCTTGATCGTGCGCTTGTCGTAGCCCTTGTTGATCTTCTGCAGCATGCGGAGCTTCTCGTCGGGAACCGGAACGATCGTGATCTTGCGCGAAGTGCCGATATCCATCACGGCGGAGGCCGGCACCGTCGTGACCCCCGTGAACACCTGGGCATGGCCGTCCTTCAGCTGCTCGACGGAGTCCGAGTAGGAGCTGAAATTGACCTTGCGCATCTTGCTGTAGTCGAGGCCGTAGACCTTGAGCACGTCGCGCGTCATCTGCTCCCCGGTGTTGCCCTTCTGCTGGGTGGTCAGGACCTTGCCGCCCATGTCGCCGACGGCTTTGACGCCGGCGTCGGTCAGCGCGACGATATGGAAGTACTGGAAGTAGAGCGTTGCGATGTGGCAGACGTTGTCGGTCTTCTTCTTGAACGGGTCGTTGCCGTTGATGCCGTCGAAGGTGGAAACCGAGTTGCCGAACCCCATCTCCGCCTTGTTGGTCTCCACGCCGAGCACGTTGGAGATGCCGGCGCCCGGCGCCACGCGGACGCTGGTGCCCGGGACCTCTTTCTCGATGATCGTTTGAATGGCGCCCGCCAGCGGGTACCAGGACCCGCCCTGGGGCCCGCTCATGATTCGGATCATCTGGGCGGATGCGGTCGAGGCGAGCAGCGCGAGTGCGAGGCTCATCGAGCACAGCCGCGCGACGCTTGTCATCTTCATGGCTCCTCCTTGTTAGCCGCGCGCCGCGACGCAGCGCGCGAATGTGCGTCCAGATTGTGTCGCCGGCCTTCCGCTACGTCAAGCGGAGCCGCCGGTCATCGCCCCAAGTAGGGCCTCACCCAGCCGAGCCCCGCGTCGGTGGTCGTCTTCGGCTTGTACTCGCAGCCGACCCAGCCGGCGTAACCGAGGCGGTCCAGGTGGCCGAACAGGAAGGGGTAGTTGATCTCGCCCGTGCCGGGCTCGTTGCGCCCGGGGTTGTCGGCGAGCTGCAGGTGCGGGATCTGCTTCAGGCTGGTCTCGACCGTGCGCGCGAGATCGCCCTCCATGACCTGCGCGTGGTAGAGGTCGAATTGCAGGAAGAGATTGTCCGAGCCGACCGCGGTGATGATGTCGAGCGCCTGCTTCGAGTAGCAGAGGAAGAAGCCCGGGATGTCGCGCGTGTTGACCGGCTCGATCAGCAGCTTGATGCCTTCGTCCTTGAGCCGCGGCGCCGCGTACTGAAGATTTTTGATGAACGTTTCCCGCGCGTCGTTGGGGTCCGTATTGCGCGGGCGGATCCCGGCGAGGCAGTTCACCTGCGTGCAGCCGAGCGCCGTGGCGTATTTAATCGCCGTCGCGACGCCTCTCTGAAATTCCTTCACCCGGTCGGGATGGCAGCCGATGCCGCGGTCGCCCTTCGCCCAGTCGCCCGCGGGCAGGTTGTGCAGCACCTGCGTGAGGCCGTGCTTTTTCAGTTCCCCGGCGATGCGCGCCTTGTCGTGGTCGTAGGGAAACAGGTACTCGACCCCCTTGAACCCCGCCTTCGCCGCGGCGGCAAAGCGGTCCATGAAGCCGAGCTCGTTCCAGAGCATCGTCAGGTTGGCGCAGAACCTCGGCATGCTAGATGCGGGCGAGGGCGGCCTTCATCCGCTCGGGCGTGATCGGCACCTTGCGCACACGCACGCCGGTTGCATCAAAGATCGCGTTTGCGATTGCCGCCGGCACGGTGCGCGTCGCCGGCTCGCCGGCGCCCTGTGGCCGCATCTCCGGCCGGTTGATCAGCACGATCTCAACCGATTCGGGCGCGTCGGCGAGCTCCAGGATGGGATAGGTCGCCCAGTCGATGCTCGCGACGTTGTTTTCGTTAAAGCGCACTTCCTCGAACAGCGTGCGCGACATCGCCTGCACGATGTTGCCCTCGATCGTGAGCTTGAGCCCGTCCGGGTTGATGATCTGCCCGCAGTCGTGCGCGACCGTGAACTTCTTCGCCCACACGCGGCCGCTGCGGCGGTCGACCTCGACTTCCGCAATCATGGCAACCACCGTGCCGTTGCGCTCGGTGTAGGAGACGCCGCGCCCGACCATGACGTCGCCCTTGCCGCGGTTGGGGTTGGCGCGAGCTGGCCAGCGCGCCTTCTCCGCGACCGCCTTCACGACTGCGGCATGGCGCGCATCGTGGGCGAGGTAACGCAGCCGGAACGCGACGGGATCCGCGCCCGCGGCGAGCGCGACCTCGTCGATGAACGATTCGCTCGCAAAGTGGAGCTCCGGCCCCAGCGGGTCGCGCAGGTGGCTCACGCGCAGGGGGGATCCCAGCTCGAGGAGCGTCGGGATCGTCTCCCACCAGCAGCGCTTGTTCTCGAACCCGTACACTTCAGCCGGATGCTGGAAGATGATGGTGGCCTTGGGCTTCCAGCCGGTGAGCTGACCGGCGATCGTGTCCTTGGGGTCGGACTCGTTGGTCGCGACTTCCTGGCGCGTGAAGCCCTTGCCGTAGAACTCGTAAGCGACGACGTTGCCGGCGGCATCGAGACCGGCCTTGCCGCGAAACACTGCGGCCGGCCCCTTCGGATCCCAGCCTGTTCCCTCGTGGCGCATGTACTGCACGCGCACGGGGCGGCCGGTGAGCTTCGACAGCAGCGTCGCGTCATGCGCCGCGTCGCCCGCGTCATTGCGACCGTAGCACCCCGGCCCCATGACCCAGGTTCCGCGCACCTTGTCGATCGGGAGCCCGGCGATCTTCGCGGCGCCATCGCGCGCGAAGTGCGGCTTCTGGCTGCCGGTCCACAGCCGCGCTTCCCCGCCCCTGACATCGGCGACGGCGCACGCGGGTCCCATGCTCGCGTGCGATTGCAGCGGCCACTCGTACTCCGCCTGCACCACGCGCGCCGCGCCCTTCAACGCCGCATCCACGTCGCCGCGGTTGACAGGCATGCCCTTGCCGTTCGGCTTCGCCTCGCGGATGTGCTGGTGGAGCTTCTCCATCGGCGGGTAGGGCGCGCACTGCGGCGTCCAGGTGACCTTGAGTGCCTCGGCGGCGCGCACCGCGTCCCATTCGCGCTCGGCGACGACCGCGACGTAGTTCTTGTCGCGCACGACGCGTGCGCCCTGGATGCTGCGGATTGAGCTCTCGTCCACCGCCACCGGCGTGCAGCCGGCGTTGGGCGGACGGATGACGCGGCCGTGCAGCATGCCTTCGACCTTGACCTCTGTGATGTATTCCGCGCGACCGTAGACTTTCTCGGCAACGATCTTCTGCGGAAAGGACTTGCCGACGACCTTGTGCTGCGAGGGGTCCTTGGGCTTCGCCTGCACCTTGAGGGCGAGCGCGTTGCCGTAGCGCTTGTTCCACTCGACCTTGTGGTGGAAATGCTGGCCGCCGATCAGCTCGCCGTAGCTGACGCTGACCATTCCGTAGCGGGGATCCCGCACGACGCCGTCCTCGACGACGAGCTGCTCGGCGGGCGTTTGCAGCCGCTTGGCCGCGCGCTTGACGAGGATGCGGCGAGCTTCCGACGCCGCATTGCGCAGCGTCACGCCGCCCAGCTGGATGCCTGTGCTTCCGGAGGCACCGCCCTGGTTGCAGGAGGTGGCAGTGTCGCCCATCACCACGCTTACCCTGTCGAATGTGACGTCGAGCTCCTCGGCGACCATCTGCGCGATGGCGACGTCCACGCCCTGTCCCATGTCCATCTTGCCGAAGTAGGCGGTGACGCTGCCGTCAGGGAATATTGCGATCCAGGAATCGAGCTGGTCCGGCACCAGCGGCGGCTTGCCGCCGATCGTGGCGCTGGAGCCTATGCCCTGGCTGAATGCGGTGGCGACGGACCCCGGGATCGAGACACTGACGACGAGCGAGCCGGAGGCCTTGAGAAAATCGCGCCGGGTAGTGGGGTTCATGGTGGCCTCCTATGCCATCGCCTGCGCCGCGCGCTTGATCGCGCGCATGATCGCCATGTGCGTGCCGCAGCGGCACTTGATGCCGGCCATGGCCTGTCGGATATCGGCGTCGGAGGGCTTCGGGTTACTCTTGAGGAACGCCGCGGCGGTCATGACCCAGCCCGACAGGCAGTAGCCGCACTGCGGCACCTGCTCGGCAATGTAGGCCGTCTGCAAGGGGTGGGGATTCTCCGGCGTTCCCAGCCCGGCGAGGGTGATGATGTGCTTCCCGGCGGCGGCGCTGACTGGCATCACGCACGAGCGCACCGGCGCACCGTCGAGATGCACGGTGCAGGCGCCGCACTGTGCCTTGCCGCAGCCGAACTTGGGATTGTTGAGGCCCAGCTCCGCGTGGAGCGCATAGAGCAGGGGCATTGCAGGATCGGCGGTGACGGAGGCGGGCTTGCCGTCGACAACGAAGCTGAACTTCTGGGTCATGGCGGTTTCCTCCTTAAGAAGGGCGTGTAAACAGTAGCCCCGGGCATTCGACCATGTCAATCGGTCCAGGGGCCGCTGCGGTGGGGCCGCTATAATCGATCGCGACATGGCGCGCGAACAGAAAGTCATCGCCGCGATCCTGCTGGCCGCCGGCGCCGGCACGCGGTTCGGAGGCGAAAAACTGCTGCACCCCCTGGGGGACGGGGTGGCGATCGCGGCCCACGCGGCGCGCAACCTCATTGCGGCGGTACCCGACGTGATCGCCGTGGTGCGCTGGGGCGATTTCCCACTCTACGACATGCTCGAGCAGGAAGGCTGCCAGGTCACAATGTTCCAGGGCGCGGCGCGCGGCGTGGGGGCGAGCCTCGCGCATGGGGTGGCGCAGGCGCGCGGCGCCGGCGGCTGGATCGTCGCGCTGGCCGACATGCCGCGGATCGCACCCGACACGGTCAGAGCGATCATCTCAGCATTGGAGAAAGGTGCGATGGTTGCCGCACCGGTCTACAAGGGGGAACGCGGCCATCCGGTCGGATTTGGCGCGTCCCTGCGCGACGAGTTGCTCAAGCTCGACGGGGACCGCGGCGCGCGCGCCGTCGTGGAGCGCCACCGCGACGCAGTGCAGCTCATCGAGTGCGACGATCCGGGCGTGCTGTTCGACGTTGATCGCAAGGGCGACCTCGCGCGCTAGAGTCATCCATGGCGTCCCCCGCTCGCATTCCCGGCGCCGTGTGGATTCTGGGCTTCGTCAGCCTGTTCATGGACGTCTCCTCCGAGCTGATCCACAGCCTGCTGCCGGTATTCATGGTGACGAGCCTCGGAGCAACCGCGTTGATGGTCGGTGTCGTCGAGGGCGTCGCGGAGGCAACCGCACTCATCGTGAAGGTGTTTTCCGGGGCGATCAGCGACTGGCTCGGCAAGCGCAAGGGCCTGACCGTGCTGGGTTACGGCCTCGGCGCAATTTCCAAGCCGATATTCGCGCTGGCGATGACGGTGCACTGGGTGTTCGTCGCGCGCTTCATGGACCGCATCGGCAAGGGGATACGCGGCGCGCCGCGCGATGCGTTGATCGCGGACCTGACGCCGCCGGAGATCCGGGGCGCCGCGTACGGACTGCGGCAGTCGCTCGATACCGTCGGCGCGTTTGTCGGCCCCCTCCTGGCGATCGGACTCATGCTGCTCTGGGCGGGGGACTTCCGCGCGGTATTCTGGTTCGCCGTCATTCCGGCGGTCCTCTCGGTTCTCATCCTGGTGTTCGGCGTGCAGGAGCCGCAGGCGAGCAGGGCCGCCACGCGCCGGGATTCGCCCGTGCACTGGCGCAGCTTGAGCGAGTTCAGCAGCGCCTACTGGTGGGTGGTCGCCGCGGGAGGGATATTCACGCTTGCCCGCTTCAGCGAGGCATTTCTTATTCTCAGGGCACAGCAGCTGGGGCTTGCGGATACGTTTGCGCCGCTGGTGCTGGTGATCATGAACGTGGTCTACGCCGCCTCGGCCTTCCCGTTCGGGCGGCTTGCCGATCGCATGAGCCACGGGAAACTGCTCGCGGCCGGGCTAGCCGTCCTGATCCTTGCCGACATCGTGCTCGCGCAGGCGCAGGGACTCGCCGCTGTCGCGGTCGGCGTGGTCCTTTGGGGGCTGCACATGGGAATGACCCAGGGCCTGCTTGCGACCATGGTGGCCGGGGCGGCGCCCTCGCACCTGCGCGGCACGGCGTTCGGATTCTTCAACCTGGTGGGCGGCGTCGCGATGCTGATCGCAAGCGTCCTCGCGGGCCTGCTGTGGGATCAACTGGGCGCGGCGGTGACGTTCTACGTCGGGGCCGCGTTCAGCATTCTCGCCGTCGTCCTGCTGGTCCTGCGGCGCGGCTCATGATCGATTTCCGCTGACGAGTTGCACGCCGAATCGCGCGCTCCGCCACAGCCACGCGAGCGCGAAGAAGAACAAGCTGAAGGAAAACGCGGCATACCACTCCATCAGGTTGCCGAGCCGGTCCTTGAGATCCTCGCTGTCGAGGAACAGCGGTCCGAAAGCCTGGATTAATCCGATGACGAGGGTGATCGCGCAGGCTGCCGGGAGGAGCCAGGCAAGCCGCGCCGGCAGCGCCGTGAGACCCGTATGCGCAAGCCGCCACAGCGACCCGCTCGCTATGACCATGCAGATGTAGGTAAAGCCGAAGTAGTTGGTAATCCCCTGTCGCCGCAGGAAGCGATACATCAGACCCTCGGTGCCGAGGAAGGTGCCGTAGATGATGAGAACCAGGCCGGCCAGAACGCCGAGCCAGGGCAGCACCCGCAGCAGCGTGCGCGTCTGTGTCTCCATCTGCTTTAGCCACGCGGCGCACAGTATCCAGGTCAGAGTCTGCAGCAAGGCGGTCGGCAGGATGATCGCCCGGAAGATGTAGTTCGGCAGGTCGTGGCGCGCGGCGCGGCTGATCGAGACACAGCCGTCGAGGAGGGGCAGGGGATTGCAGCTCGGGACAAGGCCCATCGCGATGGAAAGCCAGAGCGCCGTCAATGCCGCGACGATGGGAAGCAATCCCGCCAGGAGCGGGAGCGACCACAGGGGAATCGGGGAGCGCCGGTCATCGTCGTGTGGCATGGCGGAATTCTAGCGCGCCGGCCGCAGCATGTACGATTCCTTGACGATCAGGTAGTCGGATGGGAGACTCGCTGAAGTCAGTGACCAGTGACCAGTGACCAGTGACGAGAATGAAACGATTTGAAGGCACCGACACCTACATCGCGACCGACGACCTGATGATGGCGGTCAACGCGGCGTTGACGCTCGAGCGCCCGCTGCTGGTGAAGGGCGAGCCGGGCACCGGCAAGACGATGCTCGCGATCGAGATCGCCAAGGCGATCGGGCGGCCGCTCTTCGAGTGGCACATCAAGTCCACCACCAAGGCCCAGCATGGGCTCTATGAATACGACGCGGTGTCGCGGCTGCGCGACTCGCAGCTGGGCGACGCGCGGGTGCACGACATCCGGAACTACATCGTGCACGGGATGCTGTGGAACGCCTTCGTTTGCGACACGCCGGCGGTGCTGCTGATCGACGAGGTGGACAAGGCCGACATCGAGTTCCCGAACGATCTGCTGCGCGAGCTCGACCGCATGGAGTTCTACGTCTACGAGACGCAGGAGCTGGTCCGGGCGAAGCACCGGCCGCTGGTCGTGATCACCAGCAACAACGAGAAGGAGCTGCCGGACGCCTTTCTCCGGCGCTGCTTCTTCCACTACATCCGCTTTCCCGACCACGAGACGATGGAGCGCATCGTCCGCGTGCACCATCCCGACATCAAGAAGAACCTCCTGCGCCAGGCACTGGAGGCGTTCTTCGAGATCCGTGAGGTGCCAGGGCTGAAGAAGAAGCCTTCGACCTCCGAGCTCCTCGACTGGCTGAAGCTGCTCATGGCCGAGGACATTCCGCCCGAGGCGCTGCACAGCCAGGACACCCACAAGATCATCCCGCCGCTGCACGGTGCGCTGCTCAAGAACGAGCAGGACGTGCATCTTTTCGAGCGCCTGGTCTTCATGTCGCGCCGCAAGACCTAACTCCTTCGTACCGTGCTGATCGAGTTCTTTCTCAAGCTCCGGGAGGGAGGCGTACCCGCCTCGATCAAGGAGTTCCTGACGCTCATCGAGGCGCTGGCGAAGCGCGTCGCGTTCGGCAGCATGGAGGAGTTCTACTATCTCGCGCGCGCGAGCCTGGTGAAGGACGAGAAGTACTACGACCGCTACGACCGGGTGTTCGCCGCCTACTTCAAGGGCATCGTCGACGTGGAAGGAATCACGCTGGTGATTCCCGAGTCCTGGCTCAAGAAGCTCGCCGAAAGGTTCCTGACGGAGGAAGAGAAAAAACTGATCGAGTCGCTCGGCGGCTGGGACAAGCTGATGGAGACCCTGAGAAAGCGGCTCGAGGAGCAGAAGGGCCGCCACCAGGGCGGAAGCAAGTGGATCGGGACCGCGGGCACCAGCCCCTTCGGCGCGTTCGGCTACAACCCGGAAGGGGTGCGCATCGGCCAGCCCGAGTCGCGCCACCGCCGGGCGGTGAAGGTCTGGGACCAGCGCGAGTACCGCAATCTCGACGACACGGTCGAGCTCGGCACCCGCAACATCAAGGTGGCGCTGCGGCGGCTGCGGCGCTTCGCGCGCATCGGCGCTCCGGAAGAGCTCGACCTCGACGACACCATACGCTCAACGGCGAAAAACGCGGGGTGGCTCGACTTGAAGATGGTGCCCGAGCGCCACAACGCGGTGAAGGTCCTGCTGTTCCTCGACATCGGCGGCTCGATGGACGACCACATCCGCATCTGCGAGCAGCTGTTCTCGGCGGCGCGCGTCGAGTTCAAGCACCTCGAGTACTTCTACTTCCACAACTTTCTCTACGAGCGGGTGTGGCGCGACAACCGACGGCGCTCATCCGAGCGCATGGCGACCTGGGACGTGCTGCATACCTACCCCCACGACTACAAGGTGGTGGTGGTGGGTGACGCCACCATGAGCCCCTACGAAATCGTCTATCCCGGCGGCAGCGTCGAGCACAGCAACGAGGAGGCGGGCGCGGTATGGCTGCAGCGCCTGCTCACGGTCTACCCGCACGCGATCTGGCTCAACCCGCAGCCGGAGGCGGTGTGGGATTACCACGATTCGATCCGCATGACACGTGAGCTCATGGGCGGCCGGATGTATCCGCTGACGCTCGAGGGCCTCGATCGCGGCATGAGGCTGCTCAGCAAGGCGCACTAGAACCGGTGACCAGTGACAAGTGACGAGTGACGAGTGACGAGTGATGAGTGACATCAGGGCAGAAGCAAGAATCGAGATTGTCGAGATCACCCAGGGCGGGGCGCTCGCGGACGCCGTGCGCGACCTGTTCCTCGAGTACGGCGAGTCGTTGGGATTCAACACCTGCTTCGGTGGATTCGACCAGGAACTGGTGACGTTGCCGGGAGATTACGCGCCGCCTCGCGGCTGCCTGTTCCTGGCGAAGGAGGGTGGGAGGGCGGCGGGCTGCGTCGGCGTGCGACCGCTCGATGCGGCGAGCTGCGAGATGAAGCGGCTCTTCGTGCGCCCGCAGTTCCGGGGGCAGGGGCTCGGCCGCAGGCTCGCGGAAACTGCAATCACGCGGGCGGGCGCGGCGAGCTATCTCCAAATTTTCCTGGACACGCTGCCGACGATGCGGGAAGCGCGCACGCTGTACGCCGCGCTCGGCTTTACTGCGTGCGTGCCGTATTACGACAACCGCTTCCTCGGCAGCGACTGCTTCGAGCTCAGGCTGGCGCCCTGATTCAGGTTCCCCGGCCCCACAGCCCGCAATAGCGGCGCAGCACGAACGGCATGTTGTTGGCGTAGCCCGGCCACTTCTCGTACTTGGGCAGCTTCAGCTCCTTTTCCACCGTATCCCAGCACTTGCCCTCGCGCGCAGCGATCTTGACCGCTTCGGAGGCGTCCTGCAGGAACGTAAGCAGATTGCGGGCGTCGTCCTTGGTGCCCAGGCGGCCGCCGGGCTGTCCGGGATGGCCCGGGATCATGCGCTCCCAGTCCATTGCCAGCACTTTCTTGATGAAATCCTCGGTTTCGAGCGGGTAGAAGTCGATCATGCCGCGGCCCGGCACCGAACCGACCGGGATGGTGTCCACCAGAAAGATGATCTTCTCGCGCGGAAGGCGCATCACCAGCGTGCTGTCCGAATGATTGAGCCCGTGGTAGGTGAGCTCGAGGACGGTCCCACCCAGATTGATTGCCGCGCGGTCATCGACCACCTCGTCTGGGAGCACGGTATGGGGATCCTGGATTGCATTGAGGCGCTCCCAGGCCCGCCGGTGCGCGACGAACTTGGCGCCGGCGTCCTTGAACGGCTTGCCGCCCGCAATGTGGTCGAAGTGATGGTGGCTGTAGACCACGTACTTGACCGGCTGGTTGGTCACCTTCCGAATCTCGTCCAGATAGGTGACCGCGCCCTGCGGCCGCCCGTAGGCGACGGGGTCGGTGGCGATCACGCCGTCCTTGGTGACGACGAACATCGCCTGGTGATTGCCATTGCGGAATATGTAGACGTTGTCGGTGCCGTCCACCTTGGTCGTTGCAAAGGGCGGCGGCTTGGCGGGCTGCTGCGCCAGGGCCATTCCGCCCAGCGCGATTGCGGAAATTGCTGCGCCTGCGAGCAGGCGGGGGATTCGGGACATGGGCTCCTCCAGTCGGTTGATCGCTGAGCCTTGCTTCTCCTCGGGAAGTTCTTTGACCTTCTGAATGCGACAAACGGCCGGGATGGCCGGTTTATTCCAAGTGCGCAGCGGGGGTTACTCCGGATAAACGACGTCCAGAACCGACGCAAACGCGTATTCCACCATCCTGTGCACTGAGCGGGACGCGCGATGAACGGCGACCCCGGGCCGTGGGTCAGTCCCGGTACATCAATTAGTCCGTTCGATCGCGCGGAGATAAACCGGCGCTGCTTCACGCAGCGTCCGGATTTATCACAAGTTATAGCCTTTCTCGTTGTGCAGCACGGTATCGAGACCCTCAGTCTCCTCCTCCGCCTGCACGCGCATCCCGGCCACGACGTCGCTCACCTTGAGCAGGATCCAGGTGACCACGCCCGACCATACCGCGACGGCGATCACGCCGGTCAGCTGCACCAGAACCTGGTCGCCCATCGTGACCTTTTCGGGATAGCCGATGCCGCCGAAGGCGCCCGCAACGAACACGCCGGTGAGTATCGTGCCGAGCGCCCCGCCCACCCCGTGCACCGGGAACACATCGAGCGAGTCATCGACCTTCAGCGCCTGCTTCATGTAGCTGGTGGCGAAGAAGCAGCAGATGCCGGCAGCGGCGCCGATCGCGAGCGCGCCGATCGGCCCGACAAATCCCGAAGCCGGTGTGATGGTGCCGAGCCCGGCGACCATGCCAGTCACGGCACCGAGCGCCGACGGCTTGTTGTAGCGCACCCACTCGCAAACTATCCACGCGAACGCGCCGGTCGCCGCGCCGATGTGCGTCACCAGCATCGCCATGCCGGCGGCGCCGTCGGCCGCGAGTGCGCTCCCCGCGTTGAATCCGAACCAGCCCACCCACAGCATGCACGCGCCGGTCACCGTCATGGTCATGTTGTGCGGGGGCATGGGGGTATCGGGGAAGCCCCTGCGCTTGCCCAGCACCAGCGCGCAGACCAGCGCGGCGACGCCCGCGTTCAGGTGCACGACGGTGCCGCCTGCGAAATCCATGAGCCCCTTCTTCGCGAGCCAGCCGTCGCCCCAAACCCAGTGCGCCACCGGGCAGTAGACGAGGAGCAGCCACAGCAGGCTGAAAAGGAGCATGCCCGAGAACTTCACGCGCTCGGCGAAGGCGCCGATCACCAGCGCGGGCGTGATGATCGCGAAGGTAAGCTGGTACATCGCAAAAACCGTTTCGGGGACGCCGTTCACCTTGATGGACTTGACCTCGATCCCGGACAGGAAGGACTTTCCGAAGCCGCCGTACCAGGCGTTGAGCGAGCCCGCGTCGCCGAACGCGACGCTGTAGCCGATCACGACCCACGCCAGCGTCACGATGCAGGTGATGGCGAAGCATTGCATGAGCACGGACAGCACGTTCTTCATGCGCACCAACCCGGCGTAGAAGAGCGCAAGGCCGGGCAGCGTCATGAAGAGCACCAGCACCGAGGAGGTGAGCATCCACGCCGTGTTCGCCGCGTCGAGCTTCGGCGGCTCGGCTGCCAGCGCGAACGGCGCGTGCAGGCCCAGAGCCACCAGCAGAAACAGGACGAGCGAAGACCGGCTGCGAATTATTGTCATTGGACCCCCTCCCTTGCGCGCGCCGCGGGCAGTTCCGGGCGGCATGCGAATCATGGACTGAATGCGTTTTTTTCGCAAGGCGCGGACGGCGCAGCGCGGACGAATCACGGGTGGACTGCGACCGTCCCCATCTGGAGGAGCATGCCGAGCTCGTCGCGCATCACCCACTCCTCTGCAATCCTGCCGTCCTTCAGGCGGAACTGCGCGATCGCCGTCCACTCGAGCGCCTGCTCCCGGGCGAGTTGCGTTTCGCCCGCGCGGCTGCGGAAGGCGTGGGGACGCACGCGCGTGCGGTGGGATACGCGGGCCGCGACCAGATCCCCCTCCGCCATCAGGCCAGAAAGCTCGGAGGAGAACGCGGAGAAATCCTTGAGGACGGCGCGCAGGCGTTGCATCGCGGCATCGATTCCGCTCACGTCGAAGCCGGGGCGGTGCAGAACGACGTCGCGCGCGAAGAGCTCCGGCATCAGCTCGGTCCGCCCCCCGTCGAGAACCTCGCGAAAATAGCGCTCGACGACGGCCTTGTTGCGCGCTTCCTGGGCCTTGGGAACGTACGCCGATTGCGCCATTATCGTCAGGATACGCTGCGCGCCTTCTCGGCGACCCGGGCGGCGAAGCGCGCGTGGTCGATCACGACACGCTCATGCGTGCCCTCGGTGATCTTGTCCACTCCGTCGTGGGCGCTGACCGAGAACCTGAGCTTGCGTCCGTCGATGCTTTCCAGCCGCACGTCCACCGTTACGGTGAGCCCCGGCGGCGTCGCCGCCAGATGGGAGAAGTTGACGTGCGTGCCAAGCGACTGCTCGCGCGGCCAGTCGAGATGCGGGCGCAGCGCCTCGATGCAGGCCCACTCCATCAGCCCCACCATGTAGCCGGTGGCGAAGACCTCCGGCATCTCCCGGAACATCTCCGATTCGGGGTAGAGCTGCGGGACCGTCTTGCTGGACGGGATCGTGAACTTGAACTGGTGAGCGAGGCCGGGTCTGAGCGATTCCTTCATCGGGCGCAAGGCCGGGTGACTGTCACGCTCGCATTATGACGCATCACCCGTCACCCGGAAAATCGCGCGGCCTCCCATCCGAGCATCGCTGATTTACGCTCCATTCCCCAGCGGTAGCCGCCGAGCGCGCCGGACTCGCGGATCACGCGGTGGCACGGGATCAGCCACGCGATGGGGTTTGCACCGACGGCCGCCCCTACCGCGCGTGCCGCGGAGGGGGCACCGATCCGCGCGGCAATGCTGCCATAGGTTGCGAGCGCGCCGAAGGGGAGCTCGAGCAGGGCGCGCCACACCTTCACCTGGAAATTGCTGCCCTTGACGAGCAGTGCCAGGGCGGCGTTCGGTCGTGACGCGAGCGGACCGAACAGGCGCTCGGCGACCGGCGCGGTGGCGGCCGGACTCCGGCGCAGTTCGGCAATGGGCCATTGGCGCCGCAATTGCTCGATGCCGGCACGCTCGTCGTCGATGAATTGCAATCCGCAGATGCCGCGCGCGGTCATCGCGACCAGCGCCCGGCCAAACGGGGTCTCGTGCGCACCATATTGAATGGCAAGCCCGGCACCGCCCGCCTTGTATTCACCCGGCGTCATGGCTTCGAGAGTGACGAAGAGGTCGTGCAGCCGTCCCGGCCCCGACAGGCCGACTGTTCCTGCGACGTCGAGCACCCCGTGAGCCGTGGCCAGGCGCGACTTCGCGTGTTCGACCGTGAGGTACTGGAGGAAGCGCTTGGGACTCACGCCCGCCCAGCGCGTGAACACGCGCTGGAAATGGTGCTCGCTCAGGTTGACGTGGCGTGCCGCAACGGCAAGGTCGGGCTGATCTTCCGCGTGGCGGCGCAGGTAGTCGATGGCGCGCGCGATGCGTTCGTAATCCCTCGCGCCGGACCCGCGGCCCGGCATGACGTGGAGTGGAGTATCGACCGGATTCATGCCCGCGAGAATACGGCGGCGGGGGGCACGACGCTACCCGATTCTTGCTGAACCGACGCCCTTGCTATCGGGGCATCTGCCTGCGGTCGCCCGAGGGCGGTGGCGCGGTCTGCAGCACCTCGTCCACGGTGGTGAGGCCCATCGCGACCTTCGTCGCGCCGGCGATCCGCAGGGGCCGCATGCCCTCCTTGTAAGCCTTGTCCTGCAGCCCGGCGAGATCGGTTTCGGGCGTAATCGCTTTCCGGAGCTCCGGCGTCATTACCATCGTCTCGTAGATGCCGACGCGCCCCATGTAGCCCGTCATGCGGCAATCGAGACAGCCCTTGGCAATATAGGTCGAGCCCCTGGGCGTGGGGGCCTTCCACGGGGACACCAGGTGCTCCCACGCGGAATCCTCGAGCTCGTGCTTTTCCTTGCAGTGCGGGCACAGCGTGCGCAGCAGCCGCTGCGCCATGACGCCCAGTATCACGGACTGCAGCAGGTACGACGGCACCTCGAGATCGAGGAGCCGCGTGATCGCCGAGGGCGCGTCGTTGGTGTGCAGCGTGGACAGCACCAGGTGGCCCGTCAATGCGGCCTGGATCGCCATCTCCGCCGCCGCCAGGTCGCGGATCTCGCCCACCATGATGATGTCCGGGTCCTGGCGCATGAGAGTGCGGATGCCGCTCGCGAAATCGACCCCGATCGAGGCCTGCACCTGCATCTGGTTGAAGGACGGCTCGACCATCTCGATCGGGTCCTCCACGGTGCACACGTTGACATCCGGCTCGGCAAGTTGCTTGAGCGTCGAGTAGAGAGTGGTGGTCTTGCCGGAGCCGGTGGGGCCGGTGACGAGGATGATGCCGTGGGGGTGGCTCACCATCTGGCTCCACTTGCGCTCGTCGTCCTCGGTGAACCCGAGCTCCTTGTAGTTCTTCACCAGGTTCTCTGGGTTGAAGATCCGCATGACGAGCTTTTCCCCGAACGCCGTCGGCATGGTGGAAAGCCGCAGCTCGACCTCGTCGCCGTCCGGCGTCACCGTCTTCAGCCGCCCGTCCTGCGGGCGCCGCTTTTCCACCACGTCCATGCGCCCCAGAACCTTGATGCGGCTCACCATCGCTGCCATCACCGGCGTCGGGATCTGGTAGACCTGGTGCAGCGCGCCGTCGATCCGGAAGCGCACGTTGCTCACCTCGCGGCGAGGCTCAAGGTGGATGTCGCTCGCCCGCTCCTGGAACGCGTAGTTGAAGAGCCAGTCGCAGATGTGGACGATGTGCTGGTCATTGGCGTCGAGCTTGCCGCTGCGCCCGAGCTGGACCAGCTGCTCGAAATTGGCGATGTTGGTGACCGCGCCCTTGTCCTTCGCGGTCGCGCCCTTTATCGAGCGCGCCAGGTTGTAGAACTCGACGAGGTAGGACTGGATCTCGACGGGGTTCGCCAGCACGCGCTTGATTTCGAGCCGCAGCACCTGGCGGATCTGGTCTTCCCATTCACGCACGTGCGGCTCGCAGGTGGCGATCGTCACCTCGCGCGTGTTGATCGCCACTGGGAGGATGCGGTAGCGCTCGGCGTAGGCGCTCGACATCGTCTTGGTCACCGCCGCGAAGTCGATCTTGAACGGGTCGATGTGGAAGTACGGCAGCTCGACCTTTTCCGCCAGCCACTGCGTGAGCGCCTCAAGGTGCAGCAGCTTCCGCGGCTGGCGCGGGTCCTTCCACTTCTGGTCGGCGATCACTACCAGCGGATGCGTGTCGCCGCGCGCAAAGCGGCGGTTGCTCACCAGCTGGTCCGCGGCGTCCTTCGGCACAAGCCCGTCGATCACGAGGTCCGCGAGGAGCTGAGACAGCTCGAGCCTGCGATCGGCCCTGGGTGGAGCGGCCTTGACGGTCGGTGTGGCCATGGACTGGTGTAGGACTATATCCGAGACCTATAATCCCCTCAATGAAATCGTCCGCACTCCTCAGGATGGCGCTTGGCTGCGCGTTGTGGGCCACCGCGAGCCTCGCCCTGGGCGCCGACGCGGCACCGGTCAAGGTGTTCGACGCGACGCAGCTGACCCAGGACCGCTACACGGTTGTGACGCGCATCTGGACGCAGTCGTGGCGCTCGGCGTTCTGGGTGCCCGAGTACGACAAGGTCGAAGATGCGATCGAGGCGCTGACCTCGAAAGCCGCCGATGCCGGCGCGAATGGTGTCATCAACCTGCACTGCCTGTACGACAAGGACGGGTGGGGCGCCGGCTACTTCTGCTACGGCCTCGCCATCAAGATTCGTTAAAGCCGGACGCGTCGCGCCGGTTTAACTCCGCGCGTTCGAACGGACGCGATGTCCCGATCAACGCGCGGGGGCCTAGCGCAGCGCGGCGTTGATGCGCTCCAGCGCCACGCTGCCCGGGCAGAGCTCACGCTCGGTCAGCTGGCCGAGGGGCGTGTCCACGGTGTTGAGATGCTGGTGGAGGTCGGGCGCGTCCGGCTGGACGTAGAGCAGGCCCGTCACGACCTCGCCCGCCGCGGCGCGCTCCTGCAGGTAATTCATCACCTTGATGCGGTCGGTGGGATCGTAATCCGTCGCGAGCTTGCGCAGGCGGATCACCGAGCCGTCGTGCTGCGTCACGTCGACGACCGTGCCCGCCGCGTAGTCGGCGGTGATCTCCTCCCGGCCTTCCATGAAATCGAGACGGTTGACCGCCTCGTTGTGCTCGCGCACGTAATCGTAGCTCTTGGTCGAGCCCGGATGGTTGTTGAAGGCGACGCAGGGCGAGATGACGTCGATGAAGGCGGCGCCCCGGTGCTCGATTGCGGCCTTGATCAGCGGCACCAGTTGCTGCTTGTCGCCGGAGAAGCTGCGCGCGACGAAGGTTGCCCCGAGCAGCAGCGCCATCCCGATGAGATCGAGCGGCTCGTCGGTATTGGCGACGCCGCGCTTGGACTTCGAGCCCTTGTCGGCAGTGGCGGAGAACTGGCCCTTGGTCAGGCCGTAGACGCCGTTGTTCTCGACGACGTAGACCATGTTGACGCCGCGCCGCACGCTGTGGGCGAACTGGCCGAGCCCGATGGAGGCGGTATCCCCGTCGCCCGACACCCCCAGGTAGAGGAGCTCCCGGTTGGCGAGGTTGGCGCCGGTCAGAACCGAGGGCATGCGCCCGTGCACGCTGTTGAAGCCGTGCGAGTTGCCGAGGAAGTAGGTCGGGGTCTTCGACGAGCAGCCGATCCCAGAGAGCTTGGCAACCCGGTGCGGCTCGATGTCGAGCTCCCAGCACGCCTGCACGATCGCGGCCGAAATCGAGTCGTGGCCGCAGCCGGCGCAGAGCGTCGACACGGTGCCCTCGTAGTCGCGGCGGGTGAAGCCGACCTTGTTGCGGGCCAGCGTCGGATGATGGAGCTTCGGTTTCGCAATATAAGTCATGTTGTTTCCTGAATCCTCGATCCTGGATCCTGCCTTTAGGCTCCGACTCTCTTGAGCGGCACCACGGTGCGCGCGGCGGCGTGCTGCGAGATCTGGTCGACGATGAAGCGCGCGGTGATCGGCGTGCCGTCGTAGTGCAGGATGGACAGCAGGCGCGAGGGGTTGAGCTTCGCCTCGTTGACGAGCAGCGTCTTCAGCTGCGCGTCGCGATTCTGCTCGATCACGAACACCCACGGGTGCGAGGAGACGAATTCCCCGATCTCGTCCTGGAAGGGGAACCCGCGGACACGCAGCGCGTTGACGTGGATTCCGCGCATCGCCAGCACGTCGAGCGCCTCCTGCATCGCCGGGCTGGTCGAGCCGTAGTAGATCGCGCCGAAGCGCGCGGGTTTCGAGGCTGGCCGCAGCAGCGGCTTCGGCATCAGCTGTTTCGCGGTCTCGACCTTGCGCACCAGCCGCTGCATGTTGTCGACGTAGTCGGGCCCCGCCTCGCTGTAGCGGGCGTAGCGGTCCTTGGTGGTGCCGCGCGTGAAGTAGGCGCCGCGCGTCGGGTGCGTGCCCGGATAGGTGCGGAACGGAATGCCGTCGCCGTCCACGTCGAGGTAGCGCCCGAATTCCTTGCCAGCCTCGAGCTCGTCGTGCGTCATCACCTTGCCGCGGTCGTAGGTGCGGGAGTCGTTCCACTGCAGGGGATCGCACAGCCGCGTGTTCATGCCGATATCGAGGTCGGTCATCACGAACACGGGGGTCTGCAGGCGCTCGGCGAGGTCGAACGCCTGCGCGGAGAACTCGAAGCACTCGGTGGGATCCTCGGGGAACAGCATTACGTGCTTCGTGTCCCCGTGCGAGGCGTAGGCGCACGACAGGAGATCCGACTGTTGGGTGCGCGTCGGCATGCCGGTCGAGGGCCCGCCGCGCTGCACGTCGATCAGCACGACCGGGATCTCGGCGAAGTAGGCGAGCCCGATGAACTCCTGCATGAGCGAGACGCCCG
>Ga0208685_1000107_pt1 | contig 33004 bp, 57 predicted proteins | sample EasRivMeERMLT890_FD_187533 | JGI IMG/M metagenome (GOLD analysis project Ga0208685, IMG submission 187533) | Soil microbial communities from meander-bound floodplain in the East River, Colorado, USA - East River MetaG ERMLT890 (SPAdes) (version 2) | ecosystem: Environmental > Terrestrial > Soil...
ATACGACGCCGTACGATGAGATTGGGGTGTTCTATGACGATTACAAGCGGCGGTTTCAGACGCGGCAGCTCGTGATGCATGAGGTGCCGACGCGGTATCTGAATCCTTCGGTGAGTCTGGAGTTTCTGGAGGAGGAGCGGATCGCGGACCCGGAGTCGTATCCGCGGGAGTACGAGGCGAAGTGGCACACCGGGGCGCAGTCCAAGAAGTTCACGCGGGCGATGGTGGAGGCGTGTACGGAGCGCGGGCGTGACCTGGAGGCGCCGGTGACGGGTGCTCACTACGTCGCGCACATCGACGCGGCGTTCAAGCAGGACTTCTTCCCGTTGGGGATTGGTCGGCTGGACGGAGAGAGCGTGGTGCTGTCGGCGCTGCGGATCTGGAAGCCGGAGCCGGAGCGGCCGCTGTCGGACGAGGATGTGGTCGCGGAGCAGGTGCCGATCCTTCGGGCGTACGGGGTTGACGCGGTGGTCGGTGACCAGTTCTGCGACATCCCTCTGAAGAATGAGTACGCGAAGCACGGGATTGGGTTCATCGAGCGGCCGGTGAACGAGGAGAACAAGCTCAAGGAATACCGGAATCTCCTCTCCGTGATGACGGCGCAGAAGATGAAGCTGCCGGATATGGAGGAGATCGCGCGTGACCTGACCGGCCTCCGGTGGAAGGGAAAGAAGATCGAGGCGGCGAAGCGGAAGGGCGCGCATGACGACGTTTCGGCGGTCTTGCGGCGCTTGGCGATGGACCTGCTGCCGATGATCAATTCGGTCAACTTCGCGGACCTGAATCGCGGTGCGGTGTTGGAGAATGCTGGCGGCTCAGGGTGGTTCGGGCAGGGAGAACCGCCGGAATCGTTCGAGGTGGACATCATGGGGACGGTGCTGTGAACATTCCGAAGCGCGACTGTCCGGTGACGATGGACGGCTACATGGCCGAGATCAAGGGATACGGCCGGCTGGTGGGCTCTAGTCGGGTTGACGACATCGTCCAGATGGTCGGAACGTTCGGGTTGAAGCCCGGATCTCCGCGAGTGCGGTACTATCGGCACGTCAAGTGGGCCGACGGTCGCGAGTGGACCGGGCGGGTTGACCCGCTGGAGACGGCGACCACTAGAACTCTGAGGCTCGTGTCATGACGCGGCAGCAGGCGGCGGCTAACGCGCGGCAGGGGAAGATTCAGAAGGCACAGAAGGCCGAGCGCCTCAACCGCGAGATTATGAATCTCCGGTCTCAGGTCGGCGTCGAGATGGGCCGCAGCGTCTTCGGCGGCTCCGGGATCAAGCTCAACCTGCACACGATTCAGGAGGAATACGTCCCCGAGCTGTTTACCCTGCACGGCCGCCTGCCGATTCTGGAGCGGATGGCGAACGATCCAGTCGTGCGGGGTCAGTTGAACGTCATCTCATCGGCGCTCATCTCCGGGGTGCGATGGAAGGTGGAGGGCGGCACCGCCGAGCAGCAGGATCTTCTCGCCGCGAACCTTCTGCGGGAAGGGGATCGCGCCCTATGGTGCCTGACCTCGTGGACGGAGCGGCTCTACGAGATGCTCGGGTGCCTGATCCACGGGTTCGCCATGTTCGGCAAGCGCGTTGTGCCGGTGAACGGGCGCCAGATATACGCCGAGATCAAGTGGCTCCACCCGCGCAGTCTTGAGCAGGGGAACGCCTGGGTCATCGACGGGTCAGACAATCTCATAGGCGTCAACCGTTCGTTCATGGACGGCACCGGGCGTCAGGTGCGGGAGTTCCGTCCGGCCGGCGATCTGTTCATCGTTCCGTGGGACCGCCGCGGCCCGAACTTCGAGGGCAATGCCTTCATCCGGCCGATGTATAAGCCGTGGAAGATGCGCGAGCTCGCCGAGAAGATCGACCTCATCGACCTCCAGAACCGCGGCGTCGGCATCCCCATCGCCAAGCTGGCGTCAACGGGCGGGACGAAGGAGCGAGACCAGCTCGTCTCCATCCTCAAGCATCTCCGGTATGGGTCCAAGGAACTCGCGTTCATCGTCATTGGCAATGAGGAGGAGGTCAAGTTCCTGACGACTGACGGGAACGTCCGTGAGGCGCAGACGATCCTTGACGGCAAGGCCGCTGACGTGGCGCGGGTCGGCATCACGCAATATCTGGAGAGCGGAAACACCCAGAGCGGAAGCCGGGCGGCGTCATCGAGCATGTCCACCGGGGCGTTCATTCACGCCGACTCGATCCGGATTCGGCTGGAGGACGCGATCAACTTCGGCGTCGGTTCGCTGCCGGGGCTTTCCGAGGAATTGCAGGATCTCAACTTCCCGAACATCAAGGAGTATGCGCGCATCACCGGGTCGCGCATCTCCCCGACCGAGCAGCTCGACAACATCCCGCTGATCGGTGACATGGTGCAGAAGCAGGTCATCCCTCCGAACATGAAGCTGGCGAACGAGGTGCTCAAGCGGCTTGGCTACCCGGTGATGAACGAAGCCGAGTGGGCCGAGGCGCGCAAGTCGCTCACGCCTAGCATCGGAGGGCGTCCGGACGGCGCGGGGACGGATCAGGAAGGGCGGGACGATGAGAACTCGCGGCGGTTCGGCTTGCTGGAGGAAAAAAAAACTCCAGACGCCGGGAACCGACCGACGAGGAGGCCCGCGTCCTGGCCCTGGATGAAATCGACTCCGGGCTCGACGCCTTCGCGGCCGACTACGCCCGCATCCTGACCGATCATGCGGACGCCCAGATCCGGAAAATCGGACGCGCCGTTGCACAGGGTATTGACATCCGGGACGTTCTGGCCCCAACATCTCGCGTTATCGGCTCCGGCCGGGCGGCTCGACAGCGCCTCATCGGGGCCTTGAAGGGCGTCCGGGACTTCGGGCGCGAGCAGGTGCAGGACGAACTCAAGCGTTAACCGTCGTCGGGGCATCGAACCCCGCCGGCTTCCGGGACGCGAACAAAGGGCCTGACGGGGCCGTCACCTCGTTAGGCCCTTTTTTCGTGGCCTGCGCGAGTCGGCGGCAGAGTGGCACAAGCCCCACCCAAGGGACCGAAAGCCTCCATCGTCACCGAGGAGGCGATCCGCGTTCGCGCTTCCATCGATCTCGCCGAGATAGTCTCCCGCCTCCAGAACGAAGCCGCCCGCCTCATCGCGGACTATTCGCAGCGCGGTCTGACCGGGCCGGCATTAGCGAACGCCGTCACCTCGGACCTGGAGGCGATGTTCGGGACTTCGCTTGAGCGCACCGGCCGCGAGGCCACGCACGAGGCATTCGCGCTCGGCCGGAACCTCGAGGCGCAGTCACAGGCCGACAGCATCGGCGGCGTCGTGCGCTCGGCCATTCTCGATGAGAACTCCTGCCCTCCGTGCGTTGGGCTAGACGGCCAGACCTACACGTTCAACAGCGCCGACTATTTCAACGACATGCCCCCGAACCACTGCGACGGCGGCGAGCAGTGTCGGTGCCTCTACATCTACCGGAGCGCCGCGTGATGGAGCCGGTCCTCGTCAAGGAGATCGTCGTCGCCCACGCCGGGATGAACTTCAAGAACGGCGCGCAGGAGTTCGACCTCACCACCGAAGACATGGACGCGATGGTGACGAACTTCGCGGCTCTCAAGCGTCAGGTGCCGGTCCTGTTCCGTGGCCCGCACCTCATGGGGCCTGAGCGAGCCGACCGGCCGGCTGACGGGTGGGTGGAGGACATCTACCGCAAGGGGATGGACCTGATCGCCCGCGTCAAGCTCATGGGTGAGGCCGCCGCCGCCGTTCTTGCGGACACCTTCCGCGGGGCGAGCATCGGCGCCTTCAGCGGTCGGGACCTCCACGGCAAGCCGGTCGGGTGGGTGCTGGATCACCTGCTCATCACGAACACCCCGTTCTTTTCGGACCTCAACATCGCGGCGCAGCGGAACAAGGGCGGCGAAGCCGTGATCTACCTCACAGCCCAAAAGGAGGCCGCGATGAGCGAGCCGAACACCGAGCAGATCCTCGCCAAGGCCGAGGCCGATCACGAGGCCGCGATCAAGGCGAAGGACAACGAGGTCGTGCAGCTCAAGGCCGAGATCCTCAGTCTTCGAGAGCAGCTCGACAACGTGACGAAGGACCCCGAGAAGGACGAGGCGCTCACCCGCCTTGCCCTCACGGAGCGGAAGCTGGAGGCGATGGACATCCGCGAGTTGGTGTTCAACGGTCTCCAGCGCGGCACCCTCAAGGCCGCGTGGTGCAGCAACTACAACAAGGGAGGCCACGAAGGGACGCTCTCGTGGTTCAAGGCGTCCCGCTTCGGGGGCGACCTCAAGCTCCTCAAGTACCAGGTGGAGCAGACCGATCCGGTGGTGCGCCTCAACCAGACGTTCGCGTCCGGCGCTCCGGCGGAGGGCCCGGTAGCGCAGCTTTCGTCCGAGGACAAGGACTGGCTCCGGTCTCGCGGGATCGACCCGGAGAAGGTGACTGTCGCCGCCAAGGCCCGCGACCTCGGCGAATACCGGCGTCTCAAGGCCGCCGCGAAGGGGAACTGACATGGCCGCTCTTGCAGACAATGCCGTCGTCGTCTACGACCCGGCGCGCAATCCGATCAAGCGCCAGTGGAAGACCGGCGCTATCACCGACGAGTTCTACCGGGGCGCTCTTGTGACCTGCGCCGCCGGAACCGGGCTCGCCGTCGTCACCTCTGTCGATGCCTCGGAGTTCGTCGGCGTCTGTGACCAGCGCAGGTCGTTCACCGGCACCGCCGGGAACGTCTGGGTCATCTTGGACGCGATCATGTGGTTCGCCACGACTTACGCGGCGGACGCGAACGTGGCGAACACCGGATATGCGGCCTGCACCGCCGCCTCCGACAACCCGGCCGACATCATCCAGCTCGCGGCCGGGACCACCGGGCAGATCGGAACCCTCGTTCAGCCCGACGTGACCGGGACATCCGGTTGGTTCGACATCGGCATCGGGGCGCGCAGTCCCCGCGGCACCAACGCCTAGGAGACGACGATGGGATTCCCGATCAACTCAGAGGTTTACTCGGCGATCAAGCACGGGATCGCCGACTCGTTCTACGGAACCATCCTCGCCGAGGAGCCGGACTACACCTACGGCAAGCTCTGCAAGCCGGTCGATCAGGATGACCTCACCGCGACCTATACGGCGTGGGGTGGGGCTCCCGAGCCGCGGCAGCTTTCGACTGCCCTGAACGGGAGTGGCACCGGAGGCGGACGGCAGGCCAAGCAGCTCATGGACTACAAGGTCACCGGGAGCGTCGTGGAGTGGGAGCAGACCATCGAGATCCCGCGAAGCGTCGTGGAAACACAGCCCGGGCTCGCCGCCGAGAAGGCGGCCGAACTGGCACGCAAGGCGCTTCTGTTCATGGATCGCCGTTTCGTCGGCACCATCCTCGACGCTGCCACCCTCGGATACGACGGTGACGCGCTCTACAGCACAACGCACACCGAGAGCGGCACGGCGCAGGACAACGCCGACACCAGCGCGGCGGCCACCGGCACCAAGCCGACGGTTGCCGAACTGGAGGCGCAGCTCGACCTGAACGTTGCGCTTCTGCGCCTGTTCACCGACGACGCCTTGACTCCGGTCAACGCGACGGTCAAGCAGTACCTGATGCTCATCCCGGTCGAGTTCGAGCCGCTCTACAACATCTCGCTCGGGACCTCCAACATGGCGCACCCCGGACTCGATGTCTCGGGCGCGACCGGACGGTTCAAGGGGATGTTCGAGATCGTCTCATCTCCGTTCGTTCCGGCCACCCGGCACTACATCTTCTGCAAGCGCCCAGGCTACTACCCGGTCGCGCTGCTCAAGAACAAGGACTGGGAGGTCGTGGACAACATCAACACGGACTCCGACGCCTGGAGGCTCAACCAGACGGCCCTGATCCACTCCTACGCTCGCTTCGAGTTTATCCCGTGGGACTGGAAGGGGACCATCCGTCAGGTCTGGTCGTAAGCCACGCGGGGCGGGGGTCCGCATCGGGGCTCCCGCCCCTTTCCATCCCGAGGCGACATGCCGACGATCAACCTCCCCGTGCAGGCCAACGGTGAACTTGCCGGATGGTCTTCCATCGTCGGGGGAACGTTCGGCTACGACGCCATCGACGAGTCGAACGACTCCGATGACGACGGCGACACCTCCTACATCGTCCTGCCGCGGCAAATCGGGACGGCCGGGATCATGTCGTTCCGCTTCTTCGACGGGTCGGAGAACCTCATCCCGACGAGCGTCACGATTCGCACGTCGATCAAGCTCAACTCCGGGAACCCCGAGGTCGAGGTCGGGTTCTACCGTGGCGGCGCGACGGCCTTCTCGATGACCACCGTCATCCCCGGCGCGCAGTACGACGACGAGGAAACGACGTTCTCCACCAACCCGTTCAACGCCTCCGCGTGGGCGGCGGATGACCTGCTCCCGATGCAGCCGTGCCTCCGGATGCTCAGCGGCGCCATCGGCACCGCGCGGGTCTCTCTCATCAGCGTCGAGCTGTCGTACCGGGCCGCGCTTCTGAGCCGCGCCCACTCGGTCAGCGAGGACTACGGGGTGATGACGGCATGAGCCAGTTCGTCATCGGAGAGACGATCCGCCGGCTGTGGACGGTGCTGGACGGGAACGGCGCCGCCGTCACCGGCATCACTGCGCCCGCCGACGTGACCCTGACGCTGCACCTGAACACCGGCTCCGGGTTCGCCGCGGCATCCGAGGCGGTCACGCTTCCGGAGATCGGCGTCACCGGGTCGTACAACGTGACGGTCACTCCGCTCACGGCAGGGCAGTACCACCTGGTGCTGTACGAGCTCGGTGGGGACGCTCCGCTCGGCCGGCGCATGGAGTGGGACTTCGACGTTGTGACTGCCGGGTCGGTGTTCGTGCCGTCCCTGTCCAATGCTTTCTGCTCCGAGTCGGACATCGAGCGATGGATGCAGCAGAGCATCACAAGCGCTACGGCCCCGTCCAGTACCGAGGCGGCCGGGTTCGCGGAGACGCGGGCCGCGATCCTCATGTCGATCTGTACGCGGTACGGCTTTGAGGTCACGCCGGTTACGGTGGTCAGCGGCTCGCGCTTGCAGGACATGCTGCGCGAGGCGAACGCCATCGGGGCGGCGTGGGATTGCGTCATGGCGGCGTCCTTCTCGTCGCGTGGCGGGTCGTTGGCCGGCAAGGCGGAATGGTTGCAGGCGCTCTGGACCTCCTATGTCGGCGGCACCGGAGAGTTTGGGCAGGTTGGCGCCGGCCTCATCGAGCAGGAGATTCGCGGCTCTCTGGCGTCCCTGTCAACCGACCACATCCTGAGCGGCGACACGACGGCGCCCACCGTCACGACGGCGCCGGTCTCTCTCGGCATCGTGACCTCCATGTCGGACCTCTACTGATGGTCAGGATGACGCCCAACAAGCGGGAACTCGAGCGGCTCCGGAAGCGTACCGCGGCACTCCTGATCTCCGACCGCGAGAGGCAGGGTCCGATCCTCGTGGCGCTGGACCGTGTTCATTCTCAGCAGGCTCGCCGCGCATTCACGACAGAGGGCGTGTCCACCGGCTCGGCATGGAAGCCGCTCTCTAAGGGCTACGCCGCATGGAAGCGCAGGGTCAAGCCGGGCCGCCGCATCCTGGTATTCAGCGGTGACATGCGCGACCGATTCACGCTGCCGGCGAGCGCCAATCACATCCGCGAGTGGGTTCGGCCGTGGACCTATCTGTTCGGCGTCGCCTCCACGAAGGCGTGGCGCCACGAGACCGGGACCGGCGAAGGCAAGCAGGTGCTCCCTAGGCGGAGCGTCCTTGCAAAGACCGCCGCAGACCTCAAGCAGTTCACCGAGGCTTTCGCCTCGTATTACATCAAGCGGACTCGTCAGGTGCTACGGCATCTGTAGGTCTGCGCCGGACGTGTGATGGCGATCAAGGGCGCGGAGTACGCCGTGACTCGGATTGTCGCAACGCTCCAACTCTATCTACCGACAGAGCTGGACCTGATCGACGCCGAGATGGCAGACACGATCACCCTCGCGGACGTGGATAACGCCGCGTACTACGAGTACGAGAACCCGTCCGCCGAGATGGAGCATGTCCTGTATATCAACGTCAACGCAGACGACAGCGAGGCGCTCATCACGGACACCATCACGAACTCGCCGGGGCGCATGGTTGACGAGCATTCCGTCGCGGTCTCCGTCACGCTCAAGGACTCCGGCAACGAGAATCCGACGCTCACCAAGCGCCGCGTGATGCGCTACGCCCGCGCCATCTGCCGCGTCCTGACCGTCAAGTACCCGACCCTGACGGAGACCGTCACGCGAGTCCACCGCATCGGCGCGAACCCCATGACCTACCGCCTCAACCCGGAGCAGGGGGAGGGGCAATTCATCCTCTCGGCCGTCGTGCCGTTGAAGGTGGTGACGCATGAAAGCCTCTGACCCCAAGCCGGCGGCGCGCAACCGACCGGAGCCTATCCAGATTTCCGATCCCGCAGAAGCGCGGGCGAACCGCTCGTACATCATCACCCCACCGGCGCCGCCGAAGGTGAAGAAGCACCAGGAGGCCACAGATGGCGAAGCCGTATAGGCTCAACGAGGCGCAAGTCTGTTGCGAGGCCGAGGCCGTCCCCGGAACCGCCGAGACCCCGGCCGCTGCCGACATGGTGCTGGTCGAGAACTTCAAGTTCACACCGACCTACGGCAACGCCCCGAACAACAGCATGGGCGGCGGCGTGTTCAGCAAGTCGCCGGGGGCCTCCGGCGTCCAGACCGGGACCGTCTCGTTCGATGTCGTGATGAAGGGCTCAGGAGCCGCCGGCACGGCCCCCGAGTGGCGCGACCTGATCATGATGTGCGGGTTCTCCGAGACCATCGTCGGGGCAACGTCGGTCACCTACGCCCCGGCCGCCCCGGAGGCGTACTACACGATGTCGTGGATCGTCCCCGGCCTAGGCGCCGGTGGCGAGGACATGCTGCACCGCCTCGCGGGCTGTCAGGCGAACGCGAAGTTCACGTTCAAGGCGGGCGACCTGCGCCGGATGAACGTCTCGGCCACCGGCATCATCGCGGCCCCGTCCGACTCCACGATTCTCTCGGCCCCGACCTGGGATACGACGGCCCCGACCGCGTTCCTCAACGATGCGGCGGTAATCCACGGATCGACTCTGGCCTTCGAGACGCTGGAGATCGACATGGGCCAGGAGATCGCATACCGCCCGAACGCCAACAGCGCGACCGGCGGGCTCACGGCGCAGATCACCTCGAGGCGTCCGACCGGCACCGTGGACATCGAGGCCGAGAAGCTCTCGACGTTCAACATCTACACGAGGATCACGGCCAACACTCTCGGGGCGCTGGCCATGACTCCGGTGGCGACCGCAGGGAACAAGGTGGCGCTCAACGCTCCAAACATCCGGTTTACCGGAGTCGACCACGCCGACCGCGCCGGGGCTCTGGTCTGGCAGGCCGCCTTCGAGTGTCTGCGTTCGGCCAACGCCGGGAACGACGAAGTGCAGGTGGTTCTAACCTAAAAGGGGGTAGTGATGGAGCTCAACGAACTAATGGTCAACGGCGACGGAACCGCCGTCGTGATGTGGCGCGGCAAGATCGCCGTGCGTCTGCGCCCGTTCTCCGGGGAGATGGAGCGCCGCGCACAGCGCATCGTCAAGCCGCAGTACCGGGGGCACAACCGGACCGAAGACAAGGTGGACCCGATTGCGCTGCGGGACTTCTACTGCGACGAGATCGTTACCGACATCGAAGGGCTCACGAAGGACGGTGAGCCGTTCGGGAAGTCGAAAGAGGACCGCCGCATGCTGTGGGATGCGACTCCGGACTTCCGGGTCTTCGTCATCAACGCGGCGAACGAGGCGGCCAACTTCGAGGCTGAAAAAAACGGCTAGAGGAGGAGAACCTTGAGACATGCGCCCGGCAGTTCTTCTCCCGCATATCCCCGCGCTGTTGCCTTCACGGCGGAGGCGTTCGGCGCTCCGGGCTTCCTGACTGCTCCAAGTGCGGCGTTGCCGACGCACTCAACGCCCTGGACGAAGGCAACCGTGAGGCATTCAACATCTTCACGACTGACCTTGGCGCGGCCATCGTCAACCTCGCGCCGATGGCTGAGCGGCCGGTATTCGTTCTTGATGCGGGATGGGTTCGCCTCACTCTGGAGGCGCGTGAAGTCCCTGTGCCGGAGTGGCCGGGGATGATTCGGAAGATTCAGATTCTCCACCGGGAACGGGAAGCCGCGAGGAAGTAGATGGCCGAGCGCGTCACAGTCGCAACCCTGACGATTGACGAGCAGGGAGCGGTGCGCTCGGTCAATAACCTTGTCGGTGCGGAGAAGAAGCTCGACGCGCAGACGAAGACAACCTCGGATGCGTTCACGGCGCGCATGTTCAATATGCGATCCGCCGCCGCCGCCTTCCTCGGTGGCTTCACGCTAGCCGGCGCCATCTTCCAACTGCGCGAACTCGCCACGGCCGTCATTACGTCGAGTGACGCATGGGCCGCTTATTCCAAGAGCGCCGATGCGGCCGGGAAGCGCACCGCGAATCTCCTCGCGGACCTGCTTGGAATCACCGCCGCACTCGAAGGCACGACGCCGTGGCTCAACCGACTTGAGCGTCTCGCTGGAGTCGCCAAGGGGCAGAACTACCAGGGGCCGACCGCGTTCGGAATCATCGGGACGCTTCTGTGGGGAAGCAATTACAACCTGTTCAAGCAGGCGCTCGAGGGCGTTGGCGGACTGATTGACAAGGCGCTTCCGACCGAGGCGAAGCCGGGAATTGCCGACCCGTGGGCCGTTTCGGATTGGGAAAAGGCGCTCAAGGCGGTCGAGGAGCGCAACAATTTCCTATCCAAGAATCCCACTGCCGGATTCAACCCGAAGATTCAGGGGCCGCCGCTGGCGCAGCGCATCGACCAGGGCGTCGGCTTTGGAGAGCCGCTGCAATACGCATGGCCGGAGATTCCAGACGATGACGCGCTCGCCCGGTGGGAGGAGGCGCTTGAGCTTCAAGAGCGACAGATCGAGTTCTGGGAGCAGCAGGGGAACGTCATCGTTGAACTGACCAACCATTACGCGGAGTATGGCGCGGTGGCGAGCGCGGCCGGTGATGCGGTGGCCGCTGCGGCTCAGTCCGGGATCGTCTCACAGGGCACGGCCGCGAGAATTAGCGCCGCCATCATCGCGGCCGAGGCGACCATTCGGGGAATGTTTGAACTTGCCGCCGCTGCCGCGTCCGCTGCGTCTTACGACTATCGCGGCGCGGTCCTGCACAAGATCGCGGCTGGACTCTACTTCGCCACCGCCGCGTTCAAGGGAGCCGGGGCGTTCGGGGCGGGCGGGACGGGCGCGGACCGGGCGGTCAACGCGGGACGATTCCAACAGGTCAACCAGGCGCAGCCGGTTCGGCCGGAGATTCATCTCTACCTTGAGGGCACGCTGTCGGACGTGCGCGTCAGGGAATTGACCGGCGGCGTGGTGAAGGCGATCACCGATGGCGTTGGCGGCTCTCAGTTGGCCGTGGTGCCTGCCTGATGGCATTCCCTGTCATTCTCTACGATTCGATTCTCCGCGACACCGGGGCCACGGTTGTCGCCTCGTCCACCGAGACCGGGGACTATGCCGCCTCGTACCTGCTCGACTTCCTGCCCTGGAAGATGTGGAAGTCCGGAACGCTCGTCACCGGCATCAACATCGACATCGACCTCGGCGCCGACACGGGCACTGCCGACACCATCGGGCTCGTCAACCACAACATCACGAGTGAGGCGGGGACGGTTGAACTGCGCGCCGACACTTCGGCCGGGGCCAACCCGCCGACGACTGTTCGTCAAGCGGCCTACACGCCTACCTATGGCGATGTGGACCTCAAGACGTTCACTGAGGCCGCGAACCTCCGGCGCTGGAGGATTGTGCTCGCCAAGGGCGGCAACTTCACCAACAAGCCGTTCATTGGGGAGCTGTTCATCGGGTCGCGCACGACCTTGACCGAGTATCTCAACCCCGAGATCGATCCGTATCTCAAGCAGGTCGGCGGGGCTTCTGAGCGCACGGAGGGCGGGCACTTCGCGGGCGCCGTGCTGCGCGGGCAGGTGCATCGGTTCGTTCTTGGGTTCGGAGAGGCTGGCGGGAACCGAACGGCGATGGCCCCGGTGATGACCTTCCTCGACTCGCATGCCTACCTGCTGCGCCCGTTCATCTTTCAGGTGGACAGCGACGATACTGACTTCAAGAAGCCGGTCTACCTGAAGAAGACCGATGACGGCGACGTGTCGCGGCAGGCGGTGGGCGGGATGTGGAATCGGCTCACCCTAGCCATCCCCGTCGAGGAAGCGTGGACTGAGGCGGCCTCGTGAGTTACGCAACGCAGCGGGACGCTGGGGTCAGGACGCCGCAGCAGCTCGTCGTCGTGGGCGTGCCGCAGTGTGCGAACTTCTACGCCAGCCGATCCGCCGGAGGATTGCAGGGAGAGCAGGGCCTCAAGTGGACTGAGGATTTCAGCAACGTCCTGTGGATTAAGACCAACGCCACCATCACGACGAACACCGCCGAGGCACCGGACGGCGAGACCACGGCAGACACGATTGATTTCACGGCGGCGACCGGAAGCGTCGAGATGATCGGCGATTACAGCCTGACCGGCGCGACCGGTGACGGCTACACCGGGTCCGTCTGGATCAAGGCGACAGGGGCCGGGACCGTCACGTTGATGATTCGAAAGTCGGCTGGCGTTGAGGAGACAACGTCCATCGTCAACGTCACGACTTCATGGGTGCGCCTGTCAATGGCGGCCCTGTCCGCGTCGAACGGAGGCAACTACCGGTTCCTCATCACGCGGGCCGTGGGCGACCTCGCACAGGTCATCGTGTGGGGCGCGAACATGAGCCGGATCGGCGCGGACTATCCGCCGACCGCGGCCGGCCACGTGTTCCCCTACGTCAAGCGAGAGACGGAGACGGTCCAGACTGAAAGCGTGAAGTCCTCGCCGTGTTCGGTTACTGATGCCGGAGTCGGGGCGCGCTGCTACTACACCTTCGCCTCATGTCAGGACGTGGAGAACTACAACGACGGGAACTCGTACGAGGCTACCGCCGCGCTTCGTGGCATCAAAGAGTTCCGATTCTGTCGCAAGGACTCACCGCTCGCCGTGGCCGGGGCTGAGGTCATGCCGCTTCTCGAATCGGCCGCCTTCACGCCGCAGAAGATCGACACCGAGAAGGCGGTCACTCAGTCGGAGCGGATCAAGTTCAAGTTCTCTGACCACACCGCAACGTGGAATTGGAATCAGGACAAGGTGAACGAAGGGGCGAAGACGAACACCGGCACCCCATCGGGAACCTTCTGGACCCGCTTCATGCGGCTGCACCGGAACTATGCGAACCCGAAGGGCTACGCCAAGTTGTACGCCGGGTTCGTGGAGTCGGGCGGGACCGAGGCGGATTACGAGGCGCGCGGGAAGTACATCATCAAGAACCTCGCGCTCTCGTCCGGCTTCACGATGACGATGGAGTGCGCTGACCGGCTCAAGCTCCTCAAGGCGAAAGCCCCGCCGAAGATTTCAGAGACGAACCTGATTAACGGGGCCATCACGTCGGGCGCGACATCGATGGTTGTCGATGACGCTACTGAAATCACCGACCCCGGCGATGGCTACAACGTCTGTCTACAGTTGACCTACAGCGGCACCGACGAGTTTGTCAACGTCACCGCCAAGAGCGGGAACACGCTGACGATTCAGCGCGGCCGGTGGGGCACGGCGGCGGCGGCCCATGCCGACAACGCGGTCTTCCGCGAGGTGCTCCAGTTCGGTACGGAGAACCCGACGCCCGCGTCCCCGCCGATGGGGAAGAAGGTCGTTGACATCGTGAAGGAACTGGCCTTCCGCGCTGGCTTCACCGCCGACGAGGTTGACGAGGTGACGCTCGACTTCGAGGGCGACACCTGGTTGACCGGGGAGATCTCCGGCACGACCGAGACCGGCATTCTGTTCAAGCGGTGCGGCGATACGGTCGGCTCCGGGAACGGGGCCATCATTGACCAGCATGAGATCGAATACTTCATCCGGCAGATTCGGGAGTCCTCGCTTCTGGACCTGTGGACGAATCAGGAGCAGATGCTTACGGGAAGCGTGTTCGCTCCGGCGCTGCCGACCGAGACGCTCAACGACCTGACCGAGACGGATGACATCCTCGTCGGGAGCGTCAACGTCGATGACCGCGAGGATACCCGCGTGTCGCGCGTCATCATCGGGTACGACCTGCAAGCCGGGAAGAACGGTGACCGGCTCTCCGACTATGGCAAGTTTGTCGCGCGGGTTGACGGCGATGCGGAGAACCCGAACAGTTACGGGGAGGCGCGGACTAAGGTGGTGCTCTCGCCGTGGATCAAGACCACCGACTCGTCAACGGCGTCCACGCTGGCAGCGCACATCCTGGCGCGGTTCAAGGCGCCCGTGCGTGAGGTTGAGTTCGACCTTGAACTGCGGCACGACGATACCGAGTGCGGCGAGTATGTGACCTTGACGACTTCGCGCATCGTGCAGCCGGACGGCACGACCGACCCGCAACGCGTGATGCAGATTGTGAAGAAGTCGCGTGACGAGACGCGCGGACGGCTTGGCTACGTTGCCGTCGATACGTCTCTCGGGCAGCGGTACGCTTTCATCGCTCCGGACGCGAACGCCGATGAGTACGACAACGCGACTCCGGATGAGCGCCGGCATGCGTACATCGCCAGCGACGACGGAACGATTCCAACCGCCGGTGACCCCGGCTATGCGATCTGGTAGGGGGTAGGGCATGGCGTGGACGCCGATCAGCAGCACACAGACCGACGCGGGGAGCATCGTCAACCAGACGTTGATGGACTCGATCCGGACGAACCTTGACGACCTCAACGACAGGGTCAGCGCCATCGGGACGCCGAGCGATCAGAACATCTACGACAACTTCACGAGCGCCCTGCTGAGCACGCGCGTCATCATTGGCGGCGGCGCCGTCGGGCACGAGGACCCGTACACCTGGGATTTCCGTGGGACTGGTAGCCATAGCCTGGCGACGCGCCACACCTGCGCCCTGACGCAGGCCGGAGGCGTGAACGACTACGCCTCGATCATGGCCAGCTCCTACAAGATGCGGTTCGCGCTGGACCTCGACCACACAATCGTCTTCGAGTGCCGGCACAAGTCGAGCCAGTCGGACATCACGGAATACTGGACGTTCGGATTTCAGGACGAGGCGATGATCGGGACGGTCAACCTCGTCAAGGACCGGACGGACTTCATGGGGTTCATCCAGGGCACCGGCGTTGCGAACACCTACCGGGCGCAGTGTGACGATGCCGGCGCCGGGCCGACCGTGGTTGTCGACGACGAGGGCGATGCTTCGGCGTGGACGGTGCTGCGGATCGAACTGACGTTCGCCGGAGCGACGCAGCAGGTGGAGTTCTTCGTCGACGGCACGAGCGTGGGGACATCCACCACCAACATTCCGAACGGGGTCGTGCTGCGGCCGATGGTCGGAACTTCGGACGGCGCCGGGGCGCGCACGCAGAACTTCGACTACATCCATGCGTTCTGGGCGACGCAGCCCTTGAGCGCGTAAGGGGGATCGATGCGCCGACTACTCGCAGGGCTGCTGTTGACGCTGGCCGGGATCGTGTCGGCTTCGGCGCAGGTCACGAACCCGCTGGTCTCGGCTTTCAGGATTGGCACGGGCGGAGCGTGCGCGACGACAGCGTGTACCAGCGCCACCAAGCAACTGTGCCGCAACTCGACAACCGACACGACGATCTATGCCTGCGATCCGGTGGCCGGATTCTATGAGCCGGTCGCCAGCACGGGCGGCGTGTTCACGCACGATGTCTATGACACGACGGCGGCGAGTGGCCCAATCATTCACCTGACAGGGTCCAGCATCCTTGCGTCCGGGGCGTCCGCGACCATCCCGCTTTTGCAGGCAAAGGCCGATTTCACGATGGCCGACCCGGTCACCGCCCCGACCATTGGAACCCCTACCGGGGTGAGCGGGTGCCTCGGTACGAAGAACTGGACGTTCCGTGCCGTCTACTACAACCACGGTGGGGTTACCGGGTTGTCTCCGGCTACATCGAACCAGACAGGCTGGGCGACGAGCAAGAACATCCCGGTCATTCGTCCGTCAGACTACCCGCCGACTGCGACCCATTGGTCTCCGGCGTTTACCGATGTGACTGCCGCGCCGTCCGTCGTGCGGAACTGTTCGTCCACCGGGCCGGTCACCGCTATCGGGACATCGTCGGTGAGCTGCGGCTGTTCCGGTTCCGGAACGGACATCACCAGTCAGGTCAACACGACCGCAGAGAAGACGATCTTTCAGGTGATGGACGGCGAGCTTCGCTTCCCATCGTTCGCATCTTCATCTCCGAACCTGTTGACCGAGGGAGCGCGCCGGTTCAACTTCGGGCTTGGATACGCCTCCTTCACGCCGGACAGCGGGACGACTCTATTCGACCTGCTGACCAGCAACGGGCAGAGCCGAATTGTCTGTGCAACGTGTCGGTACACAACGGTCGACCTCGCGCTGGCGAGTATCAGCGACAACGCTGTCTCCAAGCCGTACACGATCTACGCGCTGCCGGGAACCTACGGCGGATTCACCATGAGCAAGTCGTACGTCTATGTCGTCGGGCTCGGGACTCGCGGATCGGTGCTGTTCACCGACACCATTTTCATTGCAGGCGATATCACCGGGGCGGGCTTGTCAAACCTGTATCTGACCGAGCCATCGCCGACCATTACCGTGGCAGAGAGTACGGTGCCTACCGTCTTTCACATCACCGACAGCATCATCGGGAGCCTGGAATCTGGCACCTGCTCCACCGACACGCTGCACGATGGCGCTGGCGGCTCCTACAGCGGGAGAACGTGGTATTCGTCCGGGAACCTATGGCAGACCTGCTTCGATGGAATATTTCTCGGCGAGGATGCACGGTTCATTTCGTCGGGGGACACGTTCATCGGAGACAACACCAACGAAGCCGGCAGCAACAACATCACCATGTTCAACTGGCTTACCGACACTTCGGACTATGAGATTTCCGGAGCGACGATCCTGATAACGCAGGCCAAGAACGTCAGCGGGTCAACCGGGGTGCAGGTATTCAACTCGATCACCCCTGCGTCCGGCGGCGGGCTTCGTCCACGGCTTGCGGTCACCGGCAGCCGCATCTACGTTCAGTCCACGCATGCATCGACAACCGGGCCGATTATGGTGCTGGACCTCACGGGTGCGGACACGACAACCATCAACCCCGAGATCACCTTCAACGGGGTTGATATCGACATGGTGGCGGCCGGAACCACCGCAGACCTGATCGCCTTCAACATCGACGCTGACGCCGACCACGACGGGTGGACGGTCAACGTTGTCGGCGGAAGCATCCGGCGCTCGGGCGGGGACACCGCAAACAGTTACGACGTGGACAACGCGGAGACTGCCGCCGGGTTCACCGTGAATCTGTACGGCGTCGCGCACGAGGGGAAGGTCACCGGAGCGGGAACAACCAACATTTTCAACTCGCCGCTGACTTCGGGCGTGATTCGGAACACGCCGCTTGCGGCCGCCCCGGCGACGTGCAGCATCGGCGACCGCTACACCGACACGAGCGGGGCCGACTGCTATTGCAGCGCGTCGAACACATGGCAGATCACGAACGCGACCGGGGCCTGCGCCTGATGCTGCCTCTCCTCGCCTCGATGACGCTGCTGTGGTCTCCTGCCGTGGAGACCTGTCAGGGCGTTCCGACGCAGGGGATTCGGTACGAGGTCTCCTACGCCTATTGGGAGTGTCCGGCGTGGGCTCAGGACTGGCCGCCGGCGTGCGGCAGATTTACAGCGACCGTGGAGACCGAGGCGACGGTGTGGGAGACGGTGATCGGGAGCCCTGACCCTCCGGTCGGCGGGGGGTACTTCTACCGGGTGGAGTCAATCAACTCGCTAGGCAAGAGGAGCGATGACCCATGCTGAGAATCCACGTTCCCGTCCGACCCTTCCGAGGCTACCGAGGCATGGACTCATGGGGCTCCGGCAACTTCGGGGCGTCTCGAGGCGGGCGGGCGCATAAGGGGCTCGACCTCATCACCGTCGTCGGTGACGTGATCCTATCGCCTATCACCGGCACGGTGGACCACATCGGCATCGCCTACGCCGGGGCATCGCTCGGCTCTATCCACATCGAGGGCACCGGGGAGCATGCCGGGATGCGAATCAAACTGCTCTACGTTCTCCCGGACCCTGGCATCGGCGGGCGGCGCGTGAAGGCGGGTGACCGACTCGGTGAGGCTCAGGACGTGGCGTCCTATTGGGCGGCGAAGGAGCCGGGGCACACGGGGGCGATGACCAACCACTTGCACATCGAGACGTGGCTCACGGAGCCGCAGGCTGTGTCCCCGGCTCAGTACCTACCCGAGGGGCTCGTGGTGAGCCCGGACCTGACGGCATGAAGGCCCGCCCCGTCGTAGCGATGGGCCTCACGGTCATCGTCGGCATCGCCATCATCGGCCCCATCGGGGTCAGGATCATCGACCCATCCGGAACACCGTCCCTCCCCGAGTCGGTAGTCTCCGGGCTGGTGGACCTGCTCAAGGTCATCACGGGGGGCCTTATCGCGTGGCTCTCCAGAACGGACGATGCGGGATGAGCCTGGTGGAGCGGATCAACGGGCGCGCCATGTCTCTGGCGGTCGGGACCGTCGCCGGCCTTCTGGTCGCCATCGCCACGACGATCACGCTTCACTTCGCGCTTCGGGACCGCATCTACACGGAGGGCGCGGAAGCCGAGCGGACACGGCAGCGCATCGAGCGCCTCGCGGTGGACATCGACAGACTCAACGACCGGCTGGACCGTATCGAGAGGCTCAGGCCATGAGCGACGGCATCGGCAACGGCTGGACGAACGAACGCGACTGGGTGCGGCAGGATATCCAGCGCCTTGAGCAGAAGGTGGACGAACTCAAGGACGAGGTGGCCGAGTCTCGCGGCAAGATGAAGATGTGGCACGCGCTGGTGCTGATGGCGGCATCGGCCCTTGCGGGGGGCGGGCTCGGTCACGCCTACCCGGAGTCTGACCAGGAGGAGCAGATTCGGAAACTCATGGACTTGGTGCTGGACGTTCGGCACGACGTTGACGTTCAGAGGAAGCAACTTGACCGACTCATCAAGGTGGGTGACGAGCGATGAACAAGACGCGATGGACCGTTGGAATCAGCGTGGCCATGCTGGTGGCGGGGGCGGGGCTGTCTCTCTACTTCGACTCGGACCATCCGGCATCCGACAACCTTCCGCAAAAGGTCGTGGACCGGATGGAGTTCCCGAAGGGCACCGGAGACATGGTGGGCCGGGCAGACGGGAGCATCTGCCATCAGGTCATCAAGCGGGACAGCGCCGGGGATCACATGCTGTTCTCCGGCGACATTCCGTTGGCCGACTTCCGCATCCTGACCAGCGACCAGAAGCGCGACATCATCCGTGAGCACACCCGGAAGATATTGGAGCGGGAGGGCCTCATGGCTTGCAAGCCTGACCCCTTCCTGCGGTTTCCGGGTCTGGCCTCAGACGCTACCGCACAGCCCCGTTGTCTCGACTGCGGAGGCGGATGCGGGTCGGCTTCCTGTCCCGCTCATGTAGTGGTCGAGGGGAATCCGTGCCAGATGCAGGGGCCGGACTGCATCATCTCGATCATCTGTTGCTCGGGGTCCTGTAACTGCTGGTGAGAGGGGGAACGATGGAAGGCATGCCGGATCTTCCGCTCGACTGGAGCACGGCACTCAAGAGCCCGCTGGTCATCGGCGTGCCTCTCGCCGTGGCGCTCGCCGCCCTGACCTGGTTGCTGACCGAGGCGTCATCGTTCTTCGTGCCGGCCAAATACCGGCCGGCGGTGGCGATTGCTCTCGGCCCGTTCTTCGGTCTCGTGACGCAGGCCGCCGGCCGCCTCGATTTCGGGACCGGGCCGCAGGCGTGGATCAACGCGCTGCTCTACGGACTGGTCGGCGGCGCCGTCGCCGTGCTCGGGCACGACAAGTTCAAGTCGATCCCACCGTTCTCGTGGCTCGCGCGGGTCACGCCGGGCGCGACGCCCGCGACACCTCCATCGGAGACCAAGCCGTGAGCCCGCTGGTGATGCCGGTGCTGTCGCTGCTGGTTGACCTGTTCAAGCGGCGCCGGACCATCAAGGGCATGGTGCTGCCGATGGTTGAGGCGGCGAACGGCATTCCGAACCATGAGGAGCGGCGGGAGGCCGTCGTCAAGGCGCTTCTGGTCAGGGGATTCGAGGAGTCGGAAGCCCGGCTGCTGGTTGAGGCCGGGGTCAGGCTGTGGAAGAAGTACGAGAAGAAGCGGCTGAAGAAGGCCGCCAAGTTAAAGAAACGGGACGAATCTTAAACAGGGGGAACCGCTATGAAGCGTTCGTTGATTGCGCTCGCGCTGTGCCTGTTCGCTGTCCCGGCGTTCGCTGCCGAGCCTCAGTCGGAGCTCGGCCTGATCGGGGAGTTCGTGTCAACCGAGGGCGAGGGGGAGAATCCCTGGACCCTCAACATGTCGCTCCTGTTCCCTGTCGGTTCCGGCCACCTGCTCATCGGGCCGGCCGTCGCCATCGGGTCGGAAGATGAACTGAACCGACTCGGCCCGGCGCTGGAGTTCATGGTGTTCGGCAAGAGCCCAGTAGACTTCTACATCGGTGCGGCGGCCTACTACTTCCAGAAGGACGCCGACGACCTCGACCGGCACACCGTGACCGGGACGGCCGGGGTCAAGATCGCGGTAGGCAAGGGCGCCGCCATCAAGGTCGGCGTGCTGGAGGTCATCGACGGCAGGGGCAAGGACCAGACCGACCTGTCGGCCACGGCCGGAATCGTAGCTCGTTTTTAAGCCTGCCGGACCCCCTCCCAACCCACCGGCAGACCGGCCCGGCTTCCCTGCATCGGGGGGAGTCGGGCCTTTCTACGTCTGGTCCACGAACACCACCGCCCTAGGCTCCACCCGCTTGAGGTTGCCAGACAGGTGCTTGTAAGCCGACAGCGCCACGACCTGACGGTCATCCGCGAAGGCCACCCCGTTGAGGCCGTCCATGACCGCCTTGGCCATGTTGTCTAGGTCTTTATCGCGCCCCCCAAGGTAGAAGTCCAGCCGGACGACAATCGGCCCGCTCAGGGCAACGTGACGCGCCTGACGCCATGTCCAGCCGACCAGGGCCTCATAATCTGTGGTCTTTTTCGGGGTATAGAACCCGCCATGCTTGCCACGGCGTGGGCGTTCCTTGGCGACCGGCTCTCCGGGAACCACTATCTCAGGCATCGAACACCCACGGCTCGGCCAGCCCGCGAAACCTGTCGCGCTCCCTGTTAACGCGGCTGCCGGAGTCGCAGTCGGCTGCCCCGATGAAGTCGGCCCACGATTCCCAGACCTGCTCACCGGAGACGGTGACGAAGGTTTCGGTCACCGTGTCGAAGTAGGCGAACTGTCGCCGGTCCTCGTCAATCTGTGTTCCGAGGTCAACGAATCGGATCATGCGAACAACCCCGGCTGCTCCCGATTCGGGCAGACCGCCCCGACGTGGTAGCCCTGACAGCCATCGTGCCGGTGAACGTCGGCGCACCGCTCCTGATAGGTCTGCCCCTGTGAGCGGTGGAACACGTCCTGCCGGCATGGGCATCCGGCGGCGCACGGGTAGGCGCTCTCGCGGGGGACAGGTTCATCCATCATCGCCAGCTCACCCACGCCCACAGCACCGCATACCACGGCCTGTCCTGCGCTGCGTAGGCGTCGGACATCTGGTCAACGAGCTGCTCCTGAGTCGGCTGGCAGTCGTCGATGATGTCGGCGTAGTAGATCTGGATTGCGCTGGCGTCGGTGGCGGCCAGCACGAGCAGCATGAGCACGACGGCGATTCGCTTCACGGCTTCTCCTCCACGCCGAGCATCCGGCAGATGGCGCGCTTGCCATCTACACTGTCAATGGCCGTCTCCGCATCGAGTAGGTTGTCGATGAGTTGCAACAGCCTCTCCCCCTCTCGGCGCAGGAGAGCGCGGGTGAATCTTGGGAGTGCAACATCAATGCGGCCCTTGGAGTACGGCGTCCAATATCGTGCCCACAATTTGCCGATCTCCTCATCGCTAATCGGCCCGTCGTCCCGGTCGGTCATGGCTTTTCAGTTTGCGTCTGGTTACGACGCTTAACCGCTCGTTCAATTCTCGCGGCATCGGCTACCAGCGCGTCCTTCTTGGATGAGCGCCACTTGCTGCTTCCGCCCGCTATCCCGTGCAGGTGGCTACGGTGTTTGCCTCGCCGGTTGCTCTTGCTGGATTGGGCGCTCACGGCTTGGTCTCCTCCACGCCGAGGAGGCGGCGGATGGTAGCGGTTACTTTCGTGACGAGCACAACATCGAATGGACCGCTGACTTCCTTGACGAGCCTCTCCCCCTCCCGCCGCAGGAGGGCGCGGGCGAAGCGCATCAGCCTGTCGGTATCCTCGATGCCGTGGTAGAAGTCGGTCACGTTGTCCCGCAGCTCGAGGATCTCACCATCGCTAATCGGCCCATCGTCCCTGTCGCTCATCGCTCCTCCTGTTTCGTCTCGCGCTTCGGGAGCCATGATGGATCCTCTAGGATTGTCATTCCAGCCTCACGCCTGCCAAGTTCGCGCCCGGCATCGAACACCGCCAGAATCAAAGCGTCGAGGGCGGTCTCGGCTCGCATTTTGGATGCGCTCGTCATGCCGACCCACAGGTCTTGGATTGCCTCGCGCGCCTCCCTGACCCTCTGCTCGGCGTCGCTCATCGTCCCTCCAACTTGGCGAGGTCGCGCATCAGGTCGTCTCTGTAGCGGCATCCTGTCTCGTAATTCATCCCGACCAGATCGTTCGCCACCTCGACCTTGGCGGCTGCGATGGCGCGGTCGATGAAATATTCCATTTCGGCACGCTCGTCATCGTCCGTGAACGTGGAAGCGTTAGCCATGACATTGCCAATAGCCTCCCGCCTCGCCTCCTCCGCTACGTCGTGCGCGGTCTTATCGCTGCTCATTTCGTCTCCTTCGCCCATGACGGCAGAGGTGCGGTGCGGATGGCCGTTACGACTTCATCGGCCGAATCGTCAATCCACATCTCGTTGACGATGTCCGCGTCTTCGTTTCTCGTCGCCCGCACGGCAGCGAGGACTAGGGTGGTGATCTTCTTGCACGACCGACACACTTCGCACGGAATCAATTCGTCATCTAGGGTCCACGTCTTGTTCGGGCAGATGGTAAACAGCGCCTCCCTGATCGCCATCACCACGTCGGTCTCGGGCTTCTCGGCGCTCACTTGGCGGCCTCCTTCCGGGCGGCGATGCAGCGGGGGTCAACGTGACCCGGCCATGTGTCATCTTCACGAGCACACAGGCATCGCCAGATGTGCATCCCGCTCACCGCCTCCCGCTTGGCGGCTGCGACCTCGGCAGCCACGAGGGCAGCGATGCCACGAAGAACATCGGGAGACATCATTCGCCACTCGGGGGTGTTGCGCGTACGCGCGTTCCACCAATCAGCAAGGCGGGCAGCGAACGCGACAGGATGCACCGTGTCGGGCTGGTCGGGCTGCGGCGGGGCTGGCTTGCCGTGCGTACAGGTCAAGTGACCGTTGACCATCGGCTGACCGTCAGGATCGTTCCCGCAGATCGGGCACACCTTCCCCTCGCCGGGATTCCCCGCCGCCAGCGCGTGCCACTCCCGGATCGGCTTCACGATGACGTGACCTCCACAGTTGATTCCGACGTGGCCGCCTTCGGTGACATGAATCGAGTCGGCGTAGTAGTCGTCCTCACGCTCCCGCCAGATTTCGCGGTCGGTGTTCTGTCGCGGATTCCCCTCGCCGGGATTCGGGTCATTCACCATACTGAGGCTCCTCGCAGGTACACATGGAAACCGGGCGTCCACAGGTACGACACGGTGGATTGCTTGGGGTGATCTTCGCCTCTCCGGGCCACAGATCGCACGGCGTTGGGTCTTGCCGGTATCCCACACAATCGGAATCGCACAGCGAGTTTGCCATTTCCATCGGCGCCGATCTGCCTATCGGCTTCTTCCTCATCAGGCATACGGAACACATTGGCGCGCAACCCGTTTTGCAGTCTGGCTGCGGAACTGTCACCTTGTTCATCTTGGTGAAATCGGTTGTTTTACAGACTATGATCTTGATTTCTTGTTTAGGCTTCTGGTTATCAGTCATCGAATCACCAAACAGATTAACTGATATAGACAGATCGCCATTACAACGATGAATAACAGACAGAGCATTCGGCCTTCCGTCTTACCGAACCGGCTCTTCATCTCCTCCCCCTCCGGCGCGGCAGGATTTCTATCACGCGGACCTGGAATGTGTGCTTGCACCTGTCCAGACCGATGAAATCGCACACCGATTTGTCATCTTCGTGTCGCCACTCTCGCCACGTCCTCGCCTTCCTCGCCTTCTTCCTAGTCGCCATCCCGTCCCTCCTGCCGCTCGGACAGGGCGGCGCGTGTGAGATTGCATTGCGGACAGGCGTCTGGGTGATAGCCGTAGTGCGCCTTATCGGTGTGGTGCGTCAGCGCCTCCCTCGCCCCCCGCAGGTCCGCGACGGCCTTGTCGCGTTCGGCCCGTGCCGCTTCCAGTTGACAGCCGTAGCACCCCGCTTGAATGCCGTGGCCGCACTTGCTACACGGCTCCTGCCTGAACGTCATCTGCATCCTGTCGCGCTCGGCAATCACCTCATCCAGTTCGCACCGGCAATCATCGAACCACTTACCGCACCGCTGGCAGGTGCAGCACGTCCCGTGTTTCCAGTTCTCGTGCCGCTTGTAGGCTGCGTCGCGTTCGGCAATCACGCTGCGGGCGAGGTCTGCCAACTGCACGACGTAGATGGCAGCACTAGACTCCATTGCATCCCGCTCCAGCCTGTCCACCCTTGCCGCGTCGTCGCTCATCGGGACTCCTTCTCTGCGCATGGGCATGGACTAGGCGGCGCATCGCACACCCGCTCAATGCGACAGCGCCCACCGATACACCCAACGCACCCCATCGCCACCACCAGCACGATCACCACCCGCCTGAGCCAGAGGGGGAGGGTCATGGCTTCTTCGCCTCTGGAGAGTGATGCGCTTCGTAGTCGTGATCCTGCCCGGCGCGCTTCTTGCGAACCTCGTCAGCGTGGGCGACCTTCCAATGATTCACCTCGCGGTTGTGCGCCACATGCACGAGGCCGACCACTCTGGCGAACTCGATCCGCCCGGCGTCGTTGAGAATGAAGTGCGCATGCACAAGGTTCTCAAGGTCGGCAAGCGCGTTGATGAAATCCTCTGGCTTGATGCTCATGGCTTCTCCCCGGAGAGCGCAGCGGCTTGGGCGCGGACCTGTGCAAGCATTCGCTCACCCTCCGCAACCCGCCCCTTCACCTCTGCCAATTCAAGCGCCCTCTCGATGGCGCGTTCGAGGGCCGTCCAGCGCGCCTTGTCGTGATACAGGACATATTGGTGAATCGCCTCCCTGACCTCATCGGGGATGGGCATGTAAGTCTCCGTCGGGCTTCCGCTCACCGCATGTTTCGTCGTGTGAGAGGCATTCATAACACCGCTCATTGGGCCGGTTGTCGTTCTCCTGATTACAGCACCGACAGTAGAACGTCGCGCCAGCCCGCTTTCTGTCGCTCCAATAGTCATTCGCCATCACTCGCCTCCGTCGCCGCGAAGGATGCGGCGGGCTCGCTTGGCATTCTCGTAGGCGGCGTAGTTATGGGTGCTCTCGCTCAAATCGGCAATCGTTTTGTCGAGCACCATGAGCGCATCCTCGATCCTCTCCTCCGCAGACTTCTTCGGCTTCGGGGGCTCGTGGATGTAGAGGGTAGCTGGAACGTCGCGCCTGGAGATGCGATTCACCGTAACGAACTTGGCAGGTGTCGTGTCTCCGCTCACAAACCCATCAACCCGTTCCCCGCCAACCCCCCACTTCTCCCTCGCCCGCGTCAGGGCTTCGGAGGCAACGGCGAGAGCCGATGTGCAAATGCTCTCGGTGGTGTTGGCGAACATGCGCCGCTGTACTTCTTCTTCGCTGATGAACTCCACGGCTTTCACCTTCTCGTCGCTCATGTCTCTCGTCTCCTCTCTCTGTAGACATGGCTAGCCTTGTAGGGCCGGGATCGGTGGGGAAGTTCGGGTGCTGTTGGGCTGTCCTGCTGTAGTAGTGAGCCCTTAGCCCTGCTCTATCCCTGTACCTACCCAAGCGCGAAACGCCAGAGCGCCCATGTGAACAGAGCCCCCCACGAACGCCCAGGTTTCGGGGTCGTGGAATCCCATGCCCTGTTCTCCGCCGGCTAGCCGTGGTAGCGGTTCCACCCACAGAGTTCGGAGAGCCCGACTGCCCGCTGTGGACCTCTGGATTCCCCGGCCATAGTCGCGGGGCGAGGATGGGTGATAGCTGTGCATGTGGTAGCCCGTTCCCAGAGTGACCCACGGAACGGTGTAGCGCGAAGGTGGGGTGAGTAGGCGGGCGCAGCCCTTGACCGGCTGGTCTAGGTGTGCTGTATACTGCGGGCGCTTCGTCACAGAGGCACGATATGCCAGCCGAGAGGCTGGAGTCAAGAGAGGGGTCAGTCCTCACGGGCTGGCCCCTTTCGGCTTTCGGCCATGACGAGCTGAACCGGCTGGACGCGCGGCGCCAGCGGCAGGCATTCCTGGCTCATGCGCTTGGCGGCGATCTCGCAGTAGCGTTCCTCGATCTCGATTCCGATGGCCTTCCTGCCGAGATCCTTCGCGGCACGCAGGGTGGTTCCGGAGCCCATGAATGGGTCTAGGATGAGGCCGGCAGGCAGGAACTCTGCACACCAGCGCATGAGAGAGGTAGGCTTCTGGGTTGGGTGGTAGAAGTCGCCGCGCTCGCTGCTGCGTAGCAGTCCGACCCACAGATTGCGGAACACACGAGTCGAACCACGCACATTCGTCCATGCGAGTTCGGCCTCCCCAAGAGGCCAGCCCTTCGCTGCGAGGTCTTCGGCTCCGTCGCGCTTGTCCCAGATGAGCCACCCACCGCTGTCCTGCAGTCGGCTAGCGTAGTGGTTTGCACCCCAGAGGATTGCCGGACGGTCAACCCACGGTGAAGGGTCGAACGGTTTGGCGTCTCCGGTGATGTCCTGGTGGGCGACGACTTTGGAGTTGTCTACGTTGGTCCACCACGGAGAGTTGGTGCGGGTGAATCGCTGCGCGTTGCAGGCGGTCTTTGATCCCCACGGCGGGTCGCTCAGGATGGCTTGGTATTCAAGACCAGAGCGGATCTCGAGCGAGTCCCCGTGGTAGATCGTCACCGCCGAGTCCTGGTAGTAAGGCTTCACGACGCCTTCCCCTCTTGGACGCACAGCCCGCAGTAGGCCGGTTCGCCGGGCTTCCAATCTGGCAGTTTCGCTTGGCACATGGAGTTCCGGCAGCAGTACCCGTGCAGCGGACCCCCTATCGGCTTCTCGGGATTCTTAGGCTTCTTCACCTTCGGCCACCTCGCCTCGAAATCCCGGATGTAGCCGAGCAGCTCCTGACACAGCGCCCCTGCACACTTGCGGCAGCGCGTGAAGCCAAGGCTTACGAACATCTTGGCGGGTATCTCAGAACTGCCGCAGCGGGTGCAGGTCATTCCCGTCCCTCGTGGCAGGAGCAGCGGCACTCCTCGCCGTCATCGTTGCTCTCGTCGCACTCCTCGTGCAGCCCGACCTGACACGCTCGGGTGATGTAGCGGGTCATCGCTTCTTCCTCTCCGGGTAGTAGTACGCGAACTCGTGCCGCTCCACATCCCACCGCCAGAACCGCCCGTCCGTCTCGTAGCAGGTCGGCTCGAGGCAGGAGTACCAAATCACCCCCGTCTCGAACCTGACCGGCATGGAGCGCGCCCCACAGCGGGGACAGGGCGCGGTCCGCTCCATGTCGGCAGACGGGTCGATCATCAGAACGGGATGTCCTCGCCGGACGGAACCGGCCCGACCGGCTTCTTGTGCTTGGGCGGGCGGATGCCGATGCACTCGACCTCCTCACCCTGGAACTGAGTCGTGGACGGGTAGAGCACCACGTCCACCCCGACCCAATCGTTCGTCTCCTCTGAGCCGGAGGCGCGCACGATGCCGTTGCTGCGGGTCTTGTTGAGGACCACGCCCTTTTCGATGCCCTCGAAGTAGGCGACGGGGCGGCGGTCCTTCTGTGGGCCGACCTCCTCGAAGGTGATGGACTTGACCTTGACGATCATTTCCGCGTCGAGGTCGGACGCTTTGAGGTACTTGGACGGGAACGCCTTGTTGATGTTCACGAGTCTCCTTGTGGGTGGTTAGAGGTTGTCGAGCGGTGAACGTCGCGGCTTGACGCCTTCGAACAGGGTGCAGACTCCGGTTCCGTTCGTGTGCAGCCGCCAGTCCAGCGGCGTCTTGAGCGTGGCGGCGCAGGTCTCGCAGCGGGTGAAGTAGCCGGGCGGGACCGGCCCGACTTCGGCGCGTGGCTGCGTGGTCATGGCGCAGCGTTTCACAGCAGAATCCCCACGAGCCGGGCCGCCCAGCACTGACACTGCCAGCAGAGCGGCTCCGAATAGCCGTTGATGGTGGCGCGCTTCTTCGGGCCGAGCAGCCGGCGCAGGTCGAGCAGGATGCCCGGCGCGATGTCCAGAGAGGGGGAGGAGCCGCATACAAGGCATCTGCCCCGGCTCACCTCGTCACCTCCGTCAGCACGCGAGCCGCCCAAGAGAGCAGCCCGATCAGGAACGTCCCGATCACGCCCGCCACGAGCAGCACGAGCAGCGGGAACCAGCGCGGCATCGGGTCGGGCGTGTCCTGTGGCGGCCTGTGATGGTCGGGCATGGGCACGGTAGCCTTCCTCGCGGGCTGCTCCTCGGGTCGGTGGAATCTCGGGTCGGTCAGGATTAGGCTCAATTAGTCCTCCCGCCCGTGATGGGCGCACCACTTGTGCTCCGCCGAGTTGTCGCACTTCGCCGCCCACGGGTGTAGGCATCGTTCACAGTCACAGGCGCAATGCGCGTCAGGCTTCCGGTTGTCGGCTCCGGACTTCCAGTCCGGCGCGCAGTCGTCACCGTCGCAATGCCCCACCGTGTCCACGCAGCGGGAGCAGTAGGGACAATGCGAGAAATCCGGCCCCGTCAGGCGGCCGAAGTCGATGAATCGGCTCACTTGCTCACCTTTGGGCAGGCGGCCGATTGTTCCGCCCGTGGAATGCCGACCGCCTGCCCGTTCAGCGTGTCCGCCCCGCAGCGGGAGCCGATCAGAGCACTCGCCAAGGAACGGCTTGCCGGTGAGACAGCAACGGGGCTCCTCGGGAGTGCTGTGCTTTCGCTGCCCGTTGTCTGCTCTCGGTGAGGACCGGCGGCTCTCATGCCCTATGTATACGCCTTAGTGTTCCACAAGGCAAGCACTATTTTGTGATTGCGTGGAACCGGAATCGGGGTATACTCGTTCCATGCCAACCAAGCGCCCACACATCTGTACCCGTTGCCACGTCAGGGTCAGGAGGCCGAACCAGAGGTGGTGCCGCACCTGCCATGCCGACTACATGAGGGAGAGCCGTAGAACACACGCCGTCAAGGTTCCACGGGGAACAGCGTGAAATTCGCCGCCCTGGAGATGCACCCGCTCTGGCCCCGCATCAAGGGGTTCCTTCATGTTGAGCCGTACGGCAAAGACACCAGCCGCAAGAAGGTTCGCCACCGCATTGAGTTTCAGGAGATGCCGCGCGAACTGGCGGACAAGGCAGTAGAGCAGAAGGTGCCGTGCATCAACTGCGGGCGGTCTATATCGGTCGTTCGGGCTCGGCATGGGGAGGGGTCGCTCTACTACTCCCCGGCCTGCCCGCAGACCGAATCCCTGTCGTGTTCGCGGGGACGCGCCGCAAGCGATGAATACGAGTCTGTCGTGTTGAGGTTCTGTCAGTGTCGATGGTGTAGGCCGATGTGGGGACCAACCGTAAAGGAGACCCGATGAACCGACTAGCCATCTGTGCCCTTGTCCTGCTGACCGTGGCCGCCTGCTCTAGGGGTGGCAGCAACGACGCCGGCCTGCCCGTGGTGCCGCAGCCCGACGCCTCCATCACCTGCACCTCGTACCACAGCCCTGGCTCAGGGGCCATCTCCATCGCCCCGCTCTGGCAGGAGCGCGTAGACGAGTGCCGCGCCCTCTCCCTGTGCGAGGTCGACGGGGCCTGCCTGTACGGCTGCCCCCGAGAGATGGTGACGGGGTGCTGACGTGGACCTCCCGCCAGTCCTCATCCGAGCCCGCATGGTGGAGGTCGATGGACGCTACAGGCTGGACTGGGTGACGGTGGACGATGGCCCCCATGCTAGGGCCGCCCTCAAGGCGCTCTCCGTGGCCCTGTACCGCGACCTCAAGGCGGTCTTGACAACCGTCGCCGTGGAGCGTAAAACGCGCTTGTGAGCCAGCCTGACGCGCCACAGGGCACACCACGCAGCCTCCCCGAGGACGACTTCGGGAAGATGGTCGCCGGAGCCCTCACCGCCCACGCCATAGAGCAGCGCCTCACCGCCCTCATGGAGCGCGCCGCCGGCAACGGCAAGAGCCCCGTGATAGTCGGCCCCGGCGGACGCTCGGCCGCTCACCTGAACATGCCCTCCACACAGGAGCTCATGTTCGAGACCCTGAACGCGCAACGGGTCATCCTCCAGACCACCCGCATCCTCCTCGTCGCGCTCAACGACATCGACACACGCCTACGACTTGCGACCCTGACGACACGATCCAATGACGCCGAGAACCTCCCCAGCGGGGGCGTGAGGCCGGCTCTAGTGCGCCCCCCGTCAGGGTCACCAGCCTGCTACAAGTGCGGCAGTACCAACATGCGCTTCAAGCCGGATGACACTTACTGCATGGACTGCTGTGCAGACCAAGCCTTGGCTCCGGCATGAGCCGAAAGCGTAGACACGTCTGGGGCATCCGTGGCTTCACCCCGCTCGCCACAGGCCACTTCAACGCCGGCAGCGGTCGAGCCCACTGCGCGAAACTCTGGCAACAGGAACGTCATCGACAACGGGCGGCTTTGACCAACAACCGTCCCGACAACCAGGACCACACCGGCCCAGCGGAACCCTTGGCACAGGGCGGGTCCCAAGCCCCGGACTCCGAGCCTACGACACACCGGAAAGGCTCCCGGTCGCAGGGGTGCATCCCGGACGGATCGTCCGTAACCACCCGGACGCCGGGTAACCCGTAGCCGGGGCCTGATAGGGGCTGGCCCGCCCTATCTCAGCCCGGTGGAACGCAGGGCAGTCAGGTCACGATCACCCACCCAACGCCACGAGCATCTGCCGTAGGCACGTCCGGGGCCACCACATCAGTGCTACTATTCACCCACCATGCCGGCTACTCGCGCCCCCATCCGCGACACCAAGGGCCGCTCTCAAGACCCCGTAGACTTCCTCTGGCGCTCCATCAAGCGCTCCAAGCACTACTCGCCAGAACAGAAGGCCCACGTCAGGGTACTCATCACCCAAGTAAGACGCCAGCCCTGGAACCTGGAACGCCGTACCATGCAGGCTAACCACCTCCGCTCCTACATCGAATCCCTCCGAACAGGTGAGGCCATGCCTACCCAGATACCTGGCTCTCACCAGTACAAGGCTACCGTCTGGTCCCACACACGCCTAGGCGACAACATGAAGCGCATGGGCGTAAACGGTAGCAGCACTAAGGATAGGGGCAGCAACGATGTGGTGCATAGGCAAGGACCGACAATGTGGTCGGGTTCAGCGGTAACACCCCCACCGGACACTCTCGCCCATACGGATTATGCGAAGCCAACTGAGCCGACTTTACAATCGCCCGAGCCGGAGAGCTGATACATATGCGCCTCAACTGTTGCAGCGCATAGCGTTACGAGCGCAACAGCACTTAGCGATAAGGCTAGCGTGTGCAACAGTTAGTCTCGGTTACCATAAGCGTACTTATCGGACGCTGGCGAGAGGCGTATAGAGGTTATGCATTGAACAGAGAGTCGGTCGGCAGCGCTTCTCAGGTCTCCCGTTTTTTCTCCCCATGATTTTCCTATTCAGGAGGTACGAGATGGCGAAGCGACACAAGGCGAAGCAGTCGGAGCCGGTCAAGGTGGTACAGCCTGAGCCGGTGGTGTTGCCGCCGTTGCGGCAATCGTTGGGGTGTCCTGATCCTGCGTGTGAGAAGGGGATGAATCATGCGGGGCCGCACGGGAGGCGGGAGGGGGCGTAATGCCTGCCCGCCGTTCTTCTCCTGCTGCACCGTGTCCGCCCCGCGACATCATCGAGTTCGTGACGGGTGATGATTTTCTCGGGGACAAGTCTCTCTCTGTTGCTCAGATTGCTGTGCTAAAGGCGATCTACGGGCTGGAGATGACGCGGGAGGAGATGGCGGCGTTTCTGGCGATGCATGAGCAGAGGGCGGCGCGGAAGGGTGGGTATGACGAGGCCAGTCTCGGGTTCGGTCGTCGGTCAGGCAAGGGAGAGAAGATCGGCGGGAACGTGTTGGCGTACGAGTGCGTGATGTTCAACCCGGAGCACCTGAGTCCGGGCGAGACGGCTTACGGGATCGTGGTGGCGCAGAACGAGAAGCAGGCGCGGATCGTCAGGGACTACACGGAGGCGAAGTTCGGGATTCTTGCGGGGCGTGGGTGGAAGGTGTTCGAGGATCTCCCCGCGCAGAGCAAGGCGGTGACGGCTGAGGAGATTCGGCTGGCGAATCGGGTCGTGGTCAAGTGCATGCCGTGCAAGAAGGTGGCGGTGCGTGGGCTGACGACGATTGCGATTGTGCTGGACGAGATCGGTCACTGGCAGTTGGAGGAGGGGGCGTACAACGCGGACGTGGAGATTCTGCGGGCGGTGCGGCCGACCAGGGCGACGATGAAGTCCCGGGGGTACAAGGTGCCTCTGTTGAAGACCTCGACGCCGTACGATGAGATTGGGGTGTTCTATGACGATTACAAGCGGCGGTTTCAGACGCGGCAGCTCGTGATGCATGAGGTGCCGACGCGGTATCTGAATCCTTCGGTGAGTCTGGAGTTTCTGG
>Ga0208685_1000108_pt1 | contig 32907 bp, 30 predicted proteins | sample EasRivMeERMLT890_FD_187533 | JGI IMG/M metagenome (GOLD analysis project Ga0208685, IMG submission 187533) | Soil microbial communities from meander-bound floodplain in the East River, Colorado, USA - East River MetaG ERMLT890 (SPAdes) (version 2) | ecosystem: Environmental > Terrestrial > Soil...
GCCTAAGGCTCCTTTCCCTCATCATCGGCCAAGGAATCCAATAGCTTCAGTTGCAGTCTTCCTTCCTTGTCTTTGACCAAAAGCTCAACCTTCTTTTCGACCTCAGCCAGCTTCTGATTACAGTACTTGACTAGCCCAACGCCCTTCTCAAATGCGGCTAGAGAATCTTCGAGAGATAGCTCCCCCGATTCCAGCTGCTCGACGACGCCTTCCAGCTCCTCCAGAGCCGACTCGAATTTCTTGCTTAGCTGATCTTTCTTGGCCATCCTATTCACGCAACCGTCAATTGCCGGCTAACTTCCTCAGCAATTCAAACGGGTCGACACGCGCGTTGTTGAGCCGGGCGCCCCAGTGCAGATGCGGTCCCGTCACACGTCCGGTCATCCCGGACAGACCGATCAGATCTCCTTTCCGCACCGGGGCTCCCGCTTCCACTTTGAATTCCGAGAGATGAAAATAAACGGTGTAAAGCCCGCCGCCATGATCCAGCACCAGGCTGTTGCCGCTGAAAAAGAAATCGCCGAGTAAAACCACCCGGCCATGATTTGCGGCCATCACTTCCGTGCCCAACGCGGCCTTTAAATCGACGCCGGTATGCGGAGCCCGGGGCGTCCCGTTGATCACGCGACGATAACCAAATGGCGAGGTGACGTCGCTGGACACGGGCAACAGAAACGACCCTTCCCACAGACGCTCCGGCGCGGAACTCATGAAAGCGCGAGAGAATTGATCTTGGTCTTTCCGAATTCTTTCGATCACCTCAGCACTCAATTGGTCGAATTCCGCTGCCACCGAAAACGATTCCTGTTTAAATGACTTGGGCTTTATCTGCAACCTGATTTGGCTCTCGCGAAGAGTTGCGGAGCTGGTCGTGCTTTTGACAATAACGTTTACCAACCCTGGTTTGGCCTCGAGATCGACGCCGATGAGGGTCGTAAAAAAACCGTTGCCGCTCGGATAGACCGGAATCGTCGCGTTGCCCATTCTGCCATGGACGGCGGTTAGCCCCTCGGCGGGAATCTTCAGCTCTAAGATGTTTCCTTGAAAGATTTCGATGGCCTTTGCCACCTTCTCCTTTGCAGCCACGGCGCCGAAGGAGCGGTTATCGAAGAGCGCAAACAGGGCAAGGGTAGCCGCGATGACCCAGACTATTTTCACGTTATGTTTTTCCTTCAACCCGGCAAACTGATTTGCCCTTGGCAAACGTCACCCTCAACAAATCGCCGATGTCCAAGAAGGCCGCGTCCTTGACGATTGTCTCCTCTGGCATTTTGTGGGCGATGCTGTAACCGCGATCCAAAACAGCCAGCGGGCTCAAAGCGTTCAGGCGACCGCCTCCTTGGCCCAAGCGGTCTTTGAGCTGACGACACCTAGCTTGAAAACAGCGCACGAGATCCACTGACAAATCATCCACGCGCTGCTGGGTTTCGCGCAGCTTCCTTTCAGGATTCGCCAGTCTTTTGACGAGGCCGCGCCAGTTCTCTTTTGCCATCTCGAGTTGCCGTCGCATACATTTCAGGAGTTGCTCTTCCAAATCCGCCACCTCGGCAGCCAGTTCAGACTTTCTCGGGATAACCATCTCGGCAGCCGCAGTTGGAGTCGGCGCCCGATAATCCGCGACAAAATCGGCAATGGTGAAATCAATTTCGTGGCCCACGGCGGAAATCACCGGCACGGCTGACGCGTAGATACTCCGCGCCACGACTTCTTCATTGAACGCCCACAGATCTTCCAGGGACCCACCGCCGCGGCCAACGATCATAACGTCCACTTGCCCCGATCCACTGAGTCCCATGATTGCCTTGGCAATTTCTTCGGCCGCCCCTTCACCCTGAACCTTTACTGGCCACACAACCACACGGCGATCAGGATAGCGGTCGCCGATGATGCGCAGCATGTCACGCAGAGCAGCACCTTTTGGGGATGTCACGATGCCGATAGAGAGGGGCAAGAACGGCAATGCTCGCTTGCGCTCCTCTGCGAATAGTCCTTCCGCTGAAAGCTTTTTTTTCAACTGTTCGAACGCCAAGTAGAGCGCGCCCTGCCCCCTGGGCTCGAGCTTTTCGACAACCAACTGCAAATCCCCTCGAACCGGGTAAACACTGACCTTACCGAAGCATAGTACCTCCATACCGTTTTCCGGAACGAAGCCGAGACCGACACCCTGGCGTCTAAACATCACGGCCGAAATCTGGCTCTTGTCATCCTTGAGGGTGAAGTAACAGTGACCGGAAGGCGGGATGCGAAAATTAGAGATCTCCCCAACGACCCACAGCCCTTCCAGATTGCGCTCAAGCGTACCCTTGATGATCTGGTTGAGCTCGCTGATCGTTAGAAACTTTGGAGCGCCATCGAGAAACAAAGGCAAGTCATCTGACTCTTTCCGCATCTCCCTCTAGCTCCGTTGCCTACGATTCGCACCCAAAAACAATTAGCCCTCCGGAAGGAGGGCTAATAATGAGGATTCCTTTGAGCACTTAGAAATGATGAAAGGGTTCAGGCCGCCTTCTTTTGCACCAGCTGTTTAAAGACATCCCAGCTTTTCAACAAGTCCAGGGCTCGCTTGAGCTGGGCGTCGTTGTCAATACTTTCGTCACCCGTGGGTGCGGAAGACGGGATTTGTTTTTCCTTCTCTTTGTCTCCCGGGTCCTGCGGATTGGGAGTCTGTTGTGGATTCGACAGGTGACCCGGCAGGTTCTCTTCCCGCAACCCCGAGCGTTTCTTCTCATCGGCCTTAGCTTCCTGCGGCGGCGCGCTCTCCACGACGATATCCGGCACGATACCCATTGCCTGAATTGATCGTCCCTTGGGCGTAAAGTATCGCGCCGTAGTCAGGCGCAATGCGGAATTATCATCCAAGGGCAAAATGGTTTGGACCGAACCCTTGCCGAAAGTTTTCGTTCCTAAAACCACCGCACGTTTGTGATCCTGTAACGCACCCGCAACAATTTCTGAGGCGCTTGCGCTGCCCCCATTCACCAGGACCACTACCGGAAAATCCATCCACGAACCGTCTTTCTGCGCAAAGTATTTCTGCTTTTGAGCCTCGATTCGACCTTCCGTGTAAACAATCATGCCCGAGTCAAGAAAGAGATCCGCAATGCGTACCGCCTGGGTCAGTAAACCACCGGGGTTGTTCCTGAGGTCCAGAACCAGTCCCTTGATACCGCCCTTCTCCCCCGCCATCTTCTCCAAGGCTCTCTGGAGATCACGATCGCTTCTTTCCTGAAACTGCGCCAGCCGAATATAGCCGTAACCTTCTTCAAGAGTACGATTGCGCACACTCTGCACACGAATCGTATCGCGCATCAGGATGAAATTGATGAGTTCGGGCACGCCTTCGCGCTTTATAGAGATAGTAATCTTGGTTCCCCTGGGGCCGCGCATTTTCTTAACCGCGTCCACCAGGGTCATGTCTTTAGTAAACTCGTCCTCGATCTTGAAGATCTGATCTCCAGGCTTCACTCCGGCTTTGGCGGCAGGCGTATCTTCGATGGGTGAAACGACAGTCAGGATGCCTCCCTTGACCGTGATTTCGATACCGAGGCCTCCGAACCGGCCCTGGGTGTCCATTTGTAGCTCTTTGTAAAGCTCGGGTGTGAGATAAGCGCTGTGTGGGTCAAGAGAACTCAACATGCCATTGATGGCACCGTTGACCAGATTCTTGGTTTCCACATCTTCGACATAATTTTTCTTGACGATCGAAAGAATATTGGTAAAGGCTTCCAGGCTTTCGTAATCCTGACGCGGCACAGCCGAAACGTTAGGCACCCACTGAGCCGCTAGAAAAAAACCCAACGCCACGCCAACAATCAACAGCACCACTGGAAACCCGCGCTTTGCTACGATTCGCATAGTCTATCTCCTCGGTGAAGTCGAATTATCCATTTCGATTATTCTATCCCAAAGGTTTGAAAATATCTATTGCTGCCGAAACCACGGCAAAGGGTCGATGGATTTGCCGTCTTTGCGCATCTCAAAATAGAGTCTCGCGCGTGCCAGAGAATCACTGTCGCCAACCAACCCAAGGACCTCCCCCTGCTTAACCATATCGCCACTTTTTCTATGGATTTCAGATAGATGTGCATAGATACTAAAGTATCGCTCTCCGTGGTCGATGACGAGCATCTTACCATAGCCCGTAAAACGGTCCGCGAACACCACTCTGCCTTTTTCCACCGCTCTAATTACCTCGCCGATTGGGGCCTCAATGTCAATGCCCTTGCGAAAAACTTCAGCAGAAAACTCGCGGTGCGCGGTTTTACCAACGCCACTTGTGACCTGTCCTCGGACCGGCCATTGGAGTTTTCCTTTCATCGTCTCAAGGCCAGTGCCGGAAGGCCGCTCCGACGGTTTGCGCACCGCCCTCCGGGACATCTCATCCATCATGGTCTGCAAACGCCGCGCGGCTTGCTCCAGTTCCCTAAGGGCTCGAACCCGACCTTCCTTCTCCTGACGAAGACTTGCAAGCAGTTGCTTCTTGTTCTCCGCTTCTTGGCGAATGGAATCCCGGATTTCCGCAAGCCGTCGTCTTTGGCTGTCTAGTTCTTCTTTCTTGTGCGCCAGCTCTTTTTTGACGTTCTCCTGGTAAGCGGTTTCGTCGCTGAGTTTCTGCACCAGCTCTTGGTCGAACAACACGGTCGCCGCCAAATAATGTTTTCGCTGCAACAAAACGCCAAGCGGAACACTACTCTTGATAAAAACCAGGGGGCTCCCGCTCCGGTGCCAGCGATAAATTGCCACGACTCGGCTCATCAGAAGTTCTCGTCGCTGATCAAGAGACGATCTAACCATCTGCGCCTCGGTCTCTTGATGGCGCATTTCACTCAGGATCGAAGCGAGCTTGGAGGTTGCCGCGTTCAAGTCTTTGACTTTCTTTCCCAGGTCTCCTTCGATCTTGCCTAGCGCTTGGATAACTGAGCCCTCTTTTTTCTTTACCTCGCTGATTCCCTGCCGTTCTCTTTGCATTTTCTTCTTGATCCCCTCAAGGTCTTTGTCGACGCTGGCAGCGTAACTCTGCTCGGCGCAGATAAGAACAGCAGCGAGCAAGGAAAGCCATGCTCCCCGACTTACCCTTTCCATGTCGTCATGAACCTCCGTAGGGAGAAGACGCTAGCCAACGTTCCCAACAACCCTCCAAGGCCGACCATAAAACAAACGCTCTGGAAGTCGATGAATTGCAGCTGGCCCAGACTGCCCAACGGATCCATCGGAGTGGCGAGCTGATTGTGCAGAAACAGGAACAAAGACCACAAACCCAAGACTGACAGCGCCGCCCCGGAAATTCCTTGGATCAGGCCCTCCACCACGAAGGGGCCCCGAATAAGCTCCGGGGGCGCGCCGACCCATTGCATGATCTCGATTGCATCTTTACGCGCCAAAATGGATAAGCGCACGGCGCTGCCAACGATGAAAAATATAGCGACGAAGAGCATCCCACCAAAGACCCACTGCAGTCCCTGCACGGCAAGAACTATGCGACTCAGGCGATTGACCCATTCTTGCGGATATTCAACCGCGGCGACTCCCTGTTCTTTCCTTAGCCGTTCGGCCACCGCTTCGATGATCGGACCATCCCGATAGGCCGCCTTGACGGCGATCTCGAAGGAAGCGGGCAAGACATCCTGTGGCAGACCTTCCAAAAGATTCGATTGCGAACCCAGGGCCGCTTGAAAATCCTTCCAAGCCTGCTCTTGGGAAATATAGCGGGCCCGCTCCACTTCCGGGTAATTTTGTATTGTCTCACGCAACAGCGAAACCTCCGTTGCACCGAGAGACTTGTTTAGGTAGATGTTGACTTGAATCTGATCACCCCATCCTTTGAGCAAGCTTTGGAGATTTTCCTGCAACAACAAGAACAAGCCGAATACCAACATGGCCATGGCCATCGCTCCCGCGGTCAGCACGTGCGTCCAAAGCTGCGCCCAGAGATCGCTGCCCACTTGTCGTGCGACCAAACCCAGTTGCGACCACGTCACCTCGCCCATTCTCCTCTTGCCCGTTCTGCATCGTCCATCAAGCAGCCTTGTCGGAGAGAGACTATGCGTGTCCCGTAGCGCTGGACAAGGTCATGGTTGTGGCTGGCGATCAGGATCGTGGTTCCCCGTTCCTGGATCCTGAGTAAGAGGTGCATCGTTTCGTCGGCGGATGCCGGGTCGAGATTTCCCGTGGGCTCGTCGGCCAGCATAACAATCGGATCGTTTATCAACGCGCGCGCGATGGCAATCCGCTGTTGTTCGCCCCCCGAAAGCGCTAGCGGCTTTGCATTGCATTTCTCTTTGAGTCCGAGGTCGCAAAGGAGACGGTACCCTTTGGTATAGCTTTCCCTCCGCGGGGCGCCGACCACGAGGGCTGCCAGCGCAACATTGTCGAGCGCTGTCATGTACGGGAGGAACTTGAATTCTTGAAACACAAGTCCCATCTGCCGCCGCAATCGAGCAACGCCTCGATTGTTGAGCTTGGTCACGCTTTTGCCATTAATAAGTATTTGGCCCTCGGACGGTTCCTCTTGGCGGAAGAGCAGCTTCAGCAGCGTCGACTTTCCGGCACCGCTGGGCCCGGTCAAGAAAACAAACTCTCCTTTGTCTATCTGCAGATTGATATCCCTGAGAGCTGCAGCGTTCGGCGGGTACACTTTTGAGACATGAAAGAGTCGGATCATGAAAAACTGCCGTTAGCACACAGGGCGAAATCGTTACCAACTCTATAAAACACTTGACACGGATGTAGGTGGCTGTTAGAGTTGCCAAAATATTGAATTTATTGATCTATCTATAAAAGATGCTGCACCAACTTACAAGCCTTCCGGAGCCAGTGATTGCGATGCCGCAACGAATTGAACGATTTCGTATTGTGCTAATCAAACCCTCCAAATATGACGACGACGGTTACGTCATAAGATTCTGGAAAGGCGTTCTACCGAGCAACACCCTCAACGTTCTCCATGGTTTAACCGAAGACGTCAGGCAGCGCCGCATCTTTGGCGATCTGCCAATTGAAGTCGTTACCTTTGACGAAACCGCAGAGAAAGTTCCGCTCCAGAAGATCATCCGCTGGGGCCGCAATTCCTCTACTAAGCTGTTGGTCTGTTTAGTCGGCGTCCAAACCAACCAGTTCCCGCGCGCTCTCGATATGGCTAAGACCCTTAGAGCGGCCGGGATCGCGGTGATCATGGGCGGCTTTCATACCAGCGGCACGATCAACATGTTGGGAGAGCAAGAACCCGATATTCAGGAGTTGATTCGCGAGTCGATTTGCGTTGTTTCCGGTGAGGTCGAAGGGCGATGGGAAATGATTCTGGCGGATTTTCTCCAAGGACAGCTGAAACCGCTTTACAGCTTCGCGCAGGATCTGCAAAACTTGGTAGACATCGGGTCAGCGCCCTTGCCGAAAACCAGCCCTAAGACCATGAGCCATTTCGCCTATCCGTCGTTCGGTACCGCGGACACTTCACGCGGCTGCCCGTTCGCCTGCACCTTCTGCACGATTATCAATGTTCAGGGCCGTAAAATGAGAGAACGAAGCCCTGAGAGTATCGCCGCCATGATACGCCGGAACTACGTGGAGCACGGTATCTCCTTTTACTTCTTTACCGACGATAATTTTGCCCGCAAGAAGTTCTGGCGCGAAACTTTCGAAGAGATCATCAAGCTCCGCGAAGAAGGTCTCAAGGTAACGTTCATGATGCAAGTCGACCTGGCAAAGAAACCGAAGGACTTTGTCGAACTTGCGGGCAAGGCCGGCTGCACCCAGGTCTTCATCGGCATGGAGAGCGTCAATCCGGAGAACCTCAAGGCCGAAGGCAAGAAGCAAAATAACGTCGCAGAGTACCGTAACATCATTCAAGAGTGGCACGACGCCGGGGTGGTCGTACACACGGGCTATATCATCGGCCTGCCGTGGGATTCCAAGGATCAAGTGCCCGAGGATATTCGTTTTCTCATGGACGAGGTTGGCCCTGATCAAGCCTCCTTTTTTATGTTGACGCCGCTGCCGGGTTCTCACGATCACCGTGAGATGAGGAAGCGCGGTGAATGGATGGATCCCGATTTCAACAAGCGCGATTCATTTCACGCCACCATCAATCATCCTCGCATGACGGCCGAGGAATGGACCCAGGCCTACGAGAACGCCTGGGAGGCTTTCTACAGCAAAGAAAACATGATCAAGGTGCTTTCGCGCTGGAGTAACCACCCAAAGAACTACTGGAACCTGATGTCCGTCTTTTTCTGGTACAAGAATGCCGCCTTGATCGAGAAACAACATCCGATGGTCGCGGGCTTCTTCCGTCTGAAGGATCGAAAGAATCGCCGACCCAGATTTGCCGTCGACTCACTACCCATCCATGCTTGGAAACGCACCAAGGAAATTACCCAGCTGTTGATTGCCTGGGCTAAGTTCTTGAAGGAAATGGAGGAAGTGTGGCTGCAAACCAGGAAAAAAAGCGATACTGAAGAACGCTGGATGGAACAGCTGCAGAAACTCCAGGTCGAAGTGTGGCAGGCGTTACGAATTGCCGAGCTGCAGAAGGTCTACGCCAATGCAAAGGAATCGCTTCCCGAAAGGGCACGGGGGCTGCTCGATCCTCTAGAAGAGCTCTCGTCGAGGATTCTACTGACGCGCAAAGATCTAGACCGATTCTTGAAGCAGTGGGGCAATCTGCGCGAGGGAATTCAAGAGTTGCGCTTGCGTGAAAGTGAGGCGGCGGGACGGTGGCTGGATGAAATGTACAATATTCACTCGAGCATCCGCCTGGGGGACTACCTACAGGATTGGCATGATGCCTGTGCGCGGTTAAAGGGCTCGTTGCCGTCAAAAGTCCGGCTTAGTTTTGTCAAGTTTGATGCAATTAACAACCGCGTCGTTTATTCGCGTCAGGAATTACAGCGGATCTGGTCTCAAACTCTTGCGAGCCTACGGCAAATGAAGCTGGCTCAAATCCAGCCATGGAAACTAACCACCGCGTTCGTCAAGGATTTCTCCTTGACGACGTCCTTTGCTTTTGATTATAGGGAATTCTCTAAGGATTAGGCCGTCCCTCACCACGACTCTGCTAATGCAGCCGCGCCACCTGCCTTGTCAGGAGCGCAACCCGATGCCTCACCGCATCCGCATCCTCGGCCTGCGGAGCGAGGCGAAGATAATTTTCGAGATCGTCAAGCGCCGGCTTAAAGCATTCGAGCTTGAAATAGAGAATCCCCCGGTCCCGGATGTCCTCTACAGACATTGGGTCCAGGATCACAAGGCGTTCCACAACCGACAATCCCCTCATCAGATCATTCGCTCTGAGGTAAATGATTTTAAGATTGTTGAGCATCCGTTTGAGAATCTGCTTCTTGCCGGTGGATTCAAGAAAGTCTGGATCAAGGGAAACCTTGCGCCCGTACAGTTTATCGAGCATCGCTTCTAGACTCTCACGGGAGCGGATCTCCCCTTGGTTGAACGGGTCGATCACGATTTCTTCATCGTCGCCCCGATACTTGACCAGGAAGTGACCGGGGAAACCGACGCCGTGAAGCGGTAGCCCGATTCTCTGCGCAACCTCTATATAAAGGACTGAAAGAGATATGGGGATGCCGATCTTTCGATCGAGCACTTCGTTCAAAAAGCTATTCCTCGGATCGAAGTAGTTTTCACGGTTGCCGTGAAAACCTCGCTGCTGAAAAAGCACGTAGTTGACGGCAGCGACGGAACGGTATACGCCCGGCTCTGTGCCTAAACACGTGTTGGCGGCGGCGGCCAACTCATCGATGCGCGAGAGATAGGCATCGACATCAAGATGGGGGTAATCGCAATTCGCCATGGCCAAGGCCGCCCGGCCGAGGTCAATTTTCTCGTCCGGGCAGCCTACCGCAAGGCGAAAATCTCGGTACGGATCAGCGGTCAATCACCCTCCCGCCTAGCGCGGCTCGGCAATCACATCCACCAGGTAGGGAAGCTGCTTTTCCTTGACGAACTTGAGGCCCCGTTCGAGAGCAGGCCGCAGGTCCGCCGGATTTCGCACCGGTCCCTCGGCATTGACACCAAAGGATTGCGCCATCTTGGCGAAGTCCACCGCCGGGTCGTCCACGTGGGTCCCAATGCCAGCATTTTCTACCGGCCGATTGCGGAACTTGGCGACTTCGACCCCATGCTCCTCCGAGTTGTAATACGACTGGTTGTTGTGCATGACCATCAGGAATGGGATGCGATGTTTGGCTGCGGTCCATAGCGAGCTCGAAGTCATCAACATGTCCCCATCCGATTGAATGCTGACGGCCAATTTGCCCGTGCCTTTAAGTGCCAATGCGGCACCGATAACGGCGCCCGGTCCGTAGCCCAGGCCTGCCCCGCCACTCCCCCCAAGATATTGATTTGGCTTGGTAAAATCCCACAACCGTCTCGCCCAACCATTGGAATTGCCGTTGACCAGTACCCAATCGTCGTTCTTGACGACCTCGCCGAGTTCCAGCGCCAGCCAAGCGGTGGAAATCTCCTTTTGCGAGGCTTTGGCCCGCGCGTCCGCAAGCCATTTCGCCCGTCGGCTAGTGTGCTTGCCACCAAGTTCCTTACGCCGCGCCTCGATGGTGGTCTTCTTTTTGTCATCGCTGCCGAGGAGTGCACGGCAAACGCGAGTGAGTTCGGGTAGGGCGACCGACGTATCGGCGGTCATAGGGAAATCGATGGCCTGTAAGGCCTGGAAATCGTTAGCCCAGGAATGTACCAGCATGTCGCTCATGGAAATGCTGATGATCTTCAATCCAGGCAACGTAACGTATTCACAAGCGCGGGTCTGTTTGCTCACCGTCGTCAAGGAGCCGAAAAGATCGCCAACGTCCAGGGCCAGAAGCACATCCGCCTTTTGCAGCAATTCGCGCGCACCGTCCGTTGCATCCAAATCATGGGTGCTGGGAAAATTAAAGCGCGCGCCTTTGTCCACAACCGGAATCGATAGCAGCTCCGCCAGCTCGATCAACGCAGGAACGGATTTGGGGTTGCGCCCCAACGTATCCGCAACAATGATCGGCGCTTGAGCATTAACCAAAAGTTCCGCGGCTTTGCGCAGCGATTCCGGGTTAGCCTGGGCCGCTGCCGGCGGCGCATAGCGGCCGACATCGGGGATATCGACCAGACTCGTAAGGGCATCTTCCTGGAGGTCCGCATCGTAATTGATGTAGATCGGCGCGGTGGGCTCCGTTGTGGCGATCCGGTAACCGCGAATAAAGGAGTCCGGTACGTCAGCCAGTGAATAAGGCTGGTCATCCCATTTCACGTAGTCGCGTACTTGGTTACCCTGCACCAGAGCGGTATGGATCCAATCGATACGCGGGCGGCGCCGTTTAGTGTTCATCGGACCGGTGCCGCCGAGAACCAACATTGGAACCCGATCAATGTAGGCATTGAAAATCGCCATGCTCGCGTGCTGCAAGCCCACCATGTTGTGCACGATGGCAATCATCGGCTTCCCCTTGGCCTTGGCGTAACCGTGGGCCAGAGCCACGGATATTTCTTCGTGGTTGCAAAAGATGACTTCCGGTTTGTAATTGCCGCCGTAGTTCACAATGGAATCGTGAATGCCGCGGAAAGTCGCCCCCGGGTTGAAGGCAGCGTACTCGATGTCAAACGCTTTCATCAAATCGACCACGATGTCCGAGCCGTATTGCGGTTGTTTTTTTTCTACTCTGCTAGCTGGTTTCGCCACTTTCGATATCCTCCTTTATTTATTTTAGTGCCATTTTCTAACCGACCACAAACTGTCACGCCCTGCGCAATTGCTTAACTCGCTGCCTGAATCGGCGTCGCGGGAGCTGAACTCTTTTCCTCCTGAAGCAGTCCTCTTTGAAAGAAAAGCTCAACGGTATCCAAAAGACCCCCCTCGCGTGCGCCAGTTTCGGAGGCCTTGGCCACATCGAGGTCGGCAATGGCTTGCAGCACTTTTTGCGCCGCCGGCGCCATAAAAGCTTTCATGCCGTGATGATTAAAAGTCTGCCTTAACTCCACCATTTCTTCAGCCCGTCTAGCGGCGTGTACGCGCAAGGCCACAATGCTGGACGTTACCTTATCCAACAATCCCGGGAAACTCTCCTCGTAGCGCTGGAGGATTTCGTCCAACAAACCAAACTTCCGCGCTCCCATCAATAATTCGACAAAAAGCCCCTGAAGCCCTTTGGTCAAGCCGGCATAGACCACTTTGAACGCCGAGGCTTGAGCCACCGCCGGCCCGAGGACTTTCACTGAAAAGCCATAAGCATCAAGTTCCTGCATTCTCGCTGCCTGCGGTCCGGAAACATAGACCACCGCGCCCTTATCCATCTTTGATGCGGAGCCGATGATGCATCCGTCAACAAAATTAACGCCGCCCTGTTGCAGAATTTTTCCGATCTCCTCCGCAGCCATGGGAGAAATAGCGTTAGCATCCAAATAAAGCAGGTTCCTGCGACCGGACTTGGCCGCTGCTTTAGCGAGTTTGCTAGCCACCCGCTTTGCCGCAAACGGAACGACAATCGAAACGATCAAATCCGTATCCTTGACGAGATGCGCCAGCGACGGCACGCATTCCACACCCAGGCTTTCGGCCCGTTTGCGGGTCGTCTCGCTGCGATCCTTGGCATAGGTGCCTACGCTGACGCCACGGGCAGTCAAAATCTTAGCCCAGTGGTAACCCATTTCACCGATGCTCAATATACCAATTCGCTGGAACCCCATAGATCACTCCTTGTGTACTAGTCTTCGCGATTAATGCCATCGATCATCTGTCGCAGCCGTGGGAAATCCGCCCGATTAAAAGGAACGGATAGACGATGTAAATGCAATGTATCTGGCTCATCGGATTCCTCGGCCAAGGGCTCTGTCTGCTTAATCTTGCCTACCAGGATGTCTGCAAAGGTTTGATTCAAGGTTTCAATCAAATCCGGCGCTGGAGGGTGATTGAGACGGATGACCAAGTCTTGCTTCACAAAGCGATAGGAATGAAAGTTTCGGTAAAAGCTCTCGATCTCGCCGATCGCAGCGTCAACGTTGTCCATAATTTTAAAGAAACTAAACTCTTTGCCGGAAATATAGCCGCGGCTCAGCATCGCCTCGCGCAAAAACCTTTCCCACTCTTTCCAATACTCACCGCCCGGAAGATCCATCAGAACGATGGGCACAATTTGACTCTTGCCGGTTTGAGCCAGCGTTAACGCCTCAGCGAGTTCGTCGTGGGTGCCGAATCCGCCGGGGAATATAACCACGGCATCCGCTTCCTTGACAAACATAAGCTTCCTCGTGAAGAAAAAGTGGAAGCTCATGAGCTTGGGATCGTCTTTAATGAAGCGATTCGACTCCTGTACAGCAGGGAGACGAATATTGACTCCGAAGCTGTTCTCTCGTTCCGCCCCTTCGTGGCCAGCCTGCATGATCCCCGGCCCTGCGCCGGTGATTACCATAAACCTTTCCTGAACGAGCCGCTGCGCAAGTTGCTTCGCCAAATGATAGTACGGGTCGGTTTCGCGTATGTGGGTGGAGCCGAAAATGCTTACTTTGCGCACCGACTTGTAGGGCGCAAAAACCTTGAAAGCGTGGCGTAGCTCTTTCAGGGTGCGGTTGAGAATTTTCAGATCTCCGCGGCTTGTTTCATCCCCCGCCAATTTGACGATCGTCCGCACCATTTCGGCGATCAAAGTCGCATTGCCGGAGCCGGATTGCTCGCGTAGCCATGTGACCAGCTGAGCCTCGATGCTCGCCAACGTCGCCTTAGGCTGCTCCGTCATGTTTTAACTCTATGACACAACCCACCTGGTTTTAAAAGAACGGGTCGCAGCGCGCAGGGCGAAGCACAAATAGCATTGACCCTCTCCAGACTTACGTGGTTAACAAGTCGATTGTCGGGTAAACCTGGTGCCCGGAGCCGGACTCGAACCGGCACGGAGCCTTCCGGTTCCTCGGGATTTTAAGTCCCGTGTGTCTACCAATTCCACCATCCGGGCGTCAAATCGATCCTAAACACAACCAGAGATCGACACAATCCGCTCAAGATCGATCCTTGGTTTATGCAGATTACCCCCCTTTTTACCAGTGAAAGACCCCTCCCCCAAACGGCTCTCGTTTGAAATCTAGCCTAAACGAAGAGAGGCGCAAGAACCAGCGTGATCGTGGCGAGCAGCTTGATCAACACGTGTAGGCTGGGACCAGCGGTATCCTTGAAGGGATCCCCGACCGTGTCGCCGACAACAGCGGCCTTATGCGTCTCGGATCCTTTCCCTCCATAGGCCCCAGTTTCGATGAACTTCTTGGCATTATCCCACGCACCGCCGCTGTTATTCAGGAACGTTGCCATCAATATGCCGGCGATGGTTCCCACCATCAAGAATGCCGCCACGACCTCCGCACCCATACCGAAGAAACGGAAGATGATACCCACGGCTATCGGCATAGTCACGGCGATTAGACCCGGAAGCACCATCTCTTTCAGCGCTCCGACGGTCACGATGTCGACGCAGCGGCCGTAGTCGGGTTTCGCAGTGCCCTTCAATATGTTGGGATTTTCTTTGAACTGCCGTCTGACCTCGTTGATCACGTAATAGGCCGCTTTGCCCACTGCGCGAATCGCCAAGGCCGAAAAGAGAAACACCAACATGGCCCCTAAAAGCCCGCCAACAAAGACTTCCGGCTTGGCGATGTTAACGGATTCCAGTTTGCTGCCATAGTGAGCCACTTCATCGAGATAGGCCGAGAAAAGCAGGAAGGCAGCGAGGGCGGCTGAACCGATGGCGTAACCTTTGGTAAGTGCCTTCGTGGTGTTGCCCACCGCATCGAGCCGGTCGGTTTTGTGGCGTACTTCTTCCGGCTGTCCGCTCATTTCTATGATACCGCCGGCGTTATCCGTAATGGGTCCAAAGGTATCCATGGCGAGAATATAGGCTGCCGTTCCGAGCATTCCCATGGTCGCGACCGCAGTGCCAAACAGCCCCGCATGCGGCACCCCGCTAAGATTGCCCACATGAAAGGAAGCCAGGATGGCCGCCGAGATCACGATCACCGGAATCGCTACACACTCCAACCCCACCGCCATGCCAGCGATGATATTAGTCGCCGGGCCGGTCTGAGAAGCCTCGGCAATCGACTTGACCGGACGATATTTGTATTCCGTATAATACTGCGTGATATAGACAAAGGCCTGCGCCATGGCAATGCCGATAACGCCGCAAAGAAAAAAATAGAACCACGCCGAGGACGCTTCCGGATGCTTTGCTGGATCCACGGCGAGCATCCACTGTGCGGCAAAGAAAAATCCGATGATGGCCAGGGCGCTGGTGACATAATAGCCCCGATTGAGCGCCTTCATCGGATCTTCATTTTCGTCGCATTTTACGATCATAACGCCCACGATAGAAGCGATCAGACCGAAGGCACGGGCGACGAGCGGGAAGAGAATCCCCTTCAAACCGAAGAACGGATACAGCCCGACTCCGAGAATCATGGCACCGATATTCTCCGCCGCGGTGGATTCGAAAAGGTCGGCCCCACGACCGGCACAATCACCGACATTGTCGCCCACGAGATCGGCAATCACCGCCGGATTGCGAGGATCGTCCTCGGGAATTCCCGCTTCCACTTTCCCCACCAGATCCGCTCCAACGTCTGCCGCTTTGGTATAGATGCCGCCACCCAGCTGGGCGAAAAGAGCGACAAAAGAGGCGCCGAAAGCGTAACCGACGATCGTGAAAGGAATCTTTTGCGGATCGTGACCCAGTGATTCAAGCAAGTAATAAAGGCCGCCGACGCCCAACAGGCTCATGGCCACGACGAAGAGACCGGACACCGCGCCACCGCGCATCGCGATCTGCAGCCCTTGGTTCAAGCTCGATCGAACCGCCGCGGCTGTTCGAATATTCGCCCGGATGGAAACCCACATACCGATGTAACCCGCAATCACCGAGCAGAGCGCCCCCAACACGAAGGAGAGCGTCGTCCAAAAGGCCATCTGTACCGGAGGCATGGGATCCACTGGACTGGGCGTCCGTACATAGGCGTAGAGCAAAAAGATCAAAACCGCCAGCCCTGCGGAGAAGAGCGTGATCGTCCGATTCTGCCGGGATAAAAACGCTTCGGCACCCTCTTTGATGGCATTGGAGATCTCCTGCATCTTCGGCGTGCCCGCATCCCGTGCGCAAACCCAGCGAGCCAGGTAAACGGCAAACAACAGCGAAAAGCAACTAATCGCGATTACCAGCAAAATCATGATGATTCATCATCCCTTCTTCAATAAAGTGAACTTCGTCAATTCTTTCGCCATAGATAGGCCACCCCGATGCTCACCACGTAGAGCAATAGCATCGGACCCGCCAGCAGAGACTGATTAATAATATCCGGCGTCGGCGTCAAGATGGCCGCAACAATAAAGATCGCGACCAGGGCATACCGGAAAGTACTAAGCATCAGCCGATAGTTCCACAGGCCCAGGCGCACGAGGAAAAACGTAAAAACCGGCAGCTCAAAGGTCACACCGAAAGCTAAGACCATACGGAAGAAAAAAGTGAAATACTCGCCGATGCGTATCGCCGGCGTTACTCCTATCGTCCCGTATTGCTCGATGAAATAGACGAATGCAACTGGGAGAACTATAAAATAACAAAACAAAGCCCCGCCTACAAAAAACGCGGTGGCGCACAAAACAAACGGCAGAACCAGCCTTCTCTCACTCCCCGATAGTCCCGGGCTAAGGAAGCGCCAGATCTGGTAAAAAATAGCCGGGGAGGAGAAAAAAACTCCGGCGGCTAACGCCACCTTGATCTCAGTGAAAAATGCCTCTGTAACTCCAGTACCGATCAGATTCTGCCCCGGGCGAAGGCTCTGCTGCAACGGGGCCACGATGAACCGGAAAATCGAGTCCGAAAAAAAGTAACAGACTCCGGAAGTTAAAATTATTGCGGCAAGAGACTTTAACAAACACCGGCGGAGCTCCTCGAGGTGCTCCGTAAATGTCATGTAGGAATCAGTCGCCAAAGACCCCGTACCCCGGACAAGATTGCAAAAAAGGGGAAGGATACTTACCCTTCCCCTTTTGCTGTTAGCAAAACTCAGTAAAGTTAAATCACTTTACTTGGTTTTGGTTCCCTCGTCTTTCTTCTCCATTGGGGCTCCGCCCGGCTGGTCAGCCGGGGCCTTCATTTCACCACTTGGTGCCGCCGGTTCTGCTGGCGCTGGCGCTGGGGCGGCTGGCGCTGGCGGCGGAGGAGGTGGAGCTGGCTCCTCCTTTTTACCGCATCCCGCAAAGATTAGAGTCAAAGCGAAGAGGCTTGCTCCCGACAATAGAACGATTCTCTTTCCCATCCTAAGTTCACCTCCTTTCCCGACACATCTCGAAAACCGTTTGGCTAGACAATTTTTATTGCATAACTTCCAATCGCTTGCAAGGGGATTGTGGGGCCATCGCGGGATTTTGTGTATCAAGTTTTGCGTCGCTTTGCGGCTCTTTGCCGTTGACAAACGAACCGCACCAGACCAATCGCCGCTTGCAATAGAAAAATTTCTCAAAAACTCCTAAAGCCGAACTAAACACTTGACCACAAGTACAAATGCAACTGAGTTTTCGTCGCCCCCAGAAACTTCACAGGAAGAGTATGATTTAAATTGCCCAATCACTGGCGCTATCGACCTAAGAGATGGTCGATCAACCCGAGCCGCAGCGCGTATTTTCGCAACCAATTTTGAAACGAAAATTCGCAAACGAAAGAAAAGCCAGAAGAAAAACTGCGCGGGCGAACGGGGCGCGAAACCTGAGATCACAACAACTGTTAGTAACTTGTTGATAACTAATTTAGGTAGCCAAGCAGAAGGCTAAAAATAGCGCAGCGCAGCGGAATGCCTAATTTCACGCCAACAAAAGCACTTGAAATTTAGAATGTTATCGACTTTGTGAAGAATCGGGGTTGCCTCGTAGTCTTGGTCCATTGGGGCGTAAAAGGCCCCCCTTAAAGGATTGAGGCTAAGCGGGACGGAACCCGTCGTCACCAAGCGCTGAAGCCAACCCACTAGTCTAGGGCTGCGCGCGACACAGGGCTCGTGCTGACTAAAAACCGAAATATGAGAAGCGATGCTCCGTCACATGATCGTGGCTGATTTTTTCTCACATTGACTCCTTGCAAGGTAGATGTTACATAAAACGGCATTAAGTTACGCGGAGGATTCGTTGGCTGTTCATCCATCGGTCGTTAAAAGGCATAATCAGAGCTTGAAGAGAAGAGCCAGAAACGTGGAATCGAAATCCAAGCTAAGGACTTTGATCAAAAAGGCACGGCTGGCAATCGAGGCTCAAAATCCGGACTTGGTTTCGGCTCAAATCAGGGCGGTCAATCGCGCTTTGGGAAAAGCTGTCAGCAAAGGAATCATCAAACGGAACACCGCCTCGCGCTGGCTAGCGCGCTTGTCACGGTCAGCAAACCACACCGCGACAGCTTCCTCATCTTGATATCCGCCTCGGGCATTGCGGCTCCCGTTCAATCAGAACATCTCCATTAATCTCTGGTGGAGTTCCCGGGCGAATCGTTCGATCAGATCTTCCCGCATACGGCGGCTTTCTGTTTCCGTCAGTTGTATGTCCGTCAGTTGCCGCACGTCCGAGGTATTCAGGGTTTGGTTCTGAAACTTTGATGAGGTGGTCACCACCGCGGCTCGCGAACCGGCATAAATCTCGTTGAGTCGCATAGACTGCCCCCGCCAAAGTATCTCACTTGGCTCTCGACGACGAAATGTCGCATCGACAATCAGGGTTGCATCGTACTGGAGCACCTCGTCATTTCCGTTGACCGACGCCGTCAGGCTATCGAAATTGCGCACAACCCCGCTCAGAATCGCGTCGGCCCGATCCGGCTGGTCCACTAACTGTAGTTGGCCCCGGCGATAAAACTCGCTTCGGAGCGCCGAGGTTATCTCATTCCCGGCACCGATATCTCGGGTTCGATTCAGAAACGGTTCCACGTATATCGAGTGGACGTCCTTGGGAAAAAGGTCACTCTGGCCGGCGAATTGATAGCCGCAACCCGCCAAGCAGAACAGACCTATATAAGCCCAGCTCCGGACACAGTGTTCAAATGACCAGAGAAACTCCCGTCCCATGTTCTTAACCCTCCACCACGACGTTCACCAGCCGCCGCGGCACGTAGACGATCTTCTGAACTTTCTTGTCGCCTACAATGTTTCGCACTTTCTCATCTTGCAATGCCTCCGCCTCAATGCGACTTTGGTTCATATCGGCGGAAACGGTAATTTTACCGCGCACTTTCCCATTGACTTGGACAACAATGAGCAGCTTGTCTTCGGCTAAAGCGGTCTCCGAATAGCTGGGCCAGGAAACTTGATCCAAGCAGTCGCTGTGTCCTAGCTGTTGCCAAAGCTCGTTGGCGATGTGGGGCACAAAGGGAGACAGGAGAACAAGCATCGCTTCCAGCCCTCCCTTGAGGAGAGAAGAGCCCGCTTTCAAACGTCCTTCATCATGCGCGGCCGCGCTCAGGCTATTGAAAAGCTCCATAATCGCCGCAATGGCTGTGTTAAAATGAAACCGTGTATCGATATCGTCGGTGACTTTTTTGATGGTCTTGTGAATCACTCGGCGAACTTCACGAAGATCCGGAGGCAGCTCTTCTTCCGAGAGATTTGAGGTTACCCCTTTCATTAGCTCTCGGTGTTCACCAACAAAACGCCACAGGCGTGTAAGAAAACGATAGGCACCCTCTACGCCCTGATCGCTCCATTCAAGGTCTTTTTCCGGCGGCGCGGCGAAAAGCGTGAAGAGACGCGCCGTGTCCGCGCCGTAACGGTCGACAAGCTCCTCGGGGTCGACGATATTTTTCTTAGACTTGGACATCTTCTCGACCCGTCCCCTTGCCACGGGCCGGTTACATTGCGGGCACCTCCATCCCTCCTTCGCCGAGCCGACTAACTCACTCGGGAAGAGCCAATTGTGCTCGATGCAGCGGTAGGTCTCCTTGGAGACCATGCCCTGCGTTAGCAGATTCGCGAACGGCTCGTCCGCCTGCGCCAATCCAATATCGCGCAACGCCTTGGTGAAGAAACGAGCATAAAGCAGATGTAGCACCGCGTGCTCGATCCCGCCGATGTATTGATTCACCGGCATCCAATAACCCGCGCTCTGGTGATCAAAGGGCGCCGAGTCGAATCTCGGCGAGGCGTAGCGGAGAAAATACCATGAGGAATCCACAAAGGTGTCCATCGTGTCGGTCTCACGACGGCCGGCACCGCCGCATTGGGGACAGGGCGCGCTAAAAAATGTCTTGCTTTCCAGCAAAGGCGATCCGCCTTTGCCACGGAAGGGCACGTCCGTCGGCAGGGTCACCGGAAGCTGATCCTCGGGCACCGGCACTGTACCGCACTTTTCGCAGTAGACAATCGGGATCGGCGTTCCCCAATATCGCTGCCGTGAAACCCCCCAATCGCGCAGGCGATAGCGAACTGACTTCTTGCCCCATCCTTGCTCTTCCAGATAAACGGCAATCTTCTCTTTGCCCTCCATGTTGCTCAAACCGGAGAAGGGGCCACTATTCACCATCACCCCATCATCCACATAGGCTTCCGTGAGGTTCTCCGGGGTGAGCTGCTTGCTTTGCGGCTGGATAACGCTGCGAATCGGCAGGTGATACTTCAGCGCAAACTCAAAGTCCCGTTGATCGTGGGCCGGTACCGCCATGACCGCCCCAGTGCCGTATTCCATCAAAACAAAGTTGGCTAAATAGATAGGAATCTGCTCCGCCGTAAGGGGGTTCTTGCAATACCCACCGCTAAAGACGCCTTCTTTTGTCGCGTCTTCTCCCCCCCGGTTGGCCAGGCTCGCCGTCTTGATGCGGTCAACGAATTCCTTGACCACCTGTTCTTGGCCGGTTCCTCGGCTCAGCGCCAAAGCCAACGGATGCTCCACAGCAATTGAGACAAAGGTGGCGCCGTAGACAGTGTCCTGGCGCGTCGTAAAGACTCTGAGCGCCCCTTCGCGACCAATCAGGGGGAAAAGAATCTCGGCGCCGACGGATTTGCCGATCCAATTCCGCTGCATAGTAACAACCTTGTCGGGCCAGCCGGTCAGCCGTTCCAAGTCAGCCAGTAGTTGCTCCGCATAATCCGTGATACGAAAAAACCACTGGTCAAGCTCCTTTTGAGTTACAGTGGAATCGCAACGCCAGCAAACGCCATCGATCACTTGCTCATTGGCTAAGACCGTCTCACAGGAGGGGCACCAGTTGACTAACGAGCTTTTCTTGTAGGCCAAACCACGTTGGTAAAACTTTAGAAAAATCCACTGATTCCAGCGATAGTAATCGGGATCGCAAGTCGCAATCTCGCGCTGCCAGTCGTAGGAGAGACCCATTCGTTTGAGCTGGGTCTTCATGTAAAGAATATTTTCTTGCGTCCAAATCCCGGGGTGGACCCCTCGTTCAATGGCCGCATTCTCAGCGGGCAAGCCGAAAGCGTCCCAGCCCATAGGGTGCAGCACGTTATGGCCGCGCATCCGTTGGTAACGGGCGACAACGTCGCCGATGGAATAATTGCGCACGTGGCCCATATGGATGCGCCCAGAGGGATAGGGAAACATCTCAAGCACATAGTATTTGGGCGTTCCCCGATCCTCTAAGGCTTTAAAGGTTTGGTTTTCCTCCCAAATCCGCTGCCACTTTTCTTCGATGGCCTTGGCTTGGTACCGTTCTTCCATGCTTTATTTAAGGGCTATGTAACTTTGCACCGCTCGAGTGGGCGACTTGATCTAATACGCCATTGATAAAGGTTGCAGAGTCGTCCGTACCAAAGCGCTTGCCGATTTCAATGGCCTCGTCCAAGCTGACATTCAAGGGGATATCCGGACAAAAAACCAGCTCGTAAGCCGCCATGCGCAGAATCACCAGATCGACCTTCGCCATGCGCATCAGCTTCCAGTGATCGGTGCATTGCTGAATAATTCGGTCGATCTCACCGCATTGACTGACCACGCCCGACACCAAACGGCGAGCGAATTCTTTGGCCTCTGCGTTTCCTTCGAAATGGCCAAGAAAGAGATCCACGGCGGCGCCGGAAGAGTCACCGGTTATTTCAATCTGATATAGAGCTTGGAGCGCTAGCTCCCTGCCCTTACGTCGTGTTCCCATGATACAATAAGTCTCTTTATTGTCGAAGTGCTGCCTGGAGTCGGCCCACCGCCGGTACCGCTTAAGCCGGGAGCCGGCGGATGACACTGATCATCTCAACCACTGTCAATGCCGCCTCGTAACCCTTGTTGGCATCCTTGGCACCGGAGCGCTCCATCGCTTGCTCGACATTGTTGGTGGTTAGTATCCCAAAACCAATTGGAATTCGATATTTCGCGATGGCTTCGCCGATGCCTCGGGTTACCGCATCCGACACATACTCGAAATGCGGTGTATCTCCCCGAATCACCGCGCCTAAGCAAACCAGTGCATCGTAGTTTCCGCTGGAGGCCATCCTATCCGCCACTAAAGGTATCTCGAATGCTCCAGGAACCCTGACAACCGTGATATCGTCCTCTGTGCCGCCATGGCTCTTCAGCCCGTCCACGGCCCCCTCAAGCAACTTCTCCGTTATGAAATTATTGAAACGGCTCACGATGATACCGAGCTTGATACCTCGCGCGTCAAGTTTCCCTTCAATAGTCTTTGTCATAAGCGCGACTATGAACCATCTACTGTTTGGCCGGCTTGGATTCGAGGTTTGAAAAAATATGCCCGAGCTTGCTCTGTTTGGTGCGAAGATAGTGAATATTGGTATCCCGGGGGGGGATTTCCAAAGGCACCCGTTCTTCAACTTTCAGTCCGTAACCTTCGAGACCGACAATCTTTCTCGGATTGTTGGTCAACAATCGGATGCTTTGAATGCCGAGATCACGCAACACTTGGGCGCCGATGCCGTAGTCCCGGAGATCCTCTTTGAATCCCAGTTCGAGATTTGCTTCGACGGTGTCCAAGCCCTTATCTTGCAGCGCGTAAGCCTTGATCTTGTTGGTGAGGCCAATGCCTCTGCCTTCCTGATGCATATACACCAACACCCCTTTGCCCTCTTGGTCGATTAACTTTAGAGACTGCCTTATCTGATCGCCGCAATCGCAGCGTTCCGAGCCAAAAACATCTCCGGTAAGGCACTCAGAATGGAGCCGCACCAAAACTCCCGCGACGTTCTTCAACTCTCCCTTGACAAGCGCCATATGTTCGGAGCCGTCAACTTCATTGCGATAAACGACCGCCCGGTACATGCCGCCATGAATGGTCGGAAAGACCTCCTCGGCGACACGCTTAACCAAGCTCTCGTTGCGCAAACGATACGCGATCAATCCTGCCACGGACACAATTTTAACGTTTTGGCGCTCGGCCAATCGCTCCAAGTAGGGAAATAACGCAAGGGTACCGTCCTCTTCTAAAATTTGACAGATCGCACCCGCCGGCTTAAATCCGGCCAATCGGGCCAAATCCACCGAAGCATCGGTCCGGCCCGAACGCGCCAAGACCCCACCACTGCGCGCCTGAAGAGGTTGGACATGACCGGGGATTACCAAGTCTTCATGCCTGGTTTGGTCTGCGATGGCCGCTCGAATCGTGTGCGCTCGACCTTGCGCAGACACGCCATGCACACCTTCCAGCCGCACCGAAAAGGACGCGCCACACAACAATCCAGCCAAGCTGCTATTTTCCTCCGAAATCATTGGAATACCTAGTTCTCGAATTCTCTCATCGGTCAAGGTCACGTAAATAATTCCTCGACCGTGGTGCAGCATGTGATTGACGAGCTCGGCTGTCACCTTTTCCGCCGGGATGCAAAAAAAACCGTCGCTGTCGGCTCCTTCCTCGTTTATGAGGATTACCACCCGACCCTCGCGCAACTCTTGTAGTCCCTCCTGAATCGTTGCAACAGGCATAATCTAATTAAGCATTTGGAGTGCGGACATCAGCGGCGGTTACCTTGTGTCAGAAATTGATGCACGTATTTCCCGATCAAATCAGTTTCGATATTGACCTTATCACCAAGCCTACGGTGGCGCAAATTAGTGTGTTGCAAGGTGAACGGAATAATCGCAACTGAGAAACGTCGGCGGCTACATTCGTTCACCGTCAAGCTGATGCCGTCCACGGCAACTGATCCTTTCGCTACCAGAAAAGTTCCCAGGGCCGCCGGGACAGCAAATGTAAAAAAAGTAAACTCGGTTTGTATCTCTATGGATTCAACAATCGCGACCCCATCTATGTGGCCGCTAACCAAATGCCCCCCCAACCGATCCTGCAATCGCAACGGTCTTTCCAGATTGACCGCGCTGCCGTTTCCGAGGATCGCAAGATTCGTGCGCTTCAGTGTTTCAGGCGATACGTCCACCGAAAAGGTTTTCTGGGCTTTTTTCGTCACGGTCAAACAGGCTCCATTGACCGCGATGCTGGCACCCAGTTCCATGGACCGCACCGGAAGTCTGGTTTCAACGGCCATTAGCGCCGACCTTTTGCTCACACGCAACGACGCAATCTTGCCAATGTCTTCGATTAGACCCGTAAACATATGCCTAAAAATCCATCGCTGTTCGTACTTTTGCCACTGACAAATGATTTTGAATTCAACCGTTTCCAAGATACGCGGAAACGACAATGTCAGCCCCCGACTTTCGCACGCGCATTTCCTGGAGCCCAATGGCGTGGTTAACACGTTCGACTCCCAGAGCATCAATCATGACCCGGCCGTCGCCGCCGAGAATTTTCGGAGCGTAAAAAAACAAGATTTTATCGACGGCTCTTTCCTGCAACGCCCACGCCGCTGTGGTTGCCCCGCTTTCAATCATCACGCTAAGCACGCCCTCCGCAGCGAGTCTCCGCAACGTGGCCCGCCAAGGAATTCTTCCGTGCCGCAGTTTTACGCGCCAAACCCGCGATCCCAGGGACTCGATTGCGTGGGTTTTCTGCTGCGACGACCGATCACTGGTGACGATGATGCATTTTTCGGGATCAGATTGACGTAATAACTTTGCATCCAGAGGAATGCGCAAATGGGAATCTAAAATCACGCGCCGAGGATTGCGGCCATTCGGAATTCTACAAGTGAGTTGCGGATCGTCAACGATCACGGTTCCAACGCCGGTAACCACAGCATCCACCTGATTCCGCAGCTGATGCACTATCCGGCGGGAATCTTCGCTACTGATCCAGCGCGCGTCCCCTGTGACCGAGGCAATTTTTCCGTCTAGCGAGGCCGCCAGCTTAAGCGTCACAAACGGCAGCCGCCGCGTGATATATTTTATAAAGGCTTCATTAAGGTTCCGGCATTCCTTTTCCAAAACACCGACCCGTACCGCAATCCCCGCCCGCCTTAGCTGTCGAAGCCCCTCACCGGACACCAACGGATTCGGGTCCCTCATGCCGGCAACAACTTCTCTAATGTCAGACCGTATCAGTGCCTGCGAACAAGGCGGGGTGCGCCCGTAATGACTGCAGGGTTCCAGATTAATGTAAAGAGTGGCTCCCTTGGCTTTCGTCCCTGCGCTTTTGAGAGCGACGAGCTCAGCGTGGTCGCCACCGGCGATTCTATGAAAACCGCTGCCGACCACCTTTCCGCTTCGCACCAGCACTGCGCCGACCATCGGATTCGGGCTCGTTCGGCCTGCCGCTTTAACGGCGAGACGGCAAGCCAGACGCATATAACGTCTGTCCAAGTCGCTGGCGCTCCCATCGGGCAAAGTAATTATTCCCTTCTTGGCCGGGTCGAATTTGTCGCCGGCAAACCCTTTCGTTCCTTTATGAGATCCTCCAACTCGACCATGAACTCATTGATATCCTTGAACGAGCGGTAAACGGAAGCGAAACGAACGTAGGCTACTTCATCCGTATCGTGAAGCTCCCGCATCAGGTTTTCCCCGATTACCGAGCTGGGAATTTCCTTTTCTCCCCGTTCTTGAAGATTTCTTTCGATATGATCGGCAATGGCTTCAATAGTATTGATACTCACCGGGCGCTTCTCGCAGGCCCGCTTCAGCCCATTGACGATCTTGATTCGGTCGTAGCTCTCTCGCCGCCCATCTTTCTTAACTATGAGCGGCATCATTTCCTCCACCCGCTCATAAGTAGTAAACCGGCGGCTGCAATGGGAGCACTCCCGCCGGCGCCTGATCATGTTACTGTCCTTGCTCAAGCGCGAATCGATGACCCGGTTATCGGTCTCGTGGCAAAAGGGACACTTCACGCGCAACACCTAAGCATGCGGCTGCATTATTGGCGGTCACCTGGTAGAGAGAACATTAATGATTTTAGTGACTCTAAGGGAGTCGTTGCGGATAGACCGGAAATTTTTTGCAGAGTGCGCCGACTTCCCGGGCAATCGACTGGAGAGCCGGTTCATCGGTGACGTTATTGAGAGCACGAAAGATGAAGTCGCCGATTTGTTCCATCTCTTTTTCCTTCATCCCCCGGGTAGTCACGGCCGGCGTGCCGATGCGAATTCCACTGGTTACAAAGGGAGAGCGAGTATCGAAGGGTACCGCATTTTTGTTGACAGTAATGCGCGCCTTATCCAGGGTCTCTTGCGCCACCTTTCCGGTCACCTCCGATTGGCGCAGATCCAACAGCATCAAGTGATTGTCGGTTCCGCCGGAGGTCAAGCGAAACCGCCTGAGCATAAGAGCACGCGCCAGCGCCTGGGCATTATTGACTATCTGCTGTTGGTAACTTTTGAATTCAGGATCCAAGGCTTCCTTGAGCGCCACCGCCTTGGCCGCAATTACATGCATGAGCGGTCCGCCTTGCATACCGGGAAAAACCTTGCTGTCGATGGCCTTAGCATGCTCGGCCCGGCATAGGATCATCCCCCCACGGGGTCCCCTGAGCGTTTTGTGGGTCGTCGTGGTGACGAAGTCAGCGTAAGGTACCGGGCTCGGGTGCAAGCCCGCCGCCACCAACCCTGCGATATGAGCCATATCCACCATCAGTAAAGCGCCGACATCATCCGCAATCTTGCGAAACTTGCCGTAGTCGATGATACGAGGGTAGGCGCTGGCACCCGCCACAACCAGCTTGGGCCGGTGTTCTGTTGCCAATTTTTCCACTTCATCATAGTCGATCGTCTCATCATGCGGCGAAACACCATAGGGAATCACACGATAAAGCATACCGGAGAAATTCACCGGGCTGCCCATGGAAAGGTGTCCGCCATGGGCGAGATTCATCCCGAGATAACTATCGCCTGGCTTGAGCGTCGCGAGATAGACGGTCATATTCGCCTGCGAACCGGAATGGGGCTGAACGTTGGCATGATCTGCGCCGAATAAAGCTTTGGCACGCGCAATCGCCAACGACTCCACCTGGTCGACAAACTCGCAACCGCCGTAGTACCGTTTTCCCGGATAACCCTCGGCGTATTTGTTTGTCATCACGCAACCCTGGGCTTCCAAGACAGCTTCACTGACAACGTTTTCCGAGGCAATGAGCTCGAGGTTCCGCTCGAGTCTATCGGTTTCCTTTTGAATCGCCGAGAAGACCTCGGGATCAACTTGCTCCAGAAAGGACATACTCACGCTTCCTTCGCCAGCTATTTCCTGGCCTGACCGCTATCGATTCGGTTGCCCATAGCCCGCTCGATTTGCATGATCTGCTCGACCCGACGTTGATGTCTTCCGCCGGCAAACGGCGTTTCAAGCCAGGTTTCCAATATCTCTCGCGCCGCCGGCTTCTGGGTCTTTGCCCCGCTGAGAACCAGGATATTCGCATCATTGTGTTGGCGGCTGGTTCGCGCCCCATCGAGATCATGTACCAAAGCGGCACGAACTCCGGGAAACTTATTGGCGACAATGGACATGCCTATGCCGCTCGTACAGATCAGTATTCCCCTCTCAGCTTCGCCCTTCGCAACCCGAAGAGAAACTTCGCGGCCAAAATCCGGGTAGTCCACAGACTCTCGCCCCTGGGTGCCCAAGTCGCTTACATCCAAATCTTTGGCGTGCAGCAGGCTTACCAGATAGTCCTTGAGTTCCACTCCACCGTGATCACTACCGATCGCTATCATACTTGGGGCCGTGCAAGATTAAAGCCGCCTTGATCTTACTTGAGGAAACTTGGGTGATAAAGAAAATCGCAGGAGCACGATTTGCTCGACATCACGACCCCCGCGATCTCCAGTTAGATTTGCGGCAATTGCTGTGGGACATCACCGAGCCAGTTACTATCTTTGCTCCAACCTGGAGAAAATTAGCGGTGGCTCTCGATATAGGTGATTACGTCCTGAACGGTTTTGATTTTTTCCGCGTCCTCGTCGGATATCTCCATTTCGTACTCCTCCTCCAAAGCCATCACCAATTCCACTATATCCAGAGAATCCGCGCCCAGATCTTCTATAAAGGAGGCTTCCGGAGTTACTTCCTCCTCACTCACCCCGAGTTGTTCGCATACGATCTCCTTAACCCTGGCCTGAACAGATGCTGCCATCTTCTCACCTCCTGCCGACGTTTTCCTCACATGTAAAGTCCGCCATTAACATTAAACACTTGTCCAGTAATATATCCAGCCCCACTTCCGGCAAGAAAAGCAACCAACTCGGCGACCTCGTCGCAGCGGCCAAAACGGCCGAGGGGTATGGAACGCAAGAACTCCTCTTGCAGCTTGGTGGATAGTTGCGCCGTCATTTCGGTTTCGATGAAACCGGGGGCAACCGCGTTCACCGTGATGCCCCTCGAGGCTATTTCTCTTGCAATCGCCTTGGTGAATCCGATAATGCCCGCTTTGGTCGCGGCGTAAAGTGACTGCCCCGCATTTCCCATCTGCCCCACCACCGATGACAGATTGATGATCCTCCCGTAGCGCTGGCGGATCATGACTCGGGATACAACCTTAGTGCAAAAAACTGTGCCCTTGAGGTTGGTTCCGACCACCAGATCCCAATCCTCTGGCTTCGTTCGAATCAATAGATGGTCAGAAGTTAAGCCGGCATTGTTGACCAGAATATCAATTTTTTTATGCCGGTCAACGATTTTTTTTACCGCTTCCTCGATCTCACCCTCATTGGCAACATCAAACGGACTGACCTCACCTTGGCCACCCTGGTTGACCAATTCCCTTAAAGTATCGGCGGCGGCGGCGTGATTGCCGCGGTAATTGATGATGACGTAAACACCCAGCCGCCCCAGCGCTAAAACAATGGCCCTGCCGATTCCCCGGCTGCCACCCGTTACGATACCGACTTGACCTTCGAGACTCATTCCGACGGTCTCGCGGAAACCCTGAGATTGGCGAGATCGTTCGGCGCCTCGAAATTTCCCGCTTGCAATGCTGGACTGATACGGTTGATCAAACCCTTGAGCACCTTACCCGGTCCGATCTCCCATATGCGAAGGCATCCGAATCTTTCGAGCACGCGAACCGATTCCTCCCATCGCACCGGCTGCACGGCCTGCTCCACCAAGAGCGACTTCACGCGGCCAGCGTCCAAGTTCACGTCCGCCTCGACATTAGTCACTACGCCAATAGAAAAAGGATGGATGGGGATACCCTCTAAGACCTGCCTTAGGCCTTCAGCCGCTCGATGCATTAGCTGGCAATGAAAGGGAGCGCTCACGGGCAAATCCAAGACTCTTTTGGCGCCACGTTCTTTGGCGAGCGCCATGGCCCGGCCAACCGCCGCTTTCGAACCAGCAATGACAATTTGCCCGCCCCCGTTGTAATTAGCCGGCGCCACAATATCACTGTTGCTGGCTTCCTTACACAAGGACCGCACGGCTTCCATCTCCAATCCGAGGATCACCGCCATGCTGCCTTCGCCTGCAGGTACTGCCTGCTGCATAAGCTTACCGCGTTCGCGCACAACTCGCACAGCGTCTTGGAAGTTTAGTGCTCCCGCACAAACCAGGGCACTATATTCGCCCAGGCTGTGGCCAGCGACCAATTCGGGCCTCAAGGAGGTCTCCAATTCCATAACACGCAGAGCCGCAATTGAAACCGTCAGTACCGCCGGTTGGGTATTTTCAGTGAGTTTGAGATCGGCATCGGGGCCGGCAAAGCAGAGCCTACTCAGCGCACATCCGAGGGTCTCATCAGCTTCTCGGAAAACCCGCCGAGCGACAGGAAACTGCTCGTAAAGATCCTTCCCCATGCCTACATACTGGGAACCTTGCCCAGGAAAGACGAAGGCAACTTTACCGCTCTCTCTCACCCTTGTGTTCCTCTCTTTCGCCTTCGACAGCCGGTTTTTCCCCGAGGGAGTCGATTCTCGACTTGATTCGCTGCCATATTTTTCTTGGCAAACCATCCTTCTTCTCGCCGCTGCCAGCCATTTCCGCGAGCACTTGGTTGATGTGCCCGTTAATATCCTGGTCAACCGCTTCCTTGGCGGCGCGGATCGCATTTTTAATAGCCAAGGGGCTAGACCCGCCATGGGCCACAATCCCGACCCCCTCGAGTCCCAGCAAGGGAGCGCCCCCATACTCAGCATAGTCGAGGCGTCGATAGGCTTCTCGAAGCGAGCTGCGGCTCATCAGATAACCCAACCTCGTGGACAGATTTTTCTGAAAGGCCCCTTTCAGCACCTCCGCCGCAAAGCTCGCTACTCCTTCCATAGTCTTGAGGGCTATGTTTCCCGTGAACCCATCGCAAACGATTACATCGACCTTGCCATTGAAAACATCGCGTCCTTCTACATAACCAATATAATTGAGAGAGGTCGTCGACAGCACTTCGCTTGCCGCCCTGGTGAGATCGTTGCCTTTGCCCTCTTCCTCTCCGTTGCTAAGGATCCCGATGCGGGGACGGTGCAGCCCTTGTACTTTCTCGGCATAGACCCCCCCCATGAATGCAAACTGTACTAAATGGTGCGGTTTGCAGTCGACATTGGCTCCGGCGTCGATAATAACCGTCCCCCTTGATAGACTCGGCACCACAATCAAGATCGCTGGTCGAGCCACCAGCGGCAACCTGCCCATGACAAACATTCCGGTCGCCATCATCGCGCCGGAATTACCGGCACTGACAACGGCCTGAGCCTCGCCCCGCTTCATTGCCTCAAAAGCGATCTTCATCGACGAGTCTTTTTTTTTCAGCGCGGTGCTCGGGGCTTCGTCCATGGCGATGGTTTGAGCCGCATGGACAACTTGTATCGAGGACGACCGTTTCGGATGACGCGCCAATTCGCGCTCCACGATATCTCTGTCACCGACTAAGAGGAGATCTATGCCAAATTCTTGAGCAGCCCATAAGGCTCCCTCGACCACAGCCTCGGGAGCATGGTCTCCCCCCATGGCGTCAACGGCGACTTTTAGCATACCAGGTAGTAAGACAGGCTAACTTTCGGCGGTTTTGATCACGATTCGCCCTCGGTAGAACCCGCAGCCGGGACAAGCGCGGTGCGGTAGGACCGCTTCGCCGCATTTGGGACAAGAACTCCACTGGGGGGCCGTGAGCGCATCGTGGGATCGCCTTTGGTTCTTCACTCGTTTTGACGTTCTTCGCTTCGGTACGGGCATTTTCTTAGTCCAATCTTTCCCTGTCGCTCAGCGACAGTTAAAATTTTATCGGATATCGACGTGATTTAACGACCGACCTTGAGGGTTCTAAAAATCGCCATTCGCGGGTCGGCGGTGGAGGCAACACAATTGCAAGTCTCGTGATTAAGATTGACGCCGCAACCACCGCACAGCCCGCGACAGCTTTCGCGACACAGCGGCCGTGTCGGCAGCGCCAACATAACTTGTTCCCTTATCAGAGGCGTGAGGTTGATTTCCACCGTAGAATAATAGCTTAGTCCTAGGTCTTCCCTCTTCAATTCTTCCGTCTTGCGAGCTGCTTTGTTCGGATCTGGCACCAGGACAAAATCGAAGTCCTTATCAAGCAGAAAAGAATAGCTACTCAAACAGCGGCTACAAAAAGCTTCCAGGGTCCCGCTTAATATACCCTTGAAGAAGATCTCTTGGCCGGATCGATAGTACGCTAACGCAACCTCCAAAAACGGAGGAAATCCAAAATCGCGGAATTCGCCCTTTTTGTAGAGCTCATTTAGCTCGTCGAGCCGTTCAGCAAACGTAATCTCATGCGCGGATTCGGTAATCTCGTCGACGGGAATTTTCATCGGCGGACAAGCAAGCCTATTCGGTAGAATATGAATATAGTCAATTGGCTTGTATTGTCAAGCTAAAGTCGGCGAACCAACTCGAAAAAGCCCGTGATTTATTAACCACTTCCAAGCTCCCAACATCGGCGACGGTTGTCAATGGGCGGCACCGCATTAACCGGTAGACTTTCACCCAGGGCGCCGCACGGGAGCCAATTCCCTTGAGTATTGGCCAGCTTTTTGTTAACCAATTTTGGGCCACGTCATGAATTTTCCCGCCACACTCAGCCGATCATGGCACGGCAAGCGCTACAATTCCTTCAATCGCTTGCTGAAAGACACCTTCGATACACGCGTTTACAAGATCGGCTTGAGGCTGGATTTTACCTGCCCGAACCGGGATGGGACGGTAGCCGTCGGCGGATGTATCTACTGCAATAATTCCAGTCATACCCCGGAGAACTATCAGCCCCGCACATCAGTGACGGAACAGCTCCAAAGCGGCGCGGAGGCAATCCAGCGGCGGCATCGAGCGCAAAAATTCATCGCCTATTTTCAAAGTTACACCAACACTTACGATTCGGTATCCAAACTCGCCAGGGTTTACCGCGAGGCGCTGGATTTTCCGGGAGTCGTTGGCCTTGCCATAGCTACCCGCCCGGATTGTCTGCCGGAAGCGACCTTGGATCTCCTGACGGATCTCTCCCATCATACTTACCTCTGGTTGGAGCTCGGTCTTGAGTCCATGCAGGACCGGACTCTTCAATGGGTGAACCGCGGCCATGGCCTCAAAGAATTCATTGAAACGGTGGCGCGTTGTAAAAGACGTGGATTGCGGCTCTGCGTCCATTTGATCCTGGGTTTCCCGGGAGAGAG
>Ga0208685_1000109_pt1 | contig 32840 bp, 20 predicted proteins | sample EasRivMeERMLT890_FD_187533 | JGI IMG/M metagenome (GOLD analysis project Ga0208685, IMG submission 187533) | Soil microbial communities from meander-bound floodplain in the East River, Colorado, USA - East River MetaG ERMLT890 (SPAdes) (version 2) | ecosystem: Environmental > Terrestrial > Soil...
CTGATCAAGAGGGTATTTCGGGAGACGATCGGCGTCACGGTCTGAGCGTCCTCATCTTCCATGGCTGTGAGGCGAGGCAAGAGCACCAGAGCGACCGCGGACGAAATCCACCACACGCTCTCCGCCAGCCCCACCGCTACTGTGTAGTGGCCGACGGCGGCGCGTGTAACGAAGGCAGCGACGAGGAACTGGTCGAGGCGGTAATTGAAGAGCGTGGCCATGTTGGCCGCCTGACCCTGGACGCCGTACACAACCTGGTCCCGCAGGGCGTCCCAGCGGGGCCAGAAGACGGTGCGGAGATCCACCCGGTGCGGGCCGATGATCGCCAGGCAAAGGAGATCGGAGAAGATGAACGACGCTGTCCAGGCGGCAATTGCCGTCGTGACGTCCAGCTCGTCCAGCAACCAGAGCAGGGTGACCGCGCCGAAGCTCAGTGCGCCCTGGCTGAGCGCGACGATGGTGAGGGCAACGAAGCGGCTGGAACCGTGCAGGAAAGACGTCAGGAGCGTGTAGGCAACGACGGCGGGGAGGGCGGCGGCGTACGCCCAGTAGGCGTCGCCGGAGACGAATAGCTCGGGCTCGAATGCGGCCGCCCAGATCCCGATCAAGATCCAGCCGGCGATCGCTGTCCACCCGATGAGCGCAACGCTGTTCGACAGCAGCACGCCGTACCGATGAGTGCCCTTGTTAAGGAAGTAGATGTTGCCCAGCCCCACTCCGAGGTTGGCGATTCCGCCGGCCACGAGGATAGCGGTGAAGAATAGCGCGTAGGTACCGAGCCCGGTGTCGCCGAGCCCGCGGGCGAGGACGACACGGAGGCCGAAGGCGAACCCGTAGATTGCGATCTGCGAAAGGAAAACGATGTTTACGTTGAAGAGGAAGCTGCGCCCGTGGGGCGTAGGCTCCTCAGCGGGCGGTGGGTGATTATCGACAGCCATCGGAGGGTTCTGTTACCATCTCACTTGCCGCCGGAATCCGGCGGTTTTGCTTCTCGCGGGCAGCACCTCGGGGTGTAGCTCAGTCAGGCTAGAGCGCACGGTTCGGGACCGTGAGGTCGGCGGTTCGAATCCGCCCACCCCGACCACCTTCGTCGTAAACGGAAATACGAAGCGTGATCTGTGAGTGTTTATCAACATTTAACGAAGCCCCTGCGAGTACGTGCTGCCACGGGTTAAAGCTGACGATCGCTCGTGACTGGGCGAGCGGCTCTCTAATAGGTAACGCTTTTGTAAGCACTTCGTCTTATTGTGATGCGAACCGATGATCCATTCGCAACGTTACTAACGATAAAACGTCAGCAGGCTATTGCAGACCGGCTCGCGCTATTTTTAGAATGGCCGCGTCTTGTAGCCCCCACGCAGTGAACGAGTTAGATAGGTAAACGAGTAAAAAGATGGTTTCACAGGCAGAAGACAGAACCAGAGCCAAGAGACAGCAGTCGGAAATCGCCATTCAACTGGCGCTCCAAGGGAAGTGGGAAGACGCCGCCCGGCTGAACAAGCAGATCATTGGCCTATTTCCCACCGACGTGGATGCTTACAACCGACTGGGCAAGGCCATGACCGAACTGGGCCGCTACTCCGACGCCCGCAAGGCGTACGAATCAGCCCTGGGGATCGACTCGGTGAACTCCATCGCGCGCAAGAATCTGAGCCGCCTCGCGGGTCTGGGCAAGAAGGCCGAGCCGCGCCCGGCAGCGCAAAAGCTCTCGCCGCAGATGTTCATCGAAGAGACCGGCAAGACCGGGATAACCTCGCTGTCCAACCCCGACATGAAGGTGGCGATCAGGATGACCGCCGGCGACCAGGTCCAGTTGAGCCGCAAGAACGGCACGCTGGCCGTGCAGGGCGTCGACGGCTCGCACATCGGCGACATCGAACCGCGGCTGAGCCAGCGGCTGATGAAGCTCATGGACGGCGGCAACGAGTACGTGGCTGCGATCTCGTCCCTCGACGACAAGAACGTGCGCGTGTTCATCCGCGAGACGTTCCAGGACGCGTCACAGACCGGGAAGCTGTCGTTCCCGCCGATGGCAAGCGATTTCCGCCCCTACGTGAAGGACCGCCTGGTCCGCTACGAGGCGGATGACGATGGTGTCGCGGAAGAGACGGACGAAGTGGACGACTGGCGCGAGGACGAAGAGGAGGACTCACGCGAGGATTCCGGCCTCACGGACGGACGCCGGTCCGGTATGCCGAACATCGACCTGGACGACGAAAACGAGGAATAGTCCGCAGCGGGACATTTTGAGGGCCGGGAGTAACCCGGCCTTCTTGATTTACGGGCTATGACAGATCGCCTTTACCCCGAGGAATGGCAGCGCGGGCCGCGCTATGGTGGCGCCTACACGTTCGCCCGCTGCCCCGCCACCCGCGACCTCTCGAAGGCGGACGTCGCGATCGTCGGCGTGCCGATGGACATGATGGTGCTGTACCGCTCCGGCGCGCGTTTCGGACCGCGAGCCATCCGGGACGCCTCGGGCCAGTTGCGGCCGCACCACTGGGAACCGGCGATGCTGGAGCCGCCGTTCGACACCCTGCGTGTCGTCGACTACGGCGACGTGGAGGTCTTCCCCGGCTACATCGAGCAGACCTACGAGAAGGTGCAGTCGGCCATCGCACTGATGGCCGAGGCAGACGTGATCCCAGTTGTTCTCGGTGGCGACCACGGAACGACGCTGCCCGTCCTGCGTGCGCTGGCGAAGAAGCACGGCAAGATGTCCCTCGTACACTTCGACGCACATCCCGACTTCTGGGAGAGCACGCCCGAACGTCCCTATCACCACGGAACGGTCTTCCGGAGGGCCACCGAGGAAGGGCTGATCGACCCCGCGTCGTCCATACAGATTGGGATTCGAGGGTCGATCTCCGCCAATCTTATCGAGGAGACGCGGGCAGCCGGCTTCCACGTGATCACCGGCTCCGAGTTTGCGTTGCAGGGCACGGGGGAGGCGCTCAAGGACCTGCACCGGATAGTGAAGGCGCCGGTGTACGTCTCGCTGGACATCGACTGCGTCGATCCAGCGTTCGCGCCCGGAACGGGTACCCCCGAAGTGGCGGGACTAACCAGCAGGGAGATCGTGGACCTCGTCCGCGGACTGAGCGGAATCGAGACCGTGGGATTCGACGTCGTCGAAGTGGCGCCGGCATACGACTCAGCGGAGATCACTTCTCTCCTCGCCGCGAACCTGGTGTTCGAGTTCCTCCTGGTCCTCGCCGCCACGCGCGCCGGTTAACCCCGAACTCCGGCCATCCGTTCCTTCTGGCGAGAATCCAGTGATAAATCCCCTGCTATCATTTTTCCCGTGACCAGCCAGACCTACATTGAGGCGGAAGCCGCCGCTCTGCCCGCCGATTCCCAGATCATCGTCGCCCGCAACCTCGTCAAGCGTTACGGCGAACTGACGGCGGTCAACGGCATCTCGTTCGAGGTGCGCCGGGGCGAGTGCTTTGGGTTGCTCGGCCCCAACGGCGCCGGCAAGACGACGACGATCCGCATGATCAACTGCGTCTCGCCCGTGACCTCCGGCGAGCTTCTCGTGGATTGGATGCCCGTGCAGACACGACAGCGCCGGATCAAGGCGACGTTGGGCGTCGTGCCACAGGACGACAACCTGGACCCCGACCTGACTGTGTACCAGAACCTGCGCGCCTACGCCCGCTACTTTGACATCCCCCGCGACGTCGCCGAGGAGCGGATCACGGAGGCCCTGACGCTGTTCCAGTTGAACGACCGGCGCAAGGACAAGATCGACCAGCTCTCCGGCGGCCTCAAGCGCCGGTTGACAATCGCGCGGGGGTTGCTGAACTCGCCCAAGATCCTCGTGCTGGACGAGCCCACGACCGGTCTCGATCCGCAAGCGCGCCACCTCGTGTGGCAGAAGCTGCGTTACCTGCGCTCCCAGGGCGTGACTATGCTCCTGACGACGCACTACATGGACGAAGCCGCTCACCTCTGCGACCGGATCCTCATCATCGACGAGGGACGGATCATCGCCGCCGGCACTCCTGACGAACTCGTGCGCGAGCAAGCCGGGACAGACGTGGTGGAGGTGCACCTCGGAGACTCCGATCCCGCCCCGGTCATGCGGGAGCTGCTCAAGCACGACGAGCTGAATGTCGAGCGCTACGCGGACATCCTCTACGTGTTCTCCCGCGGCGAGAACGGCTTCGACGCACGATCAATCGAGGACGACGCGGAGCGCATCGTTTACCGCCGGGCCAACCTTGAGGATGTGTTCCTCAAGCTCACGGGCCGGGGACTGGCGGCCGAAGCATGACCGCCGCAACCCTCCCCAGGCCCCGAAGCTTCGGGTTCAAGTGGCCTGACGTCACCCTCCGCGCCCTTCACGTTTGGCGGCGCAACCGCGACGTCTACATGAACGTCTGGCTGTCGGAGGCAATCTGGCCGTTCGTCGAGCCATTCATGACGCTGCTCGCCCTGGGCGTGGGGCTTGGCAATTTCATCGAGTTCGAGCAGGACATCGACTACGTGGCCTTCATTGGTCCGGCCTTGATCGCCGTGTATCCGATGTGGTCCGCCACCGCCGAGTGCGCCTGGGGGTCGTTCTTCCGCATGGACCAGCAGGGCACTTTCGACGCCGTGATCGCCACGCCCGTGAGCGTGGACGAGGTGTCCACCGGGGAGATCCTCTGGGGAGGAACACGCGGCGTGATGAGCGTGTTCTACGTTGGCCTCATGGTGCTGGCCTTCGGCGGGATCGAATCCCCGCTCGCGATCCTCATCATCCCGCTGTCCCTGCTGGCCAACCCGATGTTCGCCGCCATCTCCCTCTGCTATACGGCGACGTCAAAGACAATCAGCTCGCTCAACTACTTCTTCGCAACGTACATCACGCCCCAGTTCTGGCTTTCCGGCGCTTTCTTCCCCCTGGACGAGATGCCGGGCTGGGTGGAGGTCATCGCCTGGTTCACGCCCGCCTACCACGTCGTGCGCCCTTACCGCGCCCTCTCATCGGGCGAAGTGGACTCGACAGTGGCCATAGACATCGCCTGGATGCTTGTGGTTGGTATCGCAGCCTACCTGGCGGCGCTGCACCTGATGCGCCGGCGATTGATCAAGTGAAGATCCTCGCCTGGGTCGTCGCGGCTGTCGCCGGCCTGGCCTGCATCGGCCTGCTTCTGGTTCTCCTCACCGATGGCGGTTTGGGCCTCATCGACAAAGACAGTGACACCTTCGGAACCTATTTCGCCGTTGCCGCGCTCGTGTACGGAGACGCCGTCGTCGCCATCTTCCCCGGCGAAACGACCCTCAACACCGCGTCAGTCATGGCCAGCGATGGCGATCTGGACCTCGCGCTCGTCATCCTCGCTGGCTTCCTCGGCGCCTGGCTCGGCGATAACACGCTCTACTGGATCGCCCGGTCTATCCCGGCCCTCCGCTCACGCGTCCTGGAAGCCCAGGAAGACGAGCGGTTCAAGAAGGGAATCGAACTGGTGAACCAGAGCTCTTTCGTACTCGTGATGGTCTGCCGGTTCCTGCCATTCGTCAGATGGGGCGTCGTTGCCGGGATGGGAGTCCTGCCCATGCCCTACAGGCGTTTCCTCGTCGCCGAGACCATCGGAGCGGCCGCCTGGTCCATTTACACGTGCCTGGTGGCATACGTCATCGGGACTGCACTCGCGGATTTCCCCATAGCCTCGATCGCGCTGGCCTGTGTCAGTTCGGCCGTCTTGCTCGGGGCCGGCTACTTCATCTGGCGGCGGAACCGCTCATCCAGGGCCACGTCGGAAGCAGATGTAGCGGTATAGACGGAACTGGGGCAACCGTAACTTATCCTCAATTCTTGCATTGGCATTCACGTAGCTCTCGACTAGACTGCACAGCGTGAGCGATCCCCCCCATCGCCCCGCAGACAAGGTTGACGGTGACCGCGTTCTCAAGAATTTCCTCGAGCTCGTAGCCATCGACAGCCCCACCGGCCACGAAGAAGCGATCGGGAAGGAACTCGAGAAGCGATTCACCTCGCTGGGTTGCGAGGTGCGGCGCGACGAGACTGGCAACCTGATCGCCACTTATCCGGGCGACCGTGACGACACTCTCCTCCTCGCCTTTCACATGGATACGGCCGGCACTGACACTGGAATCAAGCCCCAGATCAGGGATGGCGTAGTCTACTCGGACGGTACGACGATCCTCGGCGCCGACGACAAGTCGGGCATTGCACAGGCCCTGGAGTTGCTCGAACTCCTCAACGCCAACGAATGGTCGCATCCCAATCTCGAGATCGTCGTGACCGTCGGCGAAGAGCAAGGGCTCAAAGGCTCCCGTGCGCTCGAGGTAGGCCAGCTCAAGGCCAAGTGGGGCCTCGTGTTCGACGCGGCCGGCGGTGTCGGCGCGATCACCTACTGGGCGCCGACAACGGTTTACCTGACGATCACGGTTCACGGCAGGAAGGTGCACGCCGGAGTGGAGCCCGAAAAGGGCATCAACGCCATGAAGGTGGCCGCCGAGGCGATCGCCGCGATGCCGCTCGGTCGGATCGACCCCGAAACCGTCGCCAACATCGGCACGATCGAGAGCGGCGAGGCGCGCAACATCGTCCCCGGCGAAGCAAAGATGCTCGGGATGGCGCGCAGCCACGACCAGGAGAAACTGGACGCGCAGGTAGAAACAATGCGCAAGGCGTTCGAGGAGGCGGCCGCAAGGTACGGCGCGACCGTCGACTTCGAGGCAGAAGAGGCCTACCGCACGTACAAGATCGACCCCTCCGAGAAGCCGTACCGGGAAGCAGCCCGCGCCATCGAGAGCATGGGCATCGAAGTAATCCAGCGCAAGAGCGGCGGCGGGACGGACGGAAACGTGTTTAACAACAAGGGAATTCGCTGCGTTGCTATGTGCACAGGAATGGTGGACGAGCACGCGAACACTGAGCACATTTCAATCGCCGACCTCGAGACGGCGGCGAAGATCCTCGTCACCGTCGTAACCCAGGAACCGGCGGAATGACCCGCCATCGGAGTTAAGGAGGCGCAATGTCTGACGAAGCACAGCTAGTCTTACAGCTGCTTGCGGTCCTGGTCTTCATATTCCTCGGCGTGAGGATGGGCGGCATCGGGCTGGGGCTGTGGGGTGCGGCGGGTGTCGTCTTCTTCGCGTTCGTGCTGCAGGAGAAACCCGGCGAACCGCCGATCAACGCCATGTTGATCATCCTCGCGGTGATCACGGCGGCTTCAGCCATGCAGGCCGCCGGGGGCATGGACTTCCTAGTGAAGATCGCCTCGGGGATCATCAAGGCGAATCCAAAGAACATCACACTGGTCGCGCCCATCGTCAGCTTCTTCTTCACCGTTGGCGCGGGCACGAGTAACATCTTCTTCTCGCTCATCCCGGTGATCGAGGAGACTGCTTACGAGAATGGCATCCGGCCGGAACGGCCGCTGGCGGCGGCAACAGTCGCCAGCGGACTCGGGATCACCGCATCTCCCGTCTCGGCGGCGATGGCCGTCATGGTATCGCTCATGGAGCCACTCGGCTTCGACCTGACCGAGATACTCCTGATCACGATTCCCGCCAGCGTCGTCGCCGTCTTCGCAGGCTCGTTCCTTCAGAACCGGTTGGGCAAAGACCTCAAGGACGATCCCGAGTACCAGCGCCGCCTCGCCGCGGGTGAGATTGAGTCGAAGAGGGAGGGTTCCGGCCCGGTCGAAATCCGTCCTCGAGGACCGCTTTCGGCTTACATCTTCCTTGCCGGAGTCGCCACCATCATCGTCCTTGGCCTCTTCGAGGAACTGCGCCCGGTTTACGAAGTCGCTCCGGACGAGTTTGAACAACTGGACGTGACCACGACCATCCAGATCGTGATGATGACGGCAGCGCTGCTCATCGTTCTCTTCTGTGACACCAAACCCGGTGACGTTATGAAGGCGCCGGTCTTCGGCAGCGGAATGACGGGCCTGATCGCCCTCTTCGGAGTCGCATGGCTCGCCGACACCTTCGTCCAGGCCAACATGGACACCATCGTGGAAGTCCTCGGCGACCTGGTGAACAACTACCCGCTCACCTTCGCTGTCGCCCTCTTCGCGATGGCCGCGCTAACCACGAGCCAGTCGGCGACCACCAAGTCCATCGTTCCCATTGGCGTCGCACTGCTCATTCCCGCCCAGTTCATGATCGCCATGTGGCCATCTCTCCTTGGTGTGCTCTTTTTGCCGGCAAACGGCACCCAACTCGCCGCCGTCGCCATCGACCGGACGGGTACGACGAAAATTGGCAACGCCGTCGTGAACCACTCGTTCATGCCAAACGTGATCTTCATGTGGATCGTGGCCGTCGTTGTCGGTCTTGCGCTCGCCGCTGCCATCCACGGGACCGAGGCATCGAGCCCGGACCCGGTCGAGCCCGCTCCGCCGGCGGCGGAAGCCACCGCTGAGCCAACGCCGGAAGCGACAGAGCAGTTGACTGAGACTCCGACGGAGGAGGCCACCGAGGAAGCAACCGAGGCACCCACTGACGCACCGACAGACGTGCCCACAGAGGTAGCCACAGAGGCGGCAGAGACGCCGACGCCGGAGGTCTCGCCCTAGACGGCGAAGAGGAGATGAGCATCATGCGAAACCGAATGACGCTGGTGATGGCAGGAGCGGCCGTGGCCCTGTTGCTGCTGGCAGCCTGCGATGACGAACCCACTCAGCAGGAGGCGGAAGAGCAGTTCTGTGACGATGTCGCGGTTCTGAGCGCCGCCCTCGGCGAATTGCGGGACGTTGACAACGAAACCTCGGTCGACGAGTTCGAAGCTGCACGCGAGAGCGTCCGCAACGCCTACAACAACGTAATCGCGTCGGCTGAGCAGTTGCGCGATGTCCGGCTCGACGACCTGAAGGAGGCCAACGACAATCTCAGCGAGGCAGTAGACGACATTGACGACGATGCGAGCCTGGACGAGGCGCTCGCTTCCATCGATGAAGAAGTGGAGGAAGTCAGCGTCCAGCTGAGCCAGGTCCTGAACGACGTGAACTGCGGATCGGGACAGGGCGGGCAGGAGCGCAGCGACGAATAGCGAAGGAAACATAATAGGAGGTCGCCCCCGATGAGTACCGATGAACTGCGCGGCAAAGTGAAGGCGATGATGCCCGAGGTCATAGAGGATCTGGAGAAAATGATCTCCATTCGGTCTTGCGCGTTCCCGGGGTTTCCCTCCGAGCCAGTGCTCGAGATGGCGAAGACAACCGAGGAGCTATTCCGCAAGTACGGCATGGAAAACGCTCGTGTCATCGAAGTGCCCGGCGGCTACCCCGCGATTTACGGTGACATCCCGGGGCCACCCGGCGCACCGACCGTCATGATGTACGCCCACTACGATGTGCAGCCGGCCCCGCCGGAACAGGGCTGGACCACGGAACCCTTCGTGCCCACGAAACAGAACGGGCGCATCTTTGGTCGCGGCTCCGCGGACGACAAGGGCGGGATCGCCGTCCACCTCGGCACCGTGAAAGCCCTTGCCGACGATTGCCCTGTCAACCTGAAGCTCATCGTGGAAGGCGAAGAAGAGACTATTAGCCACCTCGGAGACTTCGTCTACGCAAACAAGGAGATGTTCCAGGCGGACACATTCATCGTTGCGGACATGGGCAACCTCGCCCCCGGCGACCCCGCCGTAACGACTACGCTGCGCGGGCACGTTCACGCCGTCGTCGAGGTCAACACCCTGGACCACCCGCTGCATTCCGGTGAGTTCGGCGGGGTGGCGCCGGACGCGCTCGTAGCGCTGATCAAGATACTCGGCACGCTCCACCACGACGACGGTGAGGTGGCGGTGGAGGGGCTGCATTCATTCGAATGGACGGGCGGCGACTACCCGGAGAAAACCTACCGCGAGGTGTCAGCAGTGCTCGACGGAGTGGAGCTAATCGGCCGCGGCAGTGTTGGCTCAAGGCTCTGGTCCAAACCGTCCATAACCGTCCTGGGCATGGATGTGCCGTCCGTCGAAAAGGGCTCGAACGTGCTGCAGCCCATGGCGCGGGCTCGCGTCGGGATGCGCATCGCCCCGGGCTCCGACGCCGACAAGGAAGTTGAGATCCTGATGAAGCACCTTGAGGCCGCGGCGCCATGGGGAGTGCAGGTGAAGACGTGGCGAGGCAAGGTCTCGAACGGTTTCGAGGTGGACCAGTCCCGCCCGGCGTTCACTGCGAGCCGTGACGCCCTGACCGAAGCCTACGGAAAAGAAGCCGGCGCCTGTGGTTCCGGCGGCTCGATCCCATTGCTGGACGTCCTGAAGGACGTTGCGCCGGACGCCGAGTTCGTCCTCTGGGGCGTTGAGGACCTCGCGCTTTCTCGTATCCACGCCTCGAACGAGAGCGTCGACCCGCAAGAGGTCGAGGACATGATCCTGTCACAATCGATATTTCTGCAGAAACTGGCCGGGAAATAGTCAAACTGAGCCTGGCGGCTCGCCCGGATACTGACCTTGGCGAGACGGTGACTCGATGAACGGCACGGAGATCGCCCCGGTCGAGATACCGATCTGGATCGACATCCTGGCCGTTTTCGTCGCCGGAATTGCTGGATCCCTCATCGCCGCCCGTCACGACTTCGATATCACGGGAGTCATCTTCCTTGCAGTCATCTCAGGGCTTGGCGGCGGTATCATCCGCGACACACTGATTCAGCGGGGGACTCCCCTTGCGCTGGAAAACAGCAACTACCTGATAGCGGCGTTCGCCGCCGCCGCAATCGGATTCTTCTTTTCCCAACGCCTGGGGAGAGTGGACTGGGTGTTCACGCTTTTCAGCGCGCTCTCTCTCGGGTTATACACCCTGGTCGGCGTGCTCAAGGGGCTGGAAGCTGACCTCCCGACGCTAAGCGTCCTCCTCCTGGGAATCATCACAGCCGCCGGCGGCGGCATCCTCCTCGACATCCTCCTCACGAGGACACCCACGGCGTTTCAGCCGGGCGCTCCTTACGCGCTGCTTAGCCTGATCGGGGGCATCATGGTTGTGATGCTGGACGAGCTGGATATCTCAGAGGAGTGGCTCTGGTGGTTGCCGGTCGTTACCGTAGTCCTCCTACGCTTCGCGGCGCTCCGACTCGGGTGGCAAACGCCCCTCGCTACCGATCTGCCACGGCACGTGCGGACGATGGTTCCGAAAGCGACCATGCCGAAGGCTGTCCGCATCCCGCGGCGGCGGAAGCACGTGGAGGGTAATGGAGGAATCGACGATGCCGGCTGACGCCATGCCGAACGATCAGGACGTCCCACCGAAGGGGATGTCCGTCGCCGCTGCGGCGTTCCTGGGGATCGGCGCCATGGTCGGCGCCGGGATATTCGCCCTGCTCGGCGAAGCGGGAGCGATCGCGGGATCCGCCGTCTGGGTCTCGTTCACGATCGCGGGCTTCGTTGCGCTCCTGCAGGGTTACACCGTCGCCAAACTCGGCGCCCGCTACCCATCGAAGGGCGGGCTGGTCGCCTTTATCGTTGAAGGGTTCGGGTCCGGACGGCTGGTTGGTGTTGCATCGTGGTTCGGCTACTTCTCTGTCATCATCGTGACGGCCATGGTGGCCGTTACCTTCGGCGGCTACGGCCGAACTCTCTTCATTGGCGACGATGGAGACGATATCTGGATCAACGTCTTCGCTACCGTGATCGTGCTCGCAATGGCCGGCGTAAACGCCTTGGGGCCGCAGATCGTGGCGAAAGCGCAGTCCATCATCGTCTTCGTGCTGCTCGTCGTCTTCGGCGTGTTCGTCGTGGTCACCCTCCCCGACGTCGACCCCGACCTCCTCGCACCGTCGGATTACCCGTCGCTCGACACAATCGTCTCCAGCGTCGCCCTGACGTTCTTCGCCTACCTCGGCTTCTCCGTCATCGCGTTCGCAGGAGGAGACGTGCCGAATCCATCGAAAAACCTGCCCCGGGCCATGTACATCTCCATCGGCGTGACAGCCGTGACCTACATCCTGATTTCGCTGGCAGTTTTCGGAACGCTGACGGTGGATGAAGTGATCGCCAGCGGCGAGACCGCCATCGCTGAGGCGGCGGAGTCGTCGCTCGGCCAGGCCGGTTTCACGATCATGGCCATAGCGGCGCTTCTCGCGACGTCGTCCTCCGTCAATGCAAACCTCTACGCATCGCAGGGCCTGACGTCGTTGCTGGCTGAGACAGGGCAGTTCCCTCGCCAGTTTGGCGTTAGGGGCATCCTCGGCGGCAAGCGCGGTCTGACGATCACGATCGCCGGCGTCCTGCTGCTTGCCAACCTTGCCGACCTCAGTCAAATCGCCTCCATCGGTAGTGCCGTGGCGCTAATCATCTTCCTCCTCGTTAGCATCGCTGGTTTTCGCCTCCGAGCATCGACCGGATCTCAGGCGTGGATCATACTGCTCGGCATCGCGGTCACGGGTGTCGTTCTCCTGCTGTTCGTCGCCGACACGCTGGAAAACGAGCCAGAGACGGTTGCCGCGATGGCTGCTCTCGCCGTGGGCGCGCTGTTGCTCGACGCCGCCTGGTCGTGGTACCGCGATAACCGACTGGCGTCAGAGCCGGCAGGGTGACATCGTTCGTGAGGTCAGCTTGCAAGGCGAGGCGAGGCGCGTGCGACAATTGCGCGAGCCGGTACGGTCTCAGGCTCTCAACGGAACGCCCACGCTGATCGTCGTCCCGGAGTCCACACCGCTCGTGATCTCGATCGTTCCACCCTGATTCGCCATCCGTTCCCGCATCGATTTCAGCCCTAAGTGCCCCGGGAAGTCCCTCTCTGGATCGAACCCGACGCCATTATCCGCGACGACCAGGACAAGGCACCCTTCGTCGTTCCCCAACGACAGGCTCACTTCGGTGGCCTGGGAGTGTTTCACGATGTTGTGGAGAGCCTCCTGCCCAACGCGGTAGAGTGCTTCCTTCGCTTGCAACGAAATGTTCGGCTCCTCTTCCAGCGTTGTCATGATCTTGATGCCGTATCTGGCTTGTGTCGCTGCGATCTGCTTCTCGAGCGCAGCAACAAGGCCCTCTGACTCCAACGATTCCGGTCGCAGTTCAAAGATCAACGCTCGCATCTCCGCGAGTCCGGCTTCTGCCAGTGAAAGGACGTACTCAGTCGGCTTGATCGCCTTTAGTGGTTCGCGCTCCAGCAACGTCAGCGCGGTCCCCGCACCCAGGGAGATGCCGTACAGCGCCTGCGACACGGAGTCGTGGAGCTCGCGTGCGAGGCGCTGACGTTCCTCCAGGGCCGCCAATTGCTGACCGCTATCGAAGAGCCGCGCGTGCTCGATCGCTATAGCCGCCAGGTCCGCGAATGCGCGCATCAGGCGCGCGTACTCTTCCGTGAAGTAGCCCGGCTCAGACATAGACATCGTGAGCATGCCGATCACCGAGTCTTTCGCAATGAGGGGCACTCCCATCCAGGAGCGGATCATGTTGAACGGTGGTTGTTCCAGGAGACCCGTCGAGGCGATCGCGCTCCGGTAGGCGACAGCGATGGGCTCATCGCCGCGGATGTCGTCGATGATAACCGTTTCCCTTCGGCCGACCCTGTCCATCACCGCGCCGCCTTTGCTCAGAGGGATTCGCGCACCCACTTCGCTCGCGGTTCCGTAGGATGACCACGCAGCCACGATCTCCATTTCGCCCTCGCGAATCATCACCACCGCAGATCCAGTGTGCTCGATGATGGTGCCCGCCTGGTCGAGGATTACGCCAAGCAGCGGCTCGAGTTCGAGAGTGGACGAAATGGCTCGCGAGACTTCCAGGAGCGCCTGCGTCTCGCGTGTTCGTTGCTCGGTCTGTTCATATAGCCGTGCGTTCTCGATAGCGGAAGCCGCCTGCCCGGCGACTGCCCGCACGACGTTTATGTGCTCGTCCGAGAAGAAGTTCGCTTGTTTGCTCCCGATCGAGATGTTGCCGACCATCCTGTCGCGCGCGGCTAGCGGAAGCACGATCATTGAGCGCACCCACGCTGCTGTGGTGTTTGAAAGGTCTCCACCCCAGCTGTCACGGAATGCAACTGCTTCAGGGGAATCATCGTTGACATCTCGGATGATCAGGGCCTTGTTCAGGTCTAGCGTCCCCTCCGACTCGCGCCAAATCGCCCGCTTGGTCACGTGCTCGACATTCGCGGCCCCCGCGGCGTACTCCGGTGGCCGCCGCACCGCCACCTGGCGCAACTCATCACCGATGTTCAGGGTGATGCCCGCGCCATCGTACGGAATCACCTTCTTGAGCTCGTCCAGCACTGCGTCCAGAACCGGTCGTAGTTCCAGCGTCGAGGTGATTGCGCGCGAAACTTCGAGGAGGGTCCTCAATTCCAGGGTGCGCTCCTCCACCCGTTTCTCCAGCGCTCGCTCGGACTCTCGCAACTGCTCGACCATCGCGTTGAAGGAGTCCGCCAGATCGCCAAGCTCATCTCCTCGGTCAAGCACTACCTTCGTATCGAGGTCCCCGGCGGCCACGGAGCGTGTCCCTGTGATCAATTGGCCGAGGGGCGCCAGGATCAGGCGACGGTTGAGATAAGTCGCGCCCATCAGTCCCACCACGAAGAGCGCTGCCATCGCCCCGAGCGTGATCAGGAACGTGCGGTCCCCCTCCTCTTCGATCCCGGCGGTGATCTGAGCGGCCTGGTCCGTCAACTCATCCACCGGCGCGGCCACTGCCAGGCTCCCACCCGGAACCAGCATCGGGTTGTACGCGATGAAGTACTCCCTGCCCCCCAGTGTTACCTCCTCCACCGCGATTTCGCGCCCCTCGACCGGAGTACTCATTTCGTCAAGGATGTCAGCCAGCGGAGCGTTACTCTCTGCTTCACGGCTCAACAGGTCGAATGCGCTGGTTTGCAGGATCGCGCCCTCGCTGTCCACGTAGAAAGTGAATCCGGTTTCCGTCGGCTTGAGCGCGTTCACAAGGTCGACGAGCCGGGCTATCGAAAGATCGACCTCGAAGATGCCGCGAAACGTATCACCGTCATAAACGGGTGTCACCGCCGTCATGACGAGGCCGCGGCCCTGTTGGTCCTCGTACGGGACAGTCCACACTGTCTTTCGCTCGGGGTTGGCCGCGAGTCCGAGCTCGGTCTCCAGGGCGGATACGTCGACCTGGGCCTGTGTCGTCTCTTGAACCCCGATCGGCGGATATATCCGGCCGACGCCGTTGACTCCGACAAACGTCATTGCGATCGGCCGGTACGCGTCTCCGGCAAACTCGCCGGGATATGGCTCGATCAACGCGGGATACAGAGAATCGAGCGCTGCAGTGTAAGCAATGTCGTCGAGGACGCCGCCTGCGAGCTCTCCGTTGTTTACAACCACTACGTCGGAAGTACGCGAAGGATCCGGATCATAGGCCACGCCGTTCTCGAGCCGGGTGAGTCGCGAGGTGTCATACGCGGGCGTCCCATTTAACACCTTGTAGTCTTGCAGGTACCGACTCGCCCGTTGGCCTATCGCAGAGGCTGACTCGAACTGAATCACCCCGGCGTCCGTTACGCCCCCTGCGAGTGTTTGCAGCGCGAGTTTTCCCTGCTCCTCCAGCGCTTCGCGGCTACGCTCGGTCGCGTTGTCCTGCGTCCGGCTGAAGCCGTAGAGAATGATCGCAGAGGTTGCCAGGCCAAGGAGAAGTACGAATGTGAGGAGCGCGACGTTGAGCTTCAAACCCAGCGATGCGTTGGGAAGTTTCACACCGCCCCGCCCGTCGTCATTCCAAAGTGACGAGGCCGCTTTGAGCGGCGTAGAGCGCAGCTTGCGTGCGGCTTTGCACGCCCAGCTTGTTCAGGATACTGCTGACGTGAGTCTTGACCGTCATCTCACCGATCATAAGGTCCGCCGCAATCTCCTTGTTGGCCCGGCCCGCTGCTACCAATTTCAGCACGTCCGTCTCCCGCTCTGTCAATAAACCTGGCGCGACGTCCGGCGCCCGCACCTCACGCACGAGCCGAGCGGCTGCCTGAGGTGACAGCTGCACCTGGCCTGCGGCTGCGGCCTTGATCGCACGACAGAGCTCAGCACGATTGGTGTCCTTCAGCAGGTAGCCGATCGCACCCGCCTTCACGGCGCCGACTACAGTCCCGTCGTCGAGCACACTCGTAAGCGCGATGACCTCCGTATTGGGGTGTTCGGCGCGGATTTTCTGCGTCGCGGTGACGCCGTCCATCCGCGGCATCAACATGTCCATCAGCACTACGTCTGGATGCAATTCCCCCGTCTGCTGCACTGCTTCCAACCCATTCGATGCTTCGCCTACTACCTCGAGGTCTGGGTCGAGACTCAGGAACATACGGAGCCCCTCGCGAACAACGCTGTGGTCGTCGGCAATCAAGATACGTATGGGCACGAGGCCACAGTATAACGCCTCCCGAATGCCGCCCATCATCTCCGCCTAAAGAGTGACGCCGCCATCACCCAAAGTTGGCTCAGCATACCCGCCGCATGGGCGATGGGCTCAACGCGAGCAAACGTGACACTGAGGACAACTAGAAAACAGGAGGCAAGCAATGACGACACCGACAAACGTCCGAACATGGTTCGGCTCCGGCACCGGCGTGGCCGTCCGAAGCTACGTCCGCAGCAAAGAGCACGCGCTGTTCCTCATCGCCGCAGCCGTGATCTTTGTACACCTGCTCACCCAGGCGTTCATCGACCCTGCGCCGATGTCCAGGGCGAGCGACAATATCGTGACCGGCCTGGCTGGCCCGGCACTCGTCGTGCTACTGGCGCTTTCATACCCGAAGCTGGCAATCGGCTTCCGGGCAGCGGCAACGCTGCTGCTCGGCTTCTTCGCCGCGATCTCGGGCGCGATCATTCATGTCTCGCAGATGGTCGCCGTGGAAACAACCCTCAGCGACGTGACGGCAATGGCCTCGATCGCCGCTGGAATCGTCTTAATCGGCATGGGCCTGCGGCTCGCCTGGAACGATGCCGCACATTGCGCTCAAGCTCGCCATCATCCCCGCGGTGCCGGTCAGCATTGTGTGGCTGATTTTCCCGCTGGCTCTGGCGACGTTCATCGTGAACACACCGCGCGTGCGGCTCGGTGACGAGACGCCCGCGGACTACGGCCTCGCGTACGAGACCGTGGCCTTCGACAACAGTGACGGTGACACGCTCAAAGGTTGGTACGTCCCGTCTGGCAACGGCGCGGCGGTGATCCTGCTTCACGGCGCCGGCAAGAACCGCATTAGGACCCTCGAATACGCTGATATCTTCGCCCGCCATGGTTATGGTGTCCTCCTCTTCGACCGGCGGGGATACGGTGAGAGCGAAGGTAGCCCCAACGTCTTCGGATGGACAGGCGCGGGCGACGTGGATGCTGCAGTCGAATTCCTGGACGGCCGGCCAGATGTCGACGATGGCCGCATCGGAGCGTTGGGCCTCTCCGTGGGCGGCGAGATTGCCCTCAACGCGATCGGCGAGAACGACGGCATCGGTGCGGTCATCTCGGAAGGGGCCGGGATCCATGTCTGGAGCGAGTACAAGCAGATGCCCAATAAGGGAATCGGCGAACACATCTTCGGCGTAAGCATGTTCAACGCGTACACCGCGATCTACGCGCTATCGGGCGACGAGCAGCCGCCGTCCAACCTCGACCTCATCCAGGACGTGGACCGTCCGATCCTGTTGATCTCAACCGGTAGCGGCGAAGAGGGCGAGTGGAACGATCTGCTGATGGACGAAGCCGGCCCGAACGTCGATCTCTGGGAGACCGGCGGCGGCCACATCCACGGCCTGGACGAAAAGCCAGTCGAGTACGAGCAGCGCGTCACCGACTTCCTGGACAAGGCCTTTTTCGAGGAATAGGACAGCGAGAAGAATCGCGCAATGAAGAGGGCGGCTGTGCAGCCGCCCTCTTCTCTATGCAATGCACCAGGTCGCACCAACCTCCCCCTTTTGGGTGAGGCGCGGGGTCCCTCGGAGGTGGGGTCCGAGGCCACCCTCCCGCGCGATACGCCGATACCAGCCCAGACCAGATACTCGGTCCATGGAACTCATAAGGCTTCTCCTGGTAGACGACGAACCCAGCATCAGGCGTGGCCTTCGAATGCGCCTCGAGTTGGAAGACGATCTCGAGGTCATCGGCGAGGCCGCGGACGGAGCGGCGGCGGTGCGGATGACTGCGCAACTGGGGCCCACCGTAGTGCTGATGGACGTCCAGATGCCCGTCCTGGATGGCATCCTCGCCGCCCGCCAGATCACGCAAGAGTCCCCGGCCTCCGCTGTGGTCATTCTGAGCATGCATGACGACGCGGCGACCATCAGACAGGCGCGTGACGCCGGCGCCAGCGGGTTCATCGCCAAGCACTCAATGAACGACACGCTCATAACCGCGATCCGCCGGGCAGCCGGTGAGAAAGGAGCTGCAAACGGTGATAGCTGACAAAGCGCCACTCCGCGAATAACCCATGACTACTACAAAGGAGACCAACAAAGTGACACTCGCAATCGAAACCCCAAACCGAATAAGCAGCCAGGCGGCGCTGGCGACAGTCCGACCCACCGCCGATGCCATCATCCAGGTACAGAACGTGACCAAGATCTACTCCAGTGGAAGCCTCCGGGTGGAAGCCCTCAAGAACGTATCGCTTGAGGTCCAGCGGGGCGAGATGCTGGCGATCATGGGCGCGTCGGGCTGTGGAAAGACCACACTCCTCAACTGCATCAGTGGCCTTGACGGAGTGACCGAGGGCAAGGTCATCCTCGATGGCACCGACCTCGCCTCCATGAACGACCGGAAGAAGACCGCCTACCGCGCCCAGAACATGGGCTTCATCTTCCAGACCTACAACTTGCTGCCGGTGCTATCTGCCGTAGAGAACGTCGAGCTCCCACTGGTCGTGTCTGGTGTCAGCACCAGCAAGGCCCGAACGCGGGCTCTCGAAGCCCTCGAACGAGTGAACCTGGTGGAGCGAGCTAACAACTGGCCGGCGCAGCTGTCCGGCGGTCAGCGCCAACGCGTGACCATCGCGCGGGCCCTGGTCAACGAGCCGGCCATCGTCTGGGCAGACGAGCCCACCGGCGCGCTCGACTCGAAGACGGCGAACGAGATCATCGGCATCATGATGAGCCTCAACAAGGAACAGGGACAGACGTTCGTGATCGTGACCCACGATGCCGGCGTCGGGGCCCGCTGCGACCGATTGATCCAGATGAGCGACGGCGAAATCGTCGGCGAAGTGAGGAACTAAGAATGGATAACCTATTCGGACTCTCGATGGCATTGCTCATGCAGGTGCTCCTGGGCATCTTCGCAGTGAGCCTGCTGAGCGTGGCCTACATCTTCCTGCGCAACCGGGTCATGTTCAAAATGGGACTGCGCAACCTTCCCCGCCGGGGCCTCCAGACCGGCCTCGTAGTGCTCGGACTGATGCTGGCGACATTGATTATCACCGCCTCCTTCGTAACAGGAGACACGATCGACCACTCCATCACCAAGAACGCGTATGACCACTGGCAGCGGACCGACCTGGTGGTGAACATCCGTGGCGACCAGAGTGAAGACGCCATCGGACCGGCGAACTTCGTACCGGAAGGAGCGGCCGAGGAACTCAACCAGGCGTTCGCGGACGACGCCGACATCGAGGCCTTCGTGCCCTCGCTATTCGCCAAAGCGGCCGCGACCAATCACCGGACGCTCCTGTCCGAGCCCAACATCAACATCGTGGGCATGGACACCGAAGCCCAGACCGCTATCGGTGGCCTGGCGCTCTCGAACGGTGACTCCTTCGACCTCAGCACGCTCCGCCCCTCGGACGCGCTGATCAGCGAGCGGACCGCCGAGGCGTTGGACATGCACGTCGGCGACACGCTGGCGATCTTCATCGATGGCCGGGGCTTCGAATCCGCGGTCGTCGGTATCGTCAACGATGAGCAGGCGACGGGCACCGTCGGCAATTTCGACAACCTGAACCGCGCGGGCGGCATCGTTGTCCCGCTGGCCGTAGCCCAGAAGTGGACCGGCCAACAGGGCCTGGTGAACTACATCAGCGTTGCCCTCACCGGCGACGTGCGCGGCACGGTCAACGAGAACGCTATCGTGGTCGCGGATCGCGTCGAGACGTTCGTGAACAGCCCTGAAGGCGCCACGATCCTCGGCATGGAAAACCAGCACATCGGTGTCGAGACCGTGAAGAAGGTCGACGTCGAAGAGGCCGAAGCCACGGGCAACCTCTTCACCACCTTCTTCCTGGTAGTCGGCATGTTCTCCATCGCGGCCGGCATCATGCTGATCTTCATGATCTTCGTGATGCTCGCGGCGGAGCGAAAGCCTGAGATGGGCATGGCTCGCGCCGTGGGCGCTCAGCGCACCAACCTCGTGCAGTCCTTCATCGCGGAAGGCATGTCGTACAACCTGATCGCCGGTGCAATCGGTGCGGCGCTCGGTATCGGCGCATCCGTCGTTCTCATCGTCGGTTACCTGCGCTTTAGCCTCGGCGACGACTTCGACTTCATCCAGTCCCACATTACGCTGCGATCCCTGATCATCAGCTATTGCCTGGGAGTGACCCTGACTTTCGTCACCGTGGTCATCGCCTCTATGAAAGTGAGCTCGGTCAATATCGTCGCGGCCATCCGTGGCACGCCCGAAGACGAGACGCCGGAACGCCGCAAGGTCTCCTGGAGGGCGGTGCTCCTCAGCGTGCCGGCCATGGTGGTTCCGCCGCTGGGCCTCTACCTCCTCCTGCGCAGGGGCCTCGGCATCTCCTGGACCTGGATCCTTGCTCCGCTCGGTATCGTCGCGGGCCTGCTCCTCATCATGCTGGCTAACAGCGGCGGATCGGAAGCCCTCTTCTCGCTCGGCTTCTCCATTCTCCCGCTGTGCTTTGCGGCCATCGCCTCGCACCACCATGCCCCCGGACGCATCACCTGGACCGCCGTCGGGCTCGTGTTGAGTGCTTACTGGCTCTCTCCGTGGCCCCTTGGCGAGAAGATCCTCGGCCGCGAGCTGACCGGCGACATCGAGATGTTCGTGGTTTCCGGTGTCATGGTGGTAATCTCCTTCACGCTCATCATCGTCTGGAACGCCAGGCTCCTGCAGCTCCTTTTCCAGGGTGAGAACGGCCACCGCTACCACGTTCCGATCGCCTCTGCCGTCCTCGCCGCCGCCGCCGCCGCCGCAGGTATCGCCATGGGCAGCAGCAGCGACGGACTCGGCGCACTGTTCTTCCTGGTGGCCGGGCTACTCAGCATCGCCTGTGTCGCATCACTGGCAGCAGTGCAGTTCCCGCGGCTAGGCCCCGCGCTCAAAATGGGCGTCGCCTACCCGCTATCCAACCGCTTCCGCACCGGCATGACGATCGCCATGTTCTCGCTGATCATCTTCTCTCTGACCGTGTTCAGTGCCATCAACTCAAATTTCAGCGCGATGCTAACGGGTGACGACGGCGATGGCGGCTACCAGGTCGTCGCGACCACCAATACCGGCACTGCCGACGCCACGCTCACGGACGCGCTGACGGAAGCGGAGGCCGACGTCACGTCTGACATCGAGCACGAAGCCCGCGTGACCGTCCCGACCGGTCAGTCCGAGGTCAACACCTCGTTCGATAGCACGTTCACCAGCTACCCGGTGATAGCGGCTGACGCCGCCTTCCTGGCGGAAGGCACCAAGCTCGAGGCGCACGCCAACGGCTACGAAAGCGACGCCGCAGCCCTCGAAGCTGTGAACACCGACCCGACTCTCGGGATCCTGGACTTCACTGCCACGGATGACGCGAACCAGTACAACTTCTCCGTCGAAGATTTGGATATGGCAGACGGCACGTTTGACGCCTTCGACATGACCGTCCGCAACGTGGCCACCGGCGACGAGCAAACGATCAAGATCGTGGGTGTTTGGGCCAGCAAGCTGACGGACCCCTTCATCGCCGGTGTGTACGTGAACGCCGACTCCTACCGGGCCACGTTCGGAGAGCCGAACTTCGCGCGCTCCTTCATCCGCCTGGCTGAGGGCACGAACGAGCGCGAGGCAGCCCGGAGCATCGAAGCTGAACTGGGTACCCGCGGCGTACAGGCCGAATCGGTCCGCAAGATCATCGACGACGACGCTGCCCAGGACAAGGCCTTTACCCGCATGTTCCAGGCCTTCATGGCTCTCGGCCTGTTCGTCGGCATCGCCGCCCTCGGCGTCATCGCCTTCCGGTCGGTGGTCGAGCGCCGCCAGCAGATCGGAATGCTACGAGCAATCGGCTACCAGACGGAAAGCATCTCGCTGACGTTCATGCTGGAGTCCGGATTCATCGCCCTGATGGGCATCCTCTCCGGCGTCGTTGGTGGAGTCATCGTGTCGCGCAACCTCTTCACCACGGGTCAGTTCAGCGGCAGCGGCGTCGACTTCGTCATGCCCTGGTCCGAGGTGCTGGTCTTCGTCGCGGTCGCGCTAGTCATCTCGCTCTTCATGACCTGGTGGCCCAGCCGTGCAGCCTCACGGGTCCCGGTTGCAGACGCTCTTCGCTACGAATAACCGCTGTCCCACGGAAGGGATTTCAGAAAGGGGAGGAACCATCCTCCCCTTTTCTGTTCACGCAAGACGAATATGCTTCGGCACCTGCACCAGAAATCGCTCCCATCTTATGTATCTGGTACAGGTCAATCCTGGTTTCGCGACAAGGGCGTTCCCGTAGGCTAAACGGCTTTGAAACTGAAGCATTCGGCTGCTCGCTCGATTTCACCTCGCCGGGCCTATCGCAAAGGGAACTCGCCCCCTTGACAGGCCGTGGTAGGATTATGGCCACGTAAATACCCGTTCGCCGGAGGGGTGGCCGTGGCTATGCACGGCGGTAACGAGGCGAGCGGATGGGGGTGTCCCATGGGCCAGCGCCTTTTTCTCTCGGTTTCGCGAGTTTTGTTCCTCGCGGCTACTGTCCTCGCACTAATGCTCTTGTCTGTGAGCAAGGTCTCCGCGGCCGACTCAGACGGCGATGGCATTGACGACGCGCTCGACAACTGCCCGAGCGTCGTCAATCCAGGCCAGCTAAACACTGACCTGTTGATGAACGCCGCCGGGTCGTCGCGCCCAGCGGACGCCCTCGGGGACGCCTGCGACACCGACGACGACAACGACACGTTTGCGGATACCCGTGAATTCTTCGCGGGCACGGATGCGCTTAATGGTTGCTCAGCGACGGCACTATTCCTGGACGAAGTGGTCGACGCAATGCCGACCGATCTGAACGACAACCGTTTCACGAACTTGAGCGACGTATCGCTCATGAGCGGCCCATACAACACCTTCTCTCCTGCCAGCCTGTACAACCCGCGTGCCGACCTCAACGCCGACGCGAGGGTCAACTTGAGCGACATCTCACTTTTCAGCCCCGTCTACAACACAACCTGCACGCCCGCGACTGGCCAGGTCGGACCAACCCCGGTGAATGGCGTGCCGGCCTACACCTTCCCCCTGGAACCGGCTCGGAATCCTTCCGGCGGCGCCCCAGACTCGCCGCACCGAGGTGACATCCCCATTGAGCTAATCCCGATGAGCCTCGTGAGTGTCAGCGGAGTCTACTCCGCGACAGGGGAGTCGTACGCCGTCGCGACGGACCTCGTGATCCCTGGGCGCGGCTTCGACTTCGTTCTCACCCGGAAGCACCGGAGCGGCATGAACTTCGACGGCCCGCTGGGGAACGGCTGGGACTTCAACCACAACCGCCGGCTCTTCGTCGAGGGCGATCTGGATGTAGTCGTGATGGACGGGATGACCCGCGCCGACACGTACGACGAAAGCGGCGGAAACTACACAGCGCCGACGGGATTTTACACAAGGCTGATTAAGAACATCGACGGCTCATACACGGAGCGAGACCACGCCGGCAACGTCGTGCAATACACCATCCCGATCAGCAACCTGGCCCGGATGACGAGCGTCTCGGACCGAAACGGCAACACCATGCAGTACCAGTACGACGGCTTGAACCGGCTGATCCGCGTCGTCGATACCCTCGGGCGGAACATCGACTTCTCGTACAACCAACAGGGAAGGCTTGCCGTCGTCCAGGACTACGCCGGGAGAGCTGTGCGCTACGCGTACGACGGGAGTTACGACCTGGTGCGTGCCTGGGGACCTATCGTCTCCGGCACTGTCAACAGCAACAACTTCCTCAACGGCCGTCCCACGGCCTACACCTACGCCGGCGGATTCGTCGATCCAGCTCGCAACCACGACCTCGCGACAGTCACTTCGCCACAGGAAGCAGTGACGACTGGGACGCCGAGGGAGCAGTACACGTACGACAGCCTGGACCGGGTTGTCACGCACGTCCGGGGCGGAACCAACGCCAGTGGTGTGCAGGCAGGAGGCACGACCTCATACGAATATGCTCCAACTGCGGGATGTCCGGCCCCTGAGCAGACGTGTGTCACCGACCGCAACGGCAACATCGTGGAGTACCGCTACGACGGGGCCGGCCGGGTTCTCCGCGCGGAACAACTTACCAACCGCAATATTCGCCCGGCCGACCCCGCGTCGTACGTCACGTCTCACACGTATAACGCCGACGGGGAGGTGCTCAGCGCGACACTGCCGCAAGGCAACTCGCGGACGTACACCTATGACTCCGCGAACACGAACCGCCTGTCGCAGGGCAACCTCCTCTCGTCGACTAGCACGGCGGATCCGGGCCGCGGCGGCGACCAGGCATCGGTCATGTCCAACTACACGTACGATCCCATCTACAACCGCGTCCGCACCACTGTCGAACCGAGGGGCACCGATGGGACCTACATCCCCCAGAACGGCGGCGCCCAGTCGGCCGCCCGCTACACAACGACGACCACCTTTGACTACGAGGAGGCCTGCGACTTCGCCGCCATCGGCGCCAACGTCGGGCGAACCGCGGTCGAGGTCCAGAACCTGCTAACGGCGGCCGGAATGTGCGGCGCCGCCCTCGGCGACATCAACGGCGACGGCACCACAACGATTGAGAACGGCTGCACGATCCGTGTGACCAGCCCCGCCAACACGCTTCTTGCTGGCTCCAACCAGGCGCTGGCCGAAGGGACGACGAACCAGATCGAGATCGAACTCGTCCAACTCAGCCTCGTCAGTTGCCAGCCCATCCTCGTCAGGGACGCAGAACTGAACGTCCACACATTCGAGTACTACTCCGAGCAAGACCCCGATGGCGACGGCACCATCAACTTCCCGGCCGGCAACCCAACAACCGGAGGCTACCTCAAGGCGACCACCACTGACACTACCAGCGACCCTGCCCGCAACACCGGCACTAACCCGACACCGATCAACGCCCGCCACGAGTACCGATACGACGCCCGCGGCAACCTGGTCCGCCACGTCGACGCTCGCGGTATCGCTACCGACTACGCTGTGAACCAGCTGGGCGAGACCGTCCAGGTTACGAGCGCGTCGGCCGTAAACGTCTTCGCACCCAACCCCCCGGAGCCGCTGCCACTCACCGCAGATGCGTTCCTGGGCCGGTACTTCTTCGACTACAACGGCCGACTCATGCTCAGCCAGGCAGAGGACAGGGGCAACACCTCCCAGGTGGATGGCAACCTGCCGCTGGCGGACCTCCCGCCTCAGTACTCCAACCCGGACCCGGTCGGCGGCCAGTCGTTCTTCGACGTCTTCTACCAGGTGGACATCACCGGCAACACTGTGCGCACGGTCGCCGAGTCCGGCACCGTGACCGGCCCCGCCCAGAACCCGCAGACCAGGCACCGCTACGACCGTAACGGCAACCGCGTCCTGACCATGAACCCGACGGCGAACCTCCCCGCGCTGGACCCGAACTTCCAGGCCAGCAACGTCGTCGCTGCTGTCTACGACGAGCGGGACCTCCTCTTCACCGACACGGCGGGCGGCCAGACCGCCCAGGGCCGCTCGATCGCGGCACACGCCGACATCGCGATCCTGCCCTCAATCCCCGACAGCCCCGACATCTCCACCCGCAGCCGGACGCCAGATAACAACGGCAACCTGGCCACGATCACGGACGCCGAGGATACCGACAGCGTTGGCGGCGCCGAAGTGACGACGTACATGTACGATGGCCTCGACCGCCGCGTCAGCGAAGTCGACGCCGCCGGTGGCCAGACGTTCTACCAGTATGACCCCGCCAGCAACCGCGTTTCGTCGCGCGTTTACGGCCCCGTGGGCGGCGCAACGCCGACGAGCAACGCGGCCGCTACGTTCGCCCAGCCACTAACGCCGCTGAGCTTCGCCCAGACGCTCCTGGCGCGCACGGACTACAAGCACGACGAGAGCAGCCGCGTATTCGAGACCAACCGTCACCTCTTCGTCTCAGCGGGCGTCGCCACAATACGCCCGCCGGTCCTCACCGATGGCCCCCTCGGCTCCACCAACGATGGCCTCGTCGTCGAGCGCTACGAATACGACCGGCTGCACCGCCTGCGCTTCCACGTCGAGGACGACTACTCCAACACCGCCCCCGCCTACAACATGCGCCACACCTACGATGGCGCGGGCCGCGTCCTGTTCACGGGCCATGACACATCGGATGGAATCACGAGGACTATGACGCACGACGACCAGGGCTTCGACCGCAGTCTGATCCTTTACGAGGAAAGTTCGAGCGGGGTCCTTCCCGTCCTCAATGAGACTTTCGACCAGCACTATGTCTACGACGCGCTCGGCCGCATGGTCCGCTCCTGCGAACCCACCATCGGGCAAACAATGCGCTACGCCTACGACAGCCGCAGTAACCTCGTATCCACCAGCGACGCCCAGAACGCCACGCTCAATCCCGATCCCGCCGGGCAGTGCGGCGCCATCAACGACCCCGGCAACACCCGCTCCCACGTGTACGACGGCCTCAGCCGCCGCATCGCCTCTGTGACCGATCTGCGGATTGGGGGCAGTGGCGCCGGCGCCATCGACCTCGGCAACCCGGCGAACGCGGATGGCCGGATCGTCACCGAGTCGTTCTTCGATCCCAACAGCCGACCCTTCGCCTCCGCCGACGATGGCAGCACCGGCGGCGACAACAACACCAACATTGGGCAGCTGGGCGCCCTCGGCAACATCACTACCACCACGTATGACCACCTTAACCGGCCCATCGTCCGCACCTACGACGATGGGACGACGGAACAATACCAGTACGACCGAGACAGCAATGTCACCCGCTACACGGACCAGAACGGCTCCCTTCATGTTTACGCCTACGACGCCCTTAACCGCCTCATCAGCGACACGATCACCCGCGCGCCGGGGGTGATCGGTACCACGCTGACGACGTACCAGTACGACGCTCTCGGTCGTCTCCGCAACGCCACGGACAACAACGACCCAGTGAACCCCGGCGACGACTCCTCGCTCGGGATGGCCTACGACTCGCTCAGCCAACGGCTCGAAGAGGTCCACAACGGCGCCGCGACCTCCAGCCGATACAGCGGCGATGGTAACGGCATCGTCCTGATCTACCCCAACAATCGCCAGGTCAACTACGCCTACGATGCCCTCGACCGCCCGGTCCAGGTGCAGGACAATGCCGAGCCGTTCCCCACCTCGAACCAGGTCTACATCGGCGCGCGCCTCCTGGAGCAGACCCACATGAACCCGGCAACGGGAGCAAGCCGCGGACGGCTGACTTACCGCGACCCCATCCTCGGGACCGATGTCGGCTACGACTCCCTGCGTCGCGTCGTGAAGATGCAGCACCTGGACCCGGCCAACAACCCGATTGCGGTATTCGACTACACCCTCGACCGGATGAATAACCGTACCCAGGAGACGAGGGCGCACAGCGGCCGGACCGACCAGAGCATTTACGACTCCGCTTACCGCCTCACGCAGTTCACCCGCGACATCGGCGGCGTCCCCGTCGTCACCGGCTACCAGCTGGACGGCAACGGCAACTGGGTCGGTCCGGGCCAGGGCGTGCCGGACAACCGCAACCGCTACACGCAGTTCGGCGGCCAGCCGCACACATTCGACAACAACGGCAACCTGCGGAACGACAATACGCGCACCCACGCCTATGACGCGTACAACCGGCTCTCGCATGTGGACCGCAACGTCCCCTTCCAGCCAATTTCCGACCACAAGTACGACGCGATAGGGCGTGAGGTGACCAAGATCGTGCAGAACACGGTGCCGTTCAACGCCGTACACGTTTACGGCTACTCGGGCAGCACGCTCCTCCAGGAAAACAAGAGCACCACAGGTCTTACGCAGTTCATAGGTGCGTGCATCGATGTTCGGCCCAATTGCCCCACCAACTGGGCCTCGCGGATCGACCGCCAGTCCGCCCCAGGTCAGCCGCTGTTCATAAACACCGATGCCGACGGCGATACCGCCGCGCTCACCAACCAGTTCGCCCAGCCCGTTGAGCGCACCACGTACGACGCCTTCGGCGTGCCCCGTATCGAAGATCAGTTCAACGTCCCCATCCCCGGAGCCCAGGCCAGCCAGCAGGGCAACTCGCTGCTCATGGACGGCATGCGCTGGGGGCCGGAAACACGCCTGTTCGACAGCGTCTACAAGCCGGATGAGGGGCGGATCGTCTGCCGATGCGACACGATACTGCTGGATCCAGGTGTGCAGTTCGGGCAGACGGGCGTTTCCGAGAGGCCAGGGAACGACATGATGGTATCGTTTGGTGTCGACAACGACGACAGCGAGGTCGTATTCCGGTGCGAAGCGTCAGACCTGGTGGTGACCGATGTCGTACCCGTTGGCTATGTTCGTCAGACCCAGGGCACTACATTCACGGCAACAGCGCTGAATTGCGGCGACGACGACGATGGGCCGTACTACGTTAGAGTCACAGAAGCGGCGGACCCCAAGAGCCATTCGGCCGACCTGACCGTTCATGTCGAATGTGTACCACCCATTGCAGACCCGGGCTCTTGCTACATCCCTGAGGTCTGGCGCATCGACCCCGTCCCGTGGAACCGCGACGTCGCACCTCAGAACAAGATCGATGACCTCATAGACGGGGACCCGGGCGTCCGTCACGACATCATCGTCGACTTCCGTGGATTCGTGGACGTGTCGGACATCGGCCCTTGCTGCGAGCCGGAGCCCGAAGGGCCGGTCATCTGCCAGGCTCTCTTCCAACGGCTCCAACCACAATCGCCCTTCGCCTTCGGTGGCGGTTGTGACGGGGGGACGCCAATCTCTCCTGAACCCCTCTTTTGGACCGTAAATGCTACCGGCGACTACGACATTCATGTCTCGCCTGACTCGGGCGGGGGTGGCACTTATCACCTGAACCTGAGCGTGCACCCTAACATTATGATGAACAAAGTGGATATGGTGGACGATCCGGAGTGGCTATTCGGATACGCGCTCGATCTCCCGATCAGGAGACCGGTTGGTCCTACGGCCGCCGGATACCCGACGACCGTTAACCCGAGCAGCGTGACGTTTGGTTACGCACTGGATCTGCCTATCCGATAGTGATACCGGAGGGATGGGGACTGTTCGCCCTCCGGCTTCTGGGGCAAGTTCTCACGACAGGTAGTTGAGGAACAACAGACGCGCGCGAGTCGTGTCCACCATGGGCTCGCGCTTTTGGCGACCATGACGCCAGTGGCGGGGACGAATGCTGGCTACTCAGCTAAACGGGCGTCAGGTCGCGGAGGCGGCGGACGAGGACCCGGGAGTCGCACGCGCTTGCGCTGAACATGATCGCCCCCGGTTGGTTTGCGCAGAAGCTTCCAACTGACTTCCCAATTGCCTACGCTTAGGGCATGAAGCCGCTGATCGCCATCCCGCGCTGGCGGGCGCCGACCTGGGAGCGTACGGGGTACTACATGGACTCCGTTGAGATCGCGGGCGGGCGTTGCCGGATGGCGGAGGAGAAGAAGCTGCCCCCGGAAACGCGGGGGTTGGTGCTGATGGGCGGTGTGGACGTGGACCCTGCGCTGTACAACGAGAAGCGCGGGCCGCAAACGGACAAGCCCCACAAGGCGCGGGACAGCCAGGAGTTGGCGCTTCTGCAAGAGGCGCTCGACGCCGACATCCCGGTCCTGGCTATCTGTCGCGGCCACCAGCTATTGAACGTGGCGCTGGGCGGAACGCTGCTGCAGCACGTGCCGGACGAGAGCCACAAGTGGACCCCGGAAGGCGACTCTACGTGGCACGAGATCTCGCTCGACGGCCCGAGCCACGTGGCGGACGCCTATCCGGGGCAGCCAACGCTGAAGGTGAACTCCCGCCACCACCAGGGGATCACCCGCGACCGCTTAGCCCCGTCCCTCCGGGCCACGGCGCTCTCGCACGACGAGTACGTCGAAGCTGCCCAACACACCGAACTAAAGTGGGTGACAGGAGTCCAGTGGCACCCCGAGCGGCCGGAGATGCGGGAGGACTCGAAGCCGCTGTTCGCGGCGTTCGTCGAGGCCTGCGCGGCTTAATAGGGCACTGCCCCTTTGGGCGGTGGTATTCTACCGCCATGCAGCAGCAAATCCAATTCATCACGGCGCCTGACGGCGTCAGCCTCGCCGTCGCAACTTTCGGGTCTGGCCCGCCGCTGATTATCGTCCCCGGGTGGATAAGTCACCTGGAGATGGACCTGGCCTCAGCGCCGAACCACGAGATGTACCAGCGCCTCTCCGAGCGAAACACCGTGATCCTGTACGACAAGCGCGGGACCGGCCTTTCGGACCGGGACGTCACGGACTACTCCCCGGATGCGAACCTGGCGGATCTCGACGCGATCATCAACGGCCTGGGGCTGAAGGGAGTCACGCTGCTCGGGTACTCGCAGGGCGGTCCGATCTCGATCGCCTATAGCGTGCAGCACCCTGAGAACGTACACACGCTGATCATCTACGGCTCCTACCACGATGGGACGACCGCGTACTTCAAGGACCTGGTGGACGGGTTCGTGAGCCTTATTCGCCATGACTGGCAGGGGATCGGCGCGACGGCGATGCTCGAGATGTTTGCTCCCGGTGTCCCGGCCGAAATGCGGGTCTTTGCCGCGGAATACATGCGCCAGTCGGCGAACGCCGAGGGTGCGGCCGCGACGCTGCAAAGCCTTTTTGACTTCAAAGTCACGGAACTACTGCCCCGGGTGAGCGTCCCGACACTGGTGCTCCACCGCAAGGGGGACAAGACGTGCCCATTCGTCCAGGGGAGGGAGATGGCGGCGAAGATCAAGGGAGCGCGCTTCGTGGCGCTCGAGGGCGATATTCACGTCATTGGACTCGGTGACGTGGAGCCCCTGATTTCGGCCATCGAGAGTTTTCTCGGCGGAGGCGAGGGCGCGCCCAGTTCGGACGTTCGCGAAGGGCTGCAGACGATCCTCTTCACCGACATGGTGGACTCGACCGCCACGACGCAGCGCCTGGGCGATGAGAGCGCACAGGACCTGCTGCGTGCCCACAACACGGTGGTCCGCGACGCGTTGCGCACGTTTGGCGGCACCGAGATCAAGCACACGGGAGACGGGATCATGGCCACCTTCCCGAGTGCCAGCCGGGCGATCAATTGCGCGCTGGGAATCCAGTTTGGAGTGGCGCTCCACAACGGCGCTAACGCAACGGATCTCCAGGTACGCGTGGGCCTCAACGCCGGCGAACCCATCGCCGAGGAACGGGACCTGTTCGGAACGTCCGTCCAGATGGCGGCGCGGATCTGTGGGGAAGCGCAGCGAGGACAGGTGCTCGTTTCCAACGTCGTTCGGGAACTGGCGGCGGGCAAGGGATTCGAGTTTGCAGACGCGGGGGAGGCAGAGTTGAAGGGCTACGATGCCCCGGTCAGGCTCTACGCGGCTTCGCGCCCAGCCTAACCCCGCCGTTTTCACTCTCCTCTCTTCGTCCACAATCTGCTCATTGGCCAACGCGTTTTAAGGTGATTTAGGCGACCGTTTACGGTAGAATGTTGGGGTGCGAGAGGACCCCCTTCTTCTTCGTCTGACCAATACGAATTTGGCTGTTGAGCCGTCCCCTTCGCCCGAGGAGATCACATGACCCTGGAACCCCTGTTCCCTATCGGGAACACGCGCCCGATTAAGATCGAAGAGGAGATGCGCTCGGCGTACCTCGACTACGCGATGAGCGTCATCGTCGCCCGCGCCCTGCCGGACGTGCGCGACGGCCTCAAGCCGGTGCAGCGGCGCATCCTCTACGGGATGCAGGATATGAACCTGAACCCCGGTTCGGCGTACAAGAAGAGCGCCCGTATCGTGGGTGACGTCATGGGTAAGTACCACCCGCACGGCGACAGCCCCGTGTACGAGGCGATGGTGCGGCTGGCGCAGTCGTTCACGATGCGCTACCCGCTCGTCGACGGCCAGGGCAACTTCGGCTCGGTCGACAACGACCCGCCGGCGGCCATGCGCTACACCGAAGCGCGGCTGGCGCCGGTCGCCATGGAGTTGCTGGCCGACATCGACAAGAACACCGTCGATTTCAACGACAACTTCGACGGATCGCTGCAAGAACCGATGCCGCTCCCGGCAAGGATTCCGAACCTCCTGGCCAACGGGGCTTCGGGTATCGCCGTTGGTATGGCGACGAACATCCCGCCGCACAACCTCGGCGAACTGTGCGATGCCGTCGTCACATTGATCGAGAATCCTGAGGCGACCGGTGCCGACCTCGCGGACATCGTCCTGGGTCCGGACTTCCCAACCGGCGCCCTGATCTTCCGCTACGAGACGGTGCGCATCCCTTCGGCGGATGGTGAAGGGCCCACGCACGAAAAGCGGGACGCTATCCGCACGGCCTTCGCGGAGGGCAGGGGACGCGTCGTGATGCGCGCCCGCACGCACGTCGAGGAGATGTCGAAGGGCAACCGCAGCCAGATCATCGTTACGGAGCTGCCTTACCAGACCAATAAGGCGGCCCTGATCGAAAAGATCGCAGACCTTGTGCGAGCCAAGAAGCTGGAAGGGATCGCAGACCTGCGCGACGAGTCAGACCGCCACGGCATGCGGATTGTCATCGAACTCAAGCGTGAAGCGATGCCACGG
>Ga0208685_1000111_pt1 | contig 32035 bp, 31 predicted proteins | sample EasRivMeERMLT890_FD_187533 | JGI IMG/M metagenome (GOLD analysis project Ga0208685, IMG submission 187533) | Soil microbial communities from meander-bound floodplain in the East River, Colorado, USA - East River MetaG ERMLT890 (SPAdes) (version 2) | ecosystem: Environmental > Terrestrial > Soil...
GAAGCATTACCCCTCGAATCTGTAGCCGGTGCCCCTGACTGTAACCAGTCTGCGGGGCTCGTCCGGTTCGTCCTCGATCTTCGTACGAAGCCAGCGCACATGCACGTCCACGGTGCGCGTGTCGCCAGCGAATTCGTAGCCCCAGATGTCGCTCAGGAGTTGTTCGCGTGTGAACGCTCTACCTGGATTGCGCATCAGGTAAAGAAGCAGTTCGAACTCCTTGGGTTTCAGGGCGATGGTTGCTTCTTCGCGGAAGGCCTCTCGGCGCATCAGGTCGATTCGCAAGTCGCCCGACCGCACTACTTCTGCAGCCCGTCCGTGGGCTCCGGATGAGCGCCGGAGAAGGGCGCGCACTCGGGCCAGCAACTCCGGCATTCCGAAAGGCTTGGTTACGTAGTCGTCCGCGCCGATCTCGAGACCAACGACCTTGTCCACTTCAGTATCACGCGCGGTGAGCATTATCACCGGCACTGACATCTCCTTGCGCAGGACGCGGCAAACTTCTAGCCCGCTCATCCCCGGCAGCATCAGGTCAAGCACTACGAGATCAGGCTGGGCGGAGCGGGCGGATCCGACGGCTTCTTCACCGTCTGACGCCGTGAACACCTGGAAGTTTTCCTGCTCCAGGCTGTACTTAAGCGTTGCGAGCAGCGTCGGCTCGTCGTCTACTACTAGAATTTTCTTCACAATAGATCGGCTGGCGACCAGGCTCATTATATGTCGGGCTATGGCGTGTGAACCATCTCGGTTTACCCCTGCGGCCCACTGAGCAGCGGTCCGCCTCCAGCCTCGGCCGCTGGCTCCGGAGGCGCCTCTTCCGAGGGCGGACGAAAGACTGTGTACCGCAGCGCCAACCCGGCTAAGATGATCGCCCCGCCGACAATCGTGGCAGTGGAGGCCTCCTCGCCGTAGAAAAGAGCAACCCAGATCGGGTTTAGCACCGGCTCGATCAATGCGATCAGGCTGGCCTCCGTTCCACTGACGTACCCGATGCCCTTGGCGAAGAGTACGTATGGCGTGGCGAACTGAACCGTGGCCATGAGGACGAGGAGTCCGAGACCCTCGAGGCTGAGGTCGCTGAGGAAGGGCACAGGCAGGAGAATCGCGGCCACTCCAGCACAACTCACCGCCGTGATCGCAATCGGATCGGCATAGCGCATCCGCCTCAACCAAACGAAATAAAGGCCGAAGAAGAGCCCGCTCGCCGTGCCCATGATGAGGCCCGCGGCATCGCCGGAGCTCCAATTCCCGACGAAGAGGACGGCGATACCGCCGAGACAGATGGCGAGGGGAATGGCATCCGAGCGGCGGAGGTGTTCGCCGATCAACATCGGGGCGAAGAGGACGACCCAGATGGGGGCGGTGTACTGGAGGAAGATGGCGTTGGCGGCAGTCGTCTCCTTGGTCGCAGCGACGAAGAGGACGAGCAGCAGCGCGAAGATGACGATGGAGCCGATCGTGTCGGGCCGCGTCGGGAAACGGCGGCCCTTGAGGAAGGGCGCGAGGAGTAGGGCCGAGAAGAAGCAGCGCCAGAAGACGATGTTGAAGGCGCTCGTGTCGATCTCCTTGATCAGCAGCCCGCCGAAGCTCCACAGGCACGCTGCCGTGAAGAGCATAAGCCTGGCGGAAAGGGGCGACGGCTCGCGCCAGGCGTGGAGAAGGGCGGACATGGGATGAAGTATGAAGTTAGACGTTAAAAGTTAGAAGTGGGCTTGCTCTCCCTATGTCGCTTTAAAGCGCGCCGCTTCCTCCGAGCCGCCGGTGGCGTCGCCAGCGCTGTAGGAATGGGCGCCCGTGCCGGCCAGTTGTCCCTTGTCCACGATCAGGTATTCATCTCGGATCGGGCGGCCATCGAACCAACACTCGAGGATCTCTCGCACTCCGGCAGCGTAGCGGGCCTGAGCGGAGAGCGACGTGCCTGAGACGTGGGGCGTCATGCCGTGGTTGGGCATTGTGCGCCAGGGGTGGTCCTGAGGGGCGGGTTGCGGGAACCAGACGTCGCCGGCGTACCCGGCGAGCTGGCCGCTCTGGAGGGCGCGGGCGACGGCGTCGCGGTCGCAGATCTTGCCACGGGCTGTGTTCACGAGATAGGCACCGCGCTTCATCGTGCCGATAAGGGCGTCGTTGAACAGGTGCTCCGTCTCTGGGTGAAGGGGCGTATTGATGGTGACGACATCGCACAGAGGGACCATGGAGGCGGCGTTGGGGTGGAAGGCGGTCTGTGTAGAGGAGCTCGACCTCGAACGGGTGCAGGCGGCGGAGGACGGCGGAGCCAATGCGTCCGGCGCCGACGGTGCCGATCGTCATCCCCTCGACGTCGTAAGAGCGGGCGACGCAGTCGGCGATGTTCCAGCCGCCGTCGATCACCCACTGGTAGGAGGGAATGTAGTTGCGGACGAGCGCGAGGATCATCATCACAACGTGCTCGGAGACGCTGATGCTATTGCAATACGTGACCTCGGCGACGGTGATGCCGCGGTCCATGGCGGCCTGAAGATCGACGTGATCGGAGCCGATGCCGGCGGTGATCGCCATCTTCAGGTTCGCGGCCTTCGCGATGCGCTCGGACGTCAGGTACGCGGGCCAGAACGGCTGGGAGATGACGACGTCGGCGTCCGGCAGTTCGCGCTCGAAGGCGCTGTCAGGGCCGTCCTTGTCTGAGGTGACCCCCAGAGTGTGGCCGGCAGCCTCCAGGAACTTGCGGAGGCCGAGTTCGCCGGAGACGCTTCCGAGCAACTCACCGGGCGTGAAATCGATGGCGTTGGGCGAGGGCATGGTCTGGCCGTCGGGGTACTTGTCGAGCTTCGGGATGTCGTCGCGGGCGTAGGTGGACGGATAGCCGGTGACGGGGTCGTCGTAGAGGACGAGCAGGATTTTGGCCATGGTTGAAACCTCCCTTGGCCTTTGTAGGATATCTGTGCACTGGTGGCAGGGGCGGGATTCGAACCCGCGACACAGGGCTTATGAAGCCCCTGCTCTAACCACTGAGCTACCCTGCCACGGAAACCGAGTGTATCAACGCCAGTGGAGGAACGCCAACGAGCGCCCTGGAGGCAAGGGTCGAGAGCTAAGCCGTTTCTTTGGTCGTCTCGCCCCAGACGTCGAGGGCCTGGCCGCCGCGGTTGAGCAGCAGCGGGCGGCGAATGCCGCGGATGGAGTCTCCGTCCACGACGCACTTTTTGACGTCGGCGCGGGACGGTATCTCGTACATCACCTCGAGCAAGCAGTCCTCGAGGACGGTACGGAGGCCGCGGGCGCCTGTCTTGTGGCGCAGGGCTTCCTCGGCGGTAGCTTCGAGGGCGTCCTCGGTGAGCACCAGCTCGACGTTGTCCAGTGCGAAGAACTCCTCGAACTGGCGGGCCAGCGCGTTCTTCGGCTCGGTCAGAATCTGCACCAGCGCGTCCTTATCAAGCGCGTGGAGCGAAACCACGACCGGGATGCGGCCCACAAACTCGGGGATCAGCCCGTACTGGAGCAGGTCGTCGTGAGTGACTTTCGCCATCAACTCGTAGCTCGTGTTGACGGCGTCGACAGGGGGCGTCGCCTTGAAGCCGAGGGTGCGCTGGCCGCGGCCGATCCGCTTGTCGATGATCTCGTCTAACCCCTGGAAGGCGCCGCCGAGCACGAAGAGCACGTTGCCGGTGTTGATCTGGATGAAGTCCTGGTGCGGGTGCTTTCGGCCACCCTGAGGCGGGACGTTGGCGATGCAGCCCTCGATGATCTTGAGCAAGGCCTGCTGAACGCCCTCACCCGACACGTCGCGGGTGATCGAGGGGTTGTCGCCGCTCTTGCGCCCTATCTTGTCGATCTCGTCGATATAGATGATGCCGCGCTCGGCCCGCGCGACATCGAAGTCCGCCGCCTGGATCAGGCGGAGGAGGATATTCTCGACGTCTTCGCCGACGTACCCCGCCTCGGTCAGCGCCGTGGCGTCTGCAATCGTGAACGGCACGTCGAGGATGCGAGCGAGGGTGCGGGCAAGCAAAGTCTTCCCGGAACCCGTAGGTCCGAGGAGCATGATGTTGCTCTTCTCCAGTTCCACGCCGCCCGCTGCCTGCGCCCCGATGCGCTTGTAGTGGTTGTAGACCGCGACGGAGAGGACCTTCTTGGCCTGCTCCTGGCCGACTACGTACTCGCTCAGCTGTTCGTAGATGACCTTCGGGGGCGGGATCCGCTGCAGAGGCGTCTTGGGCTTGACCTGGTTGCCGGACTCCTCCTGGATGATTTCCCGGCACAGCTCGACGCATTCATCGCAGATGTATACCGCACCGGGGCCGGCGATCAGCCTCCGGACCTGGTCCTGGTTCTTGCCACAGAACGAGCAGTTGTACGAAACCTTGCTACTGCCGTTGCCACCGCTTCCCTTTGACGCCATAAGCTACTTCTCGACTACCAGTTTAGCCCTTCGCGCCGTCGCTGCCAGCCGCAACTGGCTCTTTTTCTGGACTGGATGACTGCAGAATTTCGTCTATCAAACCGTACTCCTTGGCCGCTGGAGCGTCCATGAAGAAGTCACGGTCGGTATCCCTGATTATCGCCTCGAGGTCCTGCCCGGTGTGCTTGGCAAGGATTTCGCGGATGAGTTGGTTCTGTCGAAGGACCTCGCGGGCGTGGATCTCGACGTCACTCGCCTGGCCGCCGACTCCGCGGATGATCGCCTGGTGGATGTGAATCGTGCTGTTGGGGAGCGCGTACCGCTTGCCCTTTGTGCCCGCGCCGAGGAGGACCGTGCCCATGCTGGCGCAGCTTCCGACGCAGATCGTGGCCACGTCGCACTTCATCAGCTGCATCGTGTCGTAGATTGCCAGTCCGGCACTGACGACACCACCTGGGGAATGGATGTACATGTTGACATCCTTGTCCGGGTCCTCCCGGTCGAGATAAAGCAGCTGGGCGATGATGACGTTGGCGATCTGATCGTCGATCGGCGTGCCCAGGAAGACGATTCGCTCCTTGAGCAGCAGCGAGAAAATGTCGAAAGCTCGCTCGCCGCGAGCACTCTGCTCCACCACGTAGGGAATGATGTTCTGGGTATCGGGGGTCATGCTTCCTCCTCTGTTTCGTCACTGGACTTGCGCTTCTTAGACGCCCCTCCAGCACCCTTTTTGCTCTTTCCGGCCGGTTTGGCACCATCAGTTTGCGAGGCGATCTCGGCCAGCCGGTCCATGGTTTTTCGTGTTAAAAGTGAGTTGGCGAGGGATGCCCGCGCTTCAGGCGTGCCGAACAGCGCTCGGTATCGCGCGAGTTGCTGCTCGTCCGCTTCGCCCGCTTGTCCAACCAGGTTCTCGATCTCGGCGTCGACGTCCGCGTCAGTTACGTCCAGCCCCTCATCCTCGGCAAGTTTGCCGAGTGCGAGCGATCGGCGCACGCGCTCGGTCGCGCTGGGGCGTAACTCCGTCCGCATATCTTCCTCGGTCCGCTTGGTCAGTTCGAGGTAGCGTTCGAGGTCCATTCCAGTGTTCCGAAGTTGATCGTTCAGGAAGTGGGTGATCTCGCGATCCACCAGCACCGGAGGGAACTCCAGTGTCGCGGCGTTCTCCGCGAGCGCCGTCATCGCCTCGTCGCGGTACTTGGCCTCCGCCTGTCCTTCAGCCCGCTCGCGGTGATCAGCGCGGATACGCTCCATCAGTTCATCTAACGTAGGATAAGCCTCCCCCACTTGCTGGGCGAACTCGTCATCCAGTTCCGGGAGGCGCTCCTCCTTGACCTCCTTTACCAGTAGGTCAATCAGCGCTGACTTCCCGGCCAGGGAGTTTTCGCTGTCTTCAGGGATGGTGACGGTAATCTGCTTGGCTTCGCCTTTCTTCGCACCGATAACGCCTTCCGAGAAGCCGGGTAGTAGGACGACTCGCCCTTCCCGCAGGTGTAGCTCCGAATCTTCGTCTTTGAACACTTCGTTTTCGTCCACGGTAATCCGGACGTCCGCGCGGATAATGTCGTTGACCTTCACGGGCCGCTCGACAGGCTCGTGGATTGCGTAGCGCTGCCGCAACTCCGTAAGCGTCGCTTGCACCTCCTCCTCGTTCACCTCCACCGGCTCGCGCTCGACGCGGATTGACTTGTAGTCGCCGAGATCGACGGTCGGGCGGATCGGGACTGTTGCCTTGAAGGCCAGCGGCTCCAGGGTCATCATCTCGATCTGCGGTTGTCCAATGGCGTCAATGTCGGCCTCCTCGATCGCCTTGTTGTAGGCGTCCGGCACGGCGATATCGATCGCTTCCTCGAGGATCCGTCCGCGCCCGACTTGCCGTTCGAGCATATTCTTGGGCGCCTTTCCCTTGCGGAATCCGGGCACTTCGATGCGCTGCACCAGCTTCCGGTAGGCGCGGTCCATCGACTGTTCGAGCTGTTCGGGGTCGACTTCGATCTCGAGGAGGACCTGGCTCTCGGGAAGAGTTTGTGTGGAGACCTTCACAAGACTCAGTTTAGCATCGTGTGTTCGTACGAACGACTGACTTTTGCACACCTTCGCCCGTCAGGTCAGGAACTTCTCGAATTCCAGCATGTCCCGCAGCGGCAGCCCCTCGCTCCCCTCCAGCGGCACATCCGGCTTGAGCGCTCGCACTCGCTCCATCCCATCTACCTCCACGCGAACGATCCGGTAGCCGCGCCGCAAGTAGAAGGCGATCGCCCGCACGTTGTCGTTGGTCGTGGTGATGGAAACTCGCCGCGCCCCCCGGCTCCGTAGCTCGGCTTCGGCACCATCCAGTAGCCTCCCGCCGATGTGCCTTCCCTGCTCGTAGGCGTCCAGCGTCACGATCTCCGCCCAGTCCCCTTCGATGAACCACGTCACCAGCCCCCCGATTTCGCCGGATTCGTAGCGCCAGGCGAGTCCCTCGAGTCCGTCCGTGCCCGCGTACGTGGCGGTCGTGGAGATGATGGGGAATGCCCACGTAGCACCGACGCGCTCCCGGATGTAGTCCGGCGTGGCCGGTTCGAGCCTGCCTTCCATCACTATCGCCGCCTCGGCGACAGGACATCCGTGAGCTGGTCGCCGAGGAGGTTGAACGACAGGACGAGGGCGATGATGAACACGGCCGGGACCAGCATCATATGCGGATGCTCCCTGATGTTACCGAGCCCTACCGCCTCCGAAATCATCAGCCCAAAGGTTGGCCTGTCCTGGATCCCGATGCCGAGGAACGAAAGTGTGACCTCGGCAGCGGCCACCGCACCCAGTGAAATCGTCAGGGACACGATCAGCAAATTGCTGACATTGGGCAACAGGTGGTGGATAAGGATGCGTGGAGTGGAGGCGCCGGTTGCCTCGGCGGACGCGACGTAGGAAGACTCGCGCAACGCCAGGACCTGGGAGCGAACAAGCCGGGCGATACCCACCCAACCGAACATCGAGAGTGCGCCGAACACCAGGAAGTAACTTGCCACTCCGGGTTCGTTCAGCCAGGCGATGCCCGTCACTTCGGCAAGGCCGCCAACCCACTGGTCTACCCGATCCCGGAGGGAAGCGTTGATGATGAGCAACAGGAGAATCGTTGGCACCGAAACGAAGATGTCGCCAAGGCGCATGATGATGAAGTCTGTTTTCCCCCTTTTGTAGCCGGAGAGCAGACCGAGCGACGTGCCTAGTATGAGTCCGGCGCTGACCAGGACAGTCATCGAGATAATCACAGTGGTCTGTGCCGACCAGATCGCGCGGGAAAGAAGGTCGTGGCCGATGTGGTCCGTCCCCAGGAGGTGTTCCCGGCTGGGGCCCTCCCGGATGTGCTCCAGGTCCGCATCCTGAAATCCATAAGGTGCTATCAACGGCGCTAGAATGCCTAGACCATAGATCGTCACGATCACAACGATCGCGCCAACGGCCACGGGACGCCGGGCGATCCGCCGCAGCAGCCTTGGCGCGCCCGATGTTGAGGGTGGTGCCTCCGATACCATCTCTACCTGCTCGAAGGTGCTCATTGCTGCAGGCCTCCTCCCAGTCGTATGCGCGGATCGATGAACCCGTACGCCACGTCAACGACAAGCATGGCGAGCATGAAGAGCAGTGAGCCCAGCATGACGACGGCCATGATCGAGTCATAGTCGCGCGACTGAACCGCCTCGAAGGCGAACTGCCCCATGCCCGGGATTCCCAGGAGCGTCTCCACGATGATGGCCCCACCGGTTAGCGCTGCGAGTTCGAAGCCGAACAAGGTCACGATCGGAAGTAGCGCGTTGCGTGCGATATGCCGAATCACAACGACGTTTACTGCGAGCCCTTTGGCGTGGGCGGTTCGGACGAAGTCCTGATCCATCACCTCGATGACCTGAGCGCGCATGAAACGGGCGATACCGGCAAGGGTAGGCACAGTCAGAAGAAAGATGGCGAGGATCGCTTCCTTCGAGAAAACGCCAAGCTTCACGCCGAAGTACTCCGCGTCGGACCAGCTGTCGGCTGGCAAGAGTCCCAATTGGACGACCAGGAGCCATTGGAGTATCGGCGTTGCTACCAGTACGGGGATCGACGCCGGCACGAGCAGGAGACCAATGGATAACGGATCGAGCCACGTGCCGCGGCGCATCGCCGCCCACGTGCCGATGGGCAAGGCGATCACCCAGCTCAGCAATATGACGACGATGTTTATCTGCAAGCTCACCCACAACCGCGGCATGATCACGTCCTCCACCGGCACCCCGCGGTACTTCACGCTGGTGCCGAAGTCGCCCTGGAGAAAGTCCATCAGCCAGCGCACGTACTGCTCGTAGACTGGGTCATTCAGACCGCGCTCTTCGCGGATGCGCTCGATCGTCTCGGGGTTGGCGCGCGGACCTGCCTGGATCTCGACATAGTCGCTGGGTCCAAACCGGCCGAGGGCGAAGGTGATGAAGGAGACGACAAGCAGGATCAGGGGGATGACCAGCAATCGCCGGATGATATAGGTGGCCAGGCCCGCTGGCATTGGGAAGGGCTCCTCTTAACGGTCCACGGTCACGTAGCGGAGGTTGGGGATCACAAAGGCAGGCACGGCGTACCCTGTCACCCATTCCTTCACCAGGTAGGTGTTCTTCCCGTGATACAGGGAGACCCAGGCCGCGTCGTCGACGATGAGTTGCTCGGCCTGCTGGTACAGCTCCAATCGCGCAGCCTGATCCGTCTCACCGCGGGCCCGCTCCAACAGAGCGTCCACGTCGGGGTTGGAGTAGCCTGTCTCATTGTTCGCGCTCTCGGAGTGGAACTTGATGTCGAGGAAGTTCTGCGGGTCAGGGTAGTCCGCGATCCAGCCGAGGGAGAACATCTGGAAGTTACCCTCGTCGATGTCGCGGAGGAACAGCCCGAAGTCCTCCTGCTCGATCTCGATCGTCACGCCCAGGTTCTCCTGCCACATCGCTACGACCGCCTGGAGGATGTCAGAAGGGGCAGCACCCTGCCCGGAGGTCAGAATCTTGACGCCGTTCAATTCGTCCGCTTTGCCCGTCGCGTCGAGAACGCTCCTGGCTTCCTCGGGATCGAAGTCTTGTCCCTCCAGGCTCTTGTTGTATCCGGGCATGCCGGGCGGCAAAACCCCGGGCGCAGGCACGACCAACCCCTCAAGGAACTCTGTTGACAGGAATTCCTTGTCTGTTGCGAGGTTGAGAGCGCGCCGAACCTCGGGATCGTCGAAAGGTGGCTCGTTCACGTTAAAGCCGATGTAGTAGACGTCCAGTGACTCCGACTCGTTCAGGTCCTCGCTCAGCGGGTTGCTCTCGTCGCGGACGCTCTCGATGTTGTTAATGCCAACGCCGGTGATGTCCACCTCATCGTTCTCGTACATCACGAACGATGAGCCACCGGAAAGGATGTACGTGACCTTGGACACGGCAGGCTTCGGCTCGAGGTAGAACCCCTCGTTGGGCTCGAGGATGATTTGCGTCCCCAGCTCCCATTCGGTGACCTTGAACGGGCCGGTCCCGTTAGGTGTGAGCGTCCAGTTCCCTTCGAAACACGTCGACCCTTCGACCTCGCGCTGATCCACGACGTAGGCCGTCGGGTATGTGAGCTTCTGCAAGAAAACCTCGTTACGCTCCTTGATCGTAAGTTCCAGCGTCTCAGGATTCACGACCCTGATGCCGGTCACTTCCTCCGCCTCGCCGTTGATGAACTCCTCGGCTCCAGTGAGGTCATCCAGGTACACTTCGCCGACCGTGGACTGCGTATCAGGGTTCAGCGAGCGTTCCATCGAGAACTTGAAGTCGTCCGCGGTTACGCGCCGTGATCCATCATGAAAATTCGCGTTCGTGCGTAGCGTGAATGTGTAGACGAGGCCGTCCGGGCTCACTTCCCAGCTCTCGGCGATATCCGGAATCACCTTCAACTCCTGGTCGAACGACACCAGGCCGGAGAAAATCTCAACGATATACTCGGCGGACCCGGCGTCGGACGCGCAGGCCGGGTCCAACGTAATCGGGTCAGGGCCGAATAACCTCAACTCACCACTGACGCGCTCTCCGAGGTCCGGGCCATCGGTGGGCTCTCCTGCGGAGTCGCCGTTGCTGTTGCCGTTGTCGCTGCCGCCGGAGGCGGTCACAAGGATGAGGCCGCCGATTACCAGCACCAGGACGACGGCCAGTCCGGTCAGTACATAAACGAGTCTGCGGGATTCCATTGGTTACTTCCTAGAAACGCTGCCTTCTGTTGAATAGTTTGCGGTAAATGTCTGGACGCCGCCTACTGCCGATCGTTGCCTACCCTTCAACCGCTTCCTCTTCGACAGCTTCGACGTCGATCCCCAGTTCTCCCAACTGCGCTTCACTTATCGGTGTGGGCGCGCCTGTCATCGGGTCAGATGCGGATTTCGTCTTCGGGAAGGCAATCACCTCGCGAATGTCGGGTTCACCCAGTAAGACCGCCATCAGCCGGTCGATCCCCGCGCCGATGCCCGCGTGCGGCGGCGCGCCATACTCGAACGCCTCCAGCATGTGCCCGAACTTGCGCTGCGCTTCTTCCGCGGAGATGCCGAGCATCTGGAAAATCTGCTCCTGTACCTCGCGCTGATGGATGCGGATCGAGCCACTGAACAATTCCCAGCCGTTGCACACGCAGTCGTACGCGTGCGAACGCACGGATCCTGGGTCGGACTCCATCATCGGGAGGTCTTCGAGAACGGGCGATGTGAAGGGGTGATGCGATGACGTCCAGCTCTCGTCCGTGTCGCTCCACTCGAACAGCGGGTATTCCGTGATGAAGGCGAACGCGAGCACGTTCGGGTCCGGGATCATCTCAAGCCGGTGGGCCAGCTCGCGGCGCAGGGCGTCGAGCGCTTTGTTCACGACGCCCGGTTTGTCCGCCACCAGGAGCAGCATGTCGCCGCGCGCCGCTCCCGCCGTGTGTGCAAGCGTCTTCGCCTGGTCGACCGTGAAGAACTTCGCGACTGGGGACTTGATGTCTTCCTCCGTGAGCGTGTCGATATCCCCGCTTCCCGCGAACTGCATGGAGACGAGCCCCTTCGCGCCGTACTGCTGTACGAAAGTGGTGAGGTCGTCCACCTGCTTACGGCTCATTTCGGCGCCGCCCGTGACGTTGATCCCCCGAATGGCGCCGCCGCCTTGCATGACGCTCTTGAACACCTGGAAGTCCGTGTCTGCCAGCGCGTCGTTGAACGTCACCAACTCCATCCCAAACCGGATGTCGGGCTTGTCCGTGCCGAATCGCCGCATCGACTCCGCGTACGTCATACGGGGGAACGGCGACTCCTGTAACCGGTAGTGTGGGAACAACTCGGAGATAAGGGACGTGTACAACCCTTCCATCAAGGCGAAGATGTCCTCCTCCTCCGAAACAAAGCTCATCTCCAGGTCCAGCTGGGTGTGCTCTGGTTGCCGGTCAGACCTCAGGTCCTCGTCCCGGAAGCAGTGGGCGATCTGGAAGTAGCGCTCAAATCCAGCCACCATCAGGATCTGCTTGAACTGTTGAGGAGATTGCGGCAACGCATAGAACGCTCCCGGCCGCACACGGCTCGGTACCACGTAGTCTCTCGCGCCTTCCGGCGTCGGCGCGGTGAGGACCGGCGTTTCGATCTCTGTGAAGTCCCTGTCTCCCAGGTAGTTGCGGATGTACCGCACCACCTTGTGCCGCATGACGATGTTCGAGTGCATGCGCTCGCGCCGGAGGTCCAGGTAGCGGTGCCGCAGCCTCAGCAGCTCCTCCACCTCGGTGTCCTCGGTGATGTAGAAGGGCGGCGTTTTCGCCGGATTTAGGACCTGCGCCTCTGTGGCGTGCACCTCTATCTCGCCGGTCGGCAGGTCGGCGTTCTCCGTGCCTTTGCGCCGCCGGGTTACTTTGCCCTTCACCTGAACTACGAATTCGCCGCGCAGTTGCTCGGCGACGCTGTGAGCCTGCTCCTCCTCCTTCGGATTGAACACGACTTGCACGAGCCCTGTGTGGTCCCGCAGGTCGATGAAGATCAACCCGCCGTGGTCGCGCCTCCTGTTGACCCACCCGGCGAGCGTAACGACGGACCCGTCGTCAGACGCCCGCAACTCGCCACAGGACCTGTCTTTGAGCATGTCCACAAGTGTAGGGACGAGAGCGGGATGGGTCGAGGCAGAACCCCTGTTTCTTAACCATTTCTTATAAGTCGTCGCCTTGACTCAGCGCAAAAATCTCGTCTAACCTTACCGAAACCGCCCCATACGCTTGGCATCTTTACCCATGAAACGACTGTTTCAAGCTGTCCCCGCGCTCGTCGTCGCCATCGCCCTCCTGGCGCTGGCGAACTCCGATAAAGCGCAGGCTGAAGGACCGCCGCCGCTCTGGCTCCCGTGGGAGGGGGGCTCGCTGTGGACGTATACCCAGGGCCCGCACGCTGGCTCCAACGCTCTGGACCTACAGCCCCCCGACGCGGCCGGCAAACCGTGCGAGATCTTCCATTCCGCTTTCTACGTCACCGCCGCCGCGCCTGGCCGTGTGGTCGTTAAGCCCAACACTATTGAGATCGATCATGGTAACGGCTTCTCGACGGGCTACTACCACACTGAGAACAGACTGGTTAAGACCGGTGACACGGTCAACGCCGGAGACCGGCTCGGGACGCCCGGGTGCTGTCCCGACGGGTGGGGCCAGGCGGGATGCTATTCAGAGGCGCCCCACCTCCACTTCTACATCGTCGACCGCGGCGCTAAACCCAACATCGTCGGACTTAACCTCGGTGGTTGGCGCGTAGGCGATGACGGCTGCCTTATTCGCACCAATCAGGTCGCTTGCCCTCTGAGTGGGCGCATCATCTCCAACTCGCCCAGACAGGGTCAGAACTCGCCCTCCACCCCGGCCGACATGGTCCTCGTCGCCGACACGTCGCGCAGTTCGAGCGCAGATGATACCCAGCCAACGATCGGTGAACTAGGAATGGCCATGCTGCAGGCGGCGCGGCCGGACGACCGGGTGTCCGTGATCGAATTCAACCAGAATGCCCGACTCAAGACCGAACTCAAGGACGCCGTGACCAACGGCGCCATAGACGAAGCGCTCGCCACCGCCGTAAACATCGATGAAGCCGGAGGGCGCACGAACTTACGACTTGGCCTGGTCAACGCTTGCGCCGAGTTGCTCTCCCGCGGGGGCGCCCCTGCGCGCGCCGCGATCCTCGTTAGCGATGGCCAGCACAACGTTGGCGCCTTCACGGGCGCCGAGGAGTGCTTCCGCGAGGCGGGTATTCCCGTTTACACCTATGCAGTTGGCCGCGCGAATCGCTACCTCCTCCGCCACCTCGCTAACGAAACCGGCGGCGAATTCCACGAACTCTCCGGCGTCGACAACCTGTACTGCGAGTTCCTCCGCATCCGCATCATCCTTAGCGGAGACCCGCCCGGCCTCTGCACCACCTTCCAGTTGAAGCGCGGCGAGCAGCTCTCACTGCCCTTTGCTATGCCGCCGGAACAGGACCAGGGAACACTTGAGGTCCGCTGGCGCGACCGCCGCACCGAGGACCAGGTGAAGGCGGAGGGCATGCCTGTCCAGGCCCAGATCCTGGACCCTGCCGCCAGGCAACTCAAGAAAGACACTTACGGCATCCGCTACCAGGAGGACGACGGCTCGATCCGCTACCTCGTCTCGTATCCGGACACCGGCGAATGGAAGCTAATCGTCACTGCCACGGACAAGGTGCCGGAAGAAGGGATTTTCATTACGTTCTCCGCCAGCACGATTCCGCAGGCGCCTCCTTACCTCGAGTCACAGCTCGCCCCCAAGGAGTCACCGACACCGGGCGCGCCAACATTCGCCGACCCGAACGATCCGTGCTCTGGCCCTGTCATGAACGAAGTCACGGGAGGCGAAGAGCCGACGCCCGGCGCGGAACCCTCCGAGGAGCCGCTTCCCACGGATGAGCCGCTTCCAACCGAGGAGCCCTCTTCCACGGACGAGCCGCAGCCAACAGGCGAGCCCTCACCGACCGAAGGCACCACGCCACCACCTGACGGCCCTCAGCCCACCCCCATCGTCTGCAACTCATCAGCCACGCCGACTCCGTCGGAGGCGGCAACGCCGGCACCATCGGAGACCTCCGGGCCGTCACCAACTGCAGAACCCGAAACGCCGGCTCTAACGGAGGCGCCAACCGAAACACCGCCTGCGGACACGCCCACCCCCGAGCCGCCAACGCCGCCTCCGGACCCGACTCCCTCCCCACCCGTTTAGCACCAGCCGTCCGGTGCTACCATGGCGATGCCATGGCCGAGGCACCCCTCTCGCTTTACGCCCACATCCCTTTTTGTTCGCTTAAGTGCGCCTATTGCGATTTCAACTCGTATGCAAAGCTCGAAGAGTTGGTGCCGCAATTCGTCGATGCGTTGCTGGCCGAGATCAAGCTCTGGGCACCACTGGTACCCGAAAGGCCAGTGGAGACGGTATTCTTCGGCGGCGGCACGCCCTCGCTTCTCCCGGCTGAGACAAACGCACGCATTCTTGGCGCCATTCGGGACTCGTACAGCGTTGTTGATCGCGCCGAGGTCTCAATTGAGGCGAATCCGGGGACTGTGGATCCGGGATATCTGCGAGCGCTCGTAGACGCGGGATTCAACCGAATAAGTTTCGGGGTCCAGTCGTTCCACGACACCGACCTCACCTTCCTGGACAGAATCCACTCCGCGAGAGACGCCGGGGATTGCGTCGAGTGGGCACGCGAAGCGGGTTTTCCGCGCATCAGCCTCGACCTAATCTATGGCCTTCCCGATCAGACCCTGGACGACTGGCAGGACAACCTCGATCGCGCCCTTGAACTCGACCCGGGCCACCTCTCCCTCTATGCCCTCACGATCGAGGACGGCACACGCCTTGCCTATGACGTCGACCACGGCCTGATCCCGGAACCGGATGCCGACCTCCAGGCGGACATGTACGGGCGCGCTTGTGAGCGGATGCGATCCGCAGGATATGAGCAGTACGAGATCTCGAACTGGTCGCGGCCCGGCCAGCAGTGCAGGCACAACCTGGTCTACTGGCGCAACGGCGAATGGCTCGGCCTCGGCCCCGGCGCCCACTCACACTGGGGCGGACACCGATTCGCTGGCGTCTACTCGCCGCGCCGCTACATCGACCTGGTTGCCACCGCGAACGCACCCAGCGTTGATGGCGACCCGAAGGCGGTACTGGCGTCTCTGTCTCACCTCACATTGGTCGAATCCCAGTCAACGGCGCTCCAGCAAGCCGATACTGCCATTCTCAACCTGCGCCTCAACGAGGGCCTCGATCTGGCCGCCTTCCGCAGCCGCTTCGGCCATGAATTCAGCGACGTGTATGCCGGCCCCTATCGGGAGATGGTCGAGGCCCAGCTCCTTGAACGAGCCAATGGCTCCGTTCGGCTCACGGGTAAGGGCCGCTTCCTGGCGAACGAAGTGTTCGTCCGCCTACTTCCTGATTGACCCTACAGCCCGTGCAGCTCCCTGACCCGTGCGATCAGCCCCGACACATCCGGTCCGCGCACTTCGGGCCCCGGACCCAGTGGGTCCGGCGCGAAGTCCTCACCAAGCATCGCCGAAAGGCAAGCATGTGCTGACCACGAGATGGCCTCGAGGTCATATCCGCCTTCGAGCGCGTAGACGATCCGTCCGCCGCAGAGCTCACCGGCGGTGCGCTGTAACAGCGATGCGATCTCATAGTACCCGCGAACGCTAACCAGCTGACCCGCAAGGGGGTCCGCAAAATGCGCATCAAATCCGGCGGACACGAGGATCAGCTCCGGACCAAAGCAGCGCAGCGCCGGCAGGCACACTTCGTTCATCACCGCCAGATACGCGTCGTCGCCGCAGCCTCGTGGGAAAGGGACGTTGATCGTGTTACCTTGTGCCGCTCCCGACCCTGTCTCATCCAGGAACCCAGTCCCCGGATAAAACGGATACTGGTGCACCGAGAAAAAGAGCACGCGTGGGTCTTCGTAGAACACGTCCTGCGTGCCGTTTCCGTGGTGTACGTCGAAGTCCACGATCGCCACCCGCTGCAGGCCGTGCCGTTCAAGTGCATGTCGCGCGGCGATGGCCACGTTGTTGAAAAGGCAGAAGCCCATCGCCCGGTCGGGCGTCGCGTGGTGTCCGGGCGGGCGTACCAGGCAGAACGCGGACGATAGATTGCCGGCTACCACCTCGTCTGTTGCCGCAAGTACGCCGCCTGCGGCCCTCAGCGCCGCGGCGTGAGATGACGGCGTGACGTACGTGTCGACATCGAGCCAGGTGTGGTCTTGTGCCACAGGAGTCGACACGAGCTTCGCAAGAGCCTGCGAATGCGCCAGCCTCACATCCTCGACAGTTGCGTTACGCGCCTCCACGGTTACCATCCGGTCGAGCACACCCTTCGACTCCAGGTGCCCCATGATCGCCTGCAGGCGTCCCGCCGACTCCGGGTGCCCGGAAACGGTGTGTTCCAGGTACAGCGGGTCATACACATAACCAACGCGGGGCATGGGCGGAGAATATCAAATGCTTCCGCGTGCTTCACACGGGCGGCCCCACAGAGAAGAATGGACCCATGCACGTAATCGGCACGGCCGGCCACGTCGATCACGGTAAATCGACTCTCGTCCACGCCCTCACCGGCGTTGACCCTGACCGCTGGCAGGAGGAGAAAGACCGCGGCCTAACGATCGACCTCGGCTTCGCGGAACTGAGTCTCCCTTCCGGCCGGTCCGCCTCCATCATCGATGTCCCCGGCCATGAGCGCTTCATCAAGAACATGCTCGCTGGTGCCGGAGGCATCGACCTCGCCCTCCTCGTCGTCGCCGCTGACGGTGGCGTTATGCCCCAGACCCGCGAGCACCTGGCGATCATCGACCTGCTCGGTGTCCGGCATGGCGTGGTTGCCATCACCCGGGCCGACCTGGTGGAGGATCGCGAGATAGCGAGTGTTCGATCCTCGGTCGAGAAACTCGTCGCGATCACGTCTCTAGCCGGTTCGCCCATCGTCACATGTTCTGCGACCGCTCGCTCAGGTCTCGACGTACTGGTCGCGGCCATCGACGAGATCCTCGCCTCGGTGCCAGGGAAGCGTGACATCGGCAAGCCTCGGCTGCCAATCGACCGGGCCTTCACGATGCCCGGCTTCGGCACGGTCGTCACTGGCACGCTGGTGGATGGGCCATTTCGCGTGGGGCAGGCGGTGGAGATCGCGCCGGATGGTCTGTCCGCGCGCATTCGCGGGTTGCAGAATCACGGGCGCCAGGTGGATGAGTCGCTGCCCGGCACCCGGACTGCCATCAACCTGTCTGGCGTTGGTCCGGCTCAACTTGAGCGCGGCATGGTCGTCGCAGCGCCCGGACACCTGAAACCTGTTCACGCGGTCGACGTCGGGCTCCGTACCGTGGCGGATTTGCCACACCCGGTCCGTCACAACCGCGGCGTCACCCTCCACAGCGGAGCGGCTGAGTCCGGAGCGCGCCTGATCCTCCTCGACACCGATTCCATCAAGGCCAGTGAATCCACGTGGGCTCAACTTCGACTGGCCTCGCCGATCGCCGTGCTTCCCGGAGACCACTACGTGATCCGCGACGCGAACGGGACGCTCGGGGGTGGTCGGATTGTCGAGGTGAACCCAGCTCGCCACCGCCGCAACCACGCACCCACCCTCACGGCGCTTGAAGTCGCGAGTGCAGGTTCTCCAGCGCAAAGGCTCTTCGCCCATATCGAGAAGAACGAACCGATCGAAGCGAAATCACTGCCGGATCCATTGGGCAGCGATGCCATCAGGCAACTCGAGCGAGACAGTGCGATCGTTGTCCTGAACTCTGTCGGCGATCGAGTCCTTTACACCGCCGGTGGCTATGCCGCGGCGGGCGCGCGGGTGCGTGCCCTCCTTGCTTCGTTTCACGACGCCGCCCCACTCCGTCCCGGCATGCCGCGGGGTGAACTGGGTCAGCGCCTGGGCCTGTCGCGCCCCCAACTCGACGCCTTACTGGCATCAATAGCGGCAGAGGAAGGACTGCGCGACGACGATTTTGTTTCTCTGAAGGACTTCACACCCTCACTGTCCAGCGACCAGTCGAACGTAGCAGACAAATACCTCCGCGCTCTCCGCTCAAATCCATACTCTCCCCCTACCGATCGCCCGATAGACCCCGAACTCCTCGCTCACTTGGTCAGCACGGGGGCGGTCGTGGATGCTGGCGATGGCATTGTCTTCGACGCCGATGCCTACGCAGAGATGGTCGAAGCCGTACTTGCTCGCATAGACTCCAGCGGCCCCGTTACACTCGCCCAGGTCCGCGACCTGTTCGGAACGACACGCAAGTACGCTCAGGCCTTGCTCGAAACGTTGGACAGACAGCACCTCACGCGCCGTCTCGGTGATGAGCGCGACCTATACCGTCCCCGAAGCTAGACGCTTGCCGGAGCCGGTTCTTCTTCCTCGCGGCGGGGCACGATCCGGTGCCATATCGCCGCGAAGTCGCCGTCTTCCCACGCCACCAGGATCTGGCTCGCCACGAAGATCGAACTGTAGGTCCCGGCGATAATGCCCAGCAGCAGCGCGATCAACAAAGTGTCGATCGCGCCCGCCCCCAGCAATAGGAGCGCCACGACCGCCAGGATCACCGAGATTGAAGTGTTAATTGACCGCGCCACCGTTTCCGTGAGGCTCGCATTGACGATTTCGTCGAAGGCCACGCCCGGATTCGTTGCCACGTTCTCGCGTATGCGGTCAAACACCACGATCGTGTCGTGGACGCTGAAGCCGATGACCGTGAGCAGACCGGTGATGAACAAACTGTCCACTTCGGTGTCAAATAGCGCACCGAAAATGGCGAAGGCCCCGATCACGAATACCGCGTCATGCAGTGCGGCCACGATGGCCGCAATGCCGTAGCGGTAGGATTTGGGAACGTTCCGGAAGGACCAGGTGATATACACCAGGATCGCCGCCGCCGCGAAGATGATCGCGATCGCAGCATTGCGGACGATTTCGCTGGAAACGATCTCCGACACCTGGTTGAAGTTCAGAGTATCGAACGGCCCGAGACGTTCTTCAAGACCCGCTTCCAGCGAATCCCGGTCAGAAGGTGGCGGCGTCCCCACGGGCGGCGCCGGCGGCGTATCGAGCGCATCCGTCCGAACGATGAAGTAGCCCTCCACCGTCTTCTGCACGCGCACGCTCTCGTATCTTGAGTCAATGTCCGTTAACGCCCCGCTGACGTCATCGGCGGTCAACGACTCGTCCTGGAAGTCCAGCGTCCACGTGGCGCCGGAATTGAACTCGATGCCTCCCTGCAACCCAGGAGGGATGATGAGAGCGATCAGGCCCGGAACGAGGATTGCCGCGGAGATGCCAAAGTACAGCCAGCGCCGCTTGACGAAGTCCATCAACTGCCGTCGCTGGGTGGCAACAGCACTTCCCGGCCGGACGTCGGCGCCCCAACCCCAGGACCAGCGAGCCAGCGGCGTTTCCACCACTGCACGCAGAAGGGTCCTGGTCACGACGATTGCAGAGAACATACTAACAAGCACACCGATCGCCAGCGTGATGGAGAAGCCCTTCACGAGCGCGGCGTTGAACTGGTCTCCGAACCAGAACAGGATCGCGCAGGTTATCAGCGTCGCCACGTTGCTGTCGCGAATTGACGACCACGCACGGTCGAATCCGTGTTCGATCGCTGTCGAGAGGTTACGCCCCGCGCGTAACTCCTCCTTCATACGCTCGAACACAAGGATATTGGCATCTACCGCCATTCCCACCGACAGCACGAACCCGGCAATACCCGCAAGTGTGATCGTGATGGGTCCGAAGAGCGGCCCCAGTTTGAAGATCATCATCACGACGACGATGTACGTGAACAGTGCCAGCGAGGCCAGCACGCCCGGCATCCGGTAGTACATGACCATGAACGCCATAACCGCCAGGATGCCGATCATTCCCGCCTGGACTCCCCGCACCAGCGTCTTATCCCCCAGTGTCGCGTCCACCTCGGTTGACTGGATCGTCGTCAATGGCACGGGCAACGCTCCGGCGTTGATCAGCTTGGCCACGTCCTTGGCTTCGTCCAGATCCTCGAATCCAGTGATGATGGACGTCCCGTTCGTAATTGGCTGGTTTACCGTCGGCGCGGTCAACAGTTCTTCGTCGAGGAATATGCCAACAGGGTAGTTAACGAGCCTGGTCGTAATCTGCTCGAAGAGTTGCGCACCCTCACCGTTGAAGGTTAGCTCCACGACGTTGCCCTGTCCGGGGTACACGTTTGCCGCTGCCTCACGCACCTGCGCTCCTGTGAGCCCAATCGTCTGCTCGTCCAGCACCCCAGTTGCGGCCTGCCAGTTCATGCTGCCAAGCTGGCCATCGCCGGTGGTGCAATTCAGTCCCTGTGCGCCGGTTTCGGCATCACTTGTGGGGGAGACCTGTCCCGGTGGCACGAAGAACTCTGTGCCGTCCTCCGCCGTGCACTGCACCTCCCCCGCCTCGTTCTGAACGGGCTCCAGGAACGACAGTTCTGCCGTCCGGCCGATCAGGTTCTCCGCATCCTCCGGTGATATTCCGGGGATCTGGATCGCGAGGCGGTTCCGCCCCTCCTGCGTCACTTCCGTCTCCGACACCCCGAATTCGTTAGTCCGGTCCTCCATCAGGTCCTTTACCGCAGACATCGCCTCGTCTGGATCGCTATCCGGTGGCAGAGCGGAGAGGTTTGCCTCCACCAGCAGGTAAGTGCCGCCCGCCAGGTCCAGTCCCAGCCGCATCTGGTCGTTCCCCACGTCGAGGAACGGGCCTTCCGGCCAGCTGAGGAAGTCCGGCAGGTACTTCTTCGGGTAGCCCGGCCACACCACGCTAACGGCGATGACAGTGAGGGCGATGATGAAGGCCAGGAGTGGCCAGGTTGTACTGTGCTTCATTCTTATCCTCTGGCTTTGATCGTTTCCGCCGGTTCAACCGTGGTCCGCTCTGCCTCGGCTGGCCCTAGCTTCTGCACGATTGCAGATGCCACGGCCCTCACCTCGATCCCTCCGAGGTCCAGCACCAGCTCAGTCGGTCCTTGTTCTTCCGGCACTCTTACTTCTTTAATCCGCGCGATAAAGCCCGATTGAGTCAGCACCTCATCGCCCACGCGGATGTTCTGTAGTACGTTACGCTGCTTCTTCTGGTCTTGCTGCACGGGCCGCAGGAAGGCGAAGTAGAACAGAACGGCAATGCCGATCGGATAGGCGAGCGCTAATACCCACAGACTTTCCATGACCGAATAAGGTTATCGGATTCACTCCCTTCACGCACCACGAACCCACCGGGCCTCAGTCTCCGGAAACAAATGGGGAGTCGGTCGTGTTACGGAGCAGCCCGATACTGGTATCAGGCCGGATCGGGAGCCGCATCCGCCTGGTCGGCGCGCTCTCGCACGAAATCGGCTTCGTCCACCCGCCTCAGGATGTCATGCTGGGCAGGTGGTCGACGTAGAGAGTTCCGTTGATGTGGTCGATCTCGTGCTCCAACGCCTGAGCCAGCAAGTCGTCCTTCGCCTTGATGCGGACCATTTTGCCCTCCGGCGTTAGCCCTTTCGCGATCACCGTCACGTGACGTGTGATCGGGCCGCGGTATCCCGGGACGGACAGGCACCCCTCTTCAAGTTCCCGCTGGCCGCTCACCTTGACGATCTCCGGGTTGATCAGGGCAAACGGCTCCTCGTCCGGAATCCCGATGACGATTACCCGCAAAGAGACGCCGATCTGTGGTGCTGCAAGGCCGACGCCGTTAGCCGCGTACATGCTGTCGACCATGTCGTCGATGAGCCGGTGGATAGAGGCGTCGATCTCTGGCACCCTCTTTGCCTTCTGCCGCAGGACGGGCTCCGGAAGATACCGGATCTGGTGGACAGCCATACGTGGATTTATTCTAGGGGAACGCCCATAATTCGCGCCTCCACCCCGAGCGATCGCGCGAGGTCCCGCGTGAATCCGCGCCACTCCTCCGGGTCAGCCCAGCCCTCAAGCGCCGAGTACGATGCGATTGGCACCCGTTCGTCCTCCGGGTACATCACCGCAAAGACGGTGAACGTCTCCATCGGCCCGTTCAGAGCGATTTCGAGGTCCAGGGCGCGGATATCGGCCGTCCGCACCTCCGTGCGTTTCTTGCCAAACAAACCTTTTTTCCGGGCGACCGCCAGCGTTCCCATCGACTCGTCCAGCACCGTCTCCACCTTCGCGCCCTTGTACGACCAGCGCCCCATGGAGTCCCGCTCTGGAAGGTTCCCGCCCGTTCGCCCGCCCGGCGCGCCGAGCCGGGTAACGGCCAGCCCGGTCGCTTCGGACAGCGTTGTCACGAGCTTCTCGGCGCAATCTCGGTCGAATTCGTTGATCTCCAGCTCCCGACCGTCTTCGTATTCCAGGAGGATCCTGGCGTGCCGGGGAGAGATCATTTCGCCCGTGGACGTCTGCATCGGCTGCTGCGACCAGAGGTGCAGCTTCAAGCTCTTCCCCTGCTGAACCTGCTCAACAGCGTCGGGTTCCTTTGCGTGACCCTTGCGGCCTCGCCGCGTGTAGTGCTTTAGCTCGCGTGTGAACGAGTCCCACGCCCAGTCGCCGCACAGTATCTCGACCTTCGGTTCGTCGGTCACTTCTCAGTAGTCGCGTAGTTCGCCCGAGTCCACGCCCCGTTCGGATAGGGCGCGGTGGGCACCGCGGACTCCTCGATCGTCGCCACGGTCGCGGCCCCGCCGTTGCGGATGTACCCGCGGCAGGCCTCTTCGCTTTCCCATCTTGTGACCTGGGCAAACGTTCCCGCCCGGTCGATGCTCCAGAAGTACTCCACGGATACGAACCCGGCCTCACTCCCAAGGGCCTCTCGAATGCGCGCATCGACCTTGCCGAGAGCCGCTTCCCAGGCCTCGCGATCCATGATCCTCGTGTTGCGCGTCAAAACGGAGACGATCATCTGTTCCTCCGAAGGGAAGATACGCCGCCCAGCCCGCTGCTGGCTACTCGCCGCCGCATTATGCTTCCACCATGGACGCTATCGCCGAAGCGGTCGAGCAGGTTCGCGGCCGCATCACCAGCGCCTGCCAGCGCTCCGGCCGGCGTGCCAGCGAAGTCACGTTGATCGCAGTGACCAAGGGCTTCGGGCCTGAAGCCGTTCGCGCCGCAGTCGCCGCCGGAATCGCTGACATCGGAGAGAACCGCGTCCAGGAGGCTTCAGCCAAGAAAATGGCTCTCGAAGGCCTGACTGGCGTCACCTGGCACATGATCGGCCACCTCCAGACGAACAAGGTGAAGGCCGCATTACAGACGTTTGCTATAATCCACTCCGTGGATTCGCTCCACCTCGCTCAAGCCATCTCGGACCGGGCACCCGTTGAGGTGCCCGTATTCATAGAGGTAAACATCGCAAACGAGCCCAGCAAATCGGGAGTCGCCCTTGTTGACCTACGACGGCTACACGAGCAGGTCACACCACTTCCCAACCTTTTGCTGCATGGTTTGATGACCATCGCCCCTCTCGGTTTGCCTGATGAGGAGTTGCGGCCTCTATTCCGGCGTCTGCGCACCGAAGCCGAATCGCTGGGCCTCTCGCAGCTCTCCATGGGCATGAGCGACGACTTCGAAGTCGCCATTGAGGAAGGCGCTACGCACGTTCGCGTTGGCCGCGCCATCTTCGGGGAGCGGTCCCTGTGAAGCTCGCGTTTATCGGCGGCGGCATGATGGGCGAGGCGATCATCGCCGGTGCCATCGCCAACGACGTCACCGACGCCGGGAGTATCGCCGCTTGCGACATCGTGGCCGCCCGCCGAAAGCACCTCGCCTCGCACTACAAGATCTCGGTCACCGAGGACCCGATTGAAGCAATGGACGGCGCTGAGGTCGTCGTCCTCGCCGTGAAGCCCCAGGAGTTCGCCAGTGCCGCCCGCAAGCTCGATGGCAACCTCGACAAGCGCCAGGTGGTGATGTCGATCATGGCCGGCGTCCCCATCGCCTCGATCACCGAGCAACTGAAGCACAACCAGGTCATCCGCGCTATTCCCAACACTCCGGCCACGGTCAGCGAGGGCATGACCGTCTGGACCGCCACGGCCTCGGTCAAATCCGCGGCCAAAGAAAACGTTCGCATGCTCCTCCGGGTCCTCGGAAAGGAAATCTACGTCGACGCCGAGAAGTATCTCGACATGGCGACGGCGGTTAGCTCCAGCGGCCCCGCCTACGTATTCCTTGTGATGGAAGCAATGATCGACGCCGCCGTCCATATCGGTCTTCGCCGCGAGATGGCCGTTCCCATGGTCATCCAGACTTTCCTCGGTTCCGCGCGCTACGCCACGGAGAGCGGTCGCCACGTCGCCGAACTGCGCAATCAGGTGACATCCCCCGCGGGCACGACCACGGAAGGGCTGCTGGCGCTCGAAGAAGCCGGCATCCGTGCCGCCTTCACCCACGCTGTCGAAGCCGCTTACCTGAAGGCCCAGGAGTTGGGGGGCTAGTCCGTGGAAGCCCTCGGCATGTTCATCCAGATCCTCGCCGGGATTCTCCTTATCGCGGTTTTCATAAGGATCATTCTGTCCTGGACAGGGATTAACCCTGAGAACCCGATCGCCGTCGTGATCAACGAAGTCACGGAGCCGATTCTCGGACCTATACGCTCGGTTATGCCGCGCCTGGGCATGTTTGACCTTTCGCCTATGGCCGCCTCGTTTCTCCTGATAATCTTGTTTCGCCTTGGACAAGCTCTCGCTACCAGTTGACCATTTACGAGTTAGCAAATATGTTCTATTTTGTGTCACAAACCGATTGCAACCACCCTGCACCACGTTGATACCATGCGAGGCGATTGAAGTCAGATCAGCCAGCAGGAGAGTGTAATGAGCGCAGCGAACGGGACACAGAAAAACGGCGACGCTAAAGACGAGCGGTTGAAGGCCCTTGAACTCACGATTGCCAAGATCGAAAAAGACTTCGGCCGCGGCTCCATAATGCGCCTCGGCGAAGCCAGCAACCGCATGACCATCGAGACGGTACCCACCGGCTCCCTCGCACTCGACGTGGCTCTCGGCGCGGGCGGCGTCCCTCGCGGACGCATCACCGAGATCTACGGCCCGGAGATGGCCGGGAAGTCCACGGTCGCCATGCACGTCATCGCCCAGGCCCAAAAACTCGGTGGTCTCGCCGCCTACATCGACGTCGAGCACGCCATGGACCCCACCTTCGCCGAGTCTATCGGCATCAAGATAGATGACCTCCTGATCTCCCAACCCGACACCGGCGAGCAGGCGATGGAAATCTGTGAAGCGCTCGTCCGCTCCAACGCCGTCGACGTCATCGTCATCGACTCGGTCGCCGCCCTCGTGCCCCGTGCCGAGATCGAAGGCGACATGGGAGACTCGCTTCCCGGCCTCCAGGCCCGCCTCATGTCCCAGGCCCTCCGCAAGCTCACGGGTGCCATCTCCCGCTCCCGCACCGCTGTCATCTTCATCAACCAGCTCCGCGAGAAGATCGGCGTCGTCTTCGGCAACCCGGAGGTCACACCCGGCGGCCGCGCTCTCAAGTTCTACAGCTCCGTCCGCATCGAACTGCGCCGCGTCGAGCAACTCAAGAACTCGGGCACCGTCATCGGCAACCGTGTGCGCGCCAAGATCGTCAAGAACAAGGTCGCGCCCCCCTTCCGCGTCGCCGAGTTCGACATCATCTTCTCCGGCTCCCAGATCGGCATAAGCCGCGAAGGCGACATCCTCGATCTGGGTACAGAAGCAGAAATCGTCAAAAAGCAGGGCGCATTCTACTCCTACAGCGACCACAAGTTCGGGCAGGGCCGCGAGCAGGCCAAAGAGTTCCTCCGCACGCACCCGGAGATCGCCATCGAGATCGAGGAGTTGATCCGCGCCAAGGAGACCGTCAATACCGCCGCGCCCGCCGACGCCATTGCGGTCTACGCCGGCGCAGATGACGAGGAAGAAGAGTAGCCGGCGGACCTTCAGCCCGTGCGCATAGTCTCGATAGACCGCCCACCACGTAAACCCTATTACGACGTCACCCTGGACAAGGGTGCCGTCGTAAAACTAAGCCCAGAAGTTATGGCGCTGACTGCACTGCGCCCCGGCCAGGAGCTGTCTGACGACCAACTCACCGAAATCTGCGACCGGGAATCGCGCTACCGGGCGATGACGGCGGCCCTCCGCCTCCTCGCCTACCGCCAGCGCAGCGAGCGAGAAATCCGCGATGCCCTGCGTCGACGTTCCACACCGGAAGACACCATCGAAACGACGATCACGCAGCTGCGGAACGCGAGGTTCATCGATGACTCGTCGTTCGCCGCGAACTATGTCGAATCGCGGGACGCGGCGAGCCCTCGCGGCAAGCGCCTCCTCGCCGCCGAACTCGCAGCGCGCGGCATCGACAAGCCCCTCCGTGAACAGTCCCTCGGCGAGGTCGACGAGGAGAGCGCGGCCTATCGTGCCGCGCGAAAGAGGGCGCGGTCACTCACCGCGCTCCCGTTTCCAGACTTCCAGCGTCGCCTCGGCGCCTACCTCCTGCGCCGCGGCTTCGGCTACGCCATCGCACGCCACACCGTTCAACGCGCCTGGGCTGAGATCCACCCGGACTCCCCGGGAGAATACATCGACGAGTAACACCTGGTCCCAACGTTCTTCTTCGTGGCCCTGTGTGGCTCGTTCCTTGACACCCTTCGCCGCGCAAATCTAATATGAATTCGATAAATCCTGCGCCAAGTCATTCAAATTTCGAATGCTTTTTACACTATTTCTGCTATTAGGAAGTGAGCTGAAATGCCGATTGCCCTCATTGTGGGGCTTGTCGGCGTCGTCATCGGAGTCATCGGTGCTTTCCTTTACCAGCAGGCCTCTAAGCGACGCAAAGTCGAGGCCGCTCAGGGTGAGGCTGACCGTATCCGCAGCGAAGCCGACAGGCGCCAAAAAGAACTACTTCTCGAAGCCAAAGACGAGGCCTCACGTCTCCGCCGCGAGGCGGAGTCCGAGATTCGCGACCGCCGCAACGAGCTAAAAGGCGCCGAACGGCGCATCTCGCAAAAAGAAGAAAGCCTCGACCGCAAGCTCCAATCCGCGGAGCAGCGTCAGGTTAACCTGCAGCGGAAAGAAGCCGACATCGAGGCCCGCAGCAAGGATCTCGACGAGCTGAATGAACAGCGCAAGGCGGAACTCGAGAAGATCTCCAATCTCACCGCTATGGAAGCGCGCGACCAGCTTTTGGCCCAGGTCGAGAACGAGGTCCGCGACGACGCGAACAAGCTCCTGCGTGAGATCGAGCAGGAAGTCCGCGAAGAAGCCGACCAGCGCTCGCGGAAGATCCTCGCCACCGTCATGCAACGCCTCACGACCGAAGTCGTATCCGAAAACACGGTGTCAGTCGTCCCCCTTCCGTCCGAGGACATGAAGGGACGTATTATTGGCCGAGAAGGACGCAACATCCGCGCTCTTGAGCACGCCCTCGGCGTTGACGTGGTCATCGACGACACCCCGGACGCTGTCACCCTGTCGTCGTTCGACCCCGTGCGCAGGGAGATCGCGCGAATCGCCATGACAAAACTCCTCAGCGACGGCCGCATCCATCCGGCGCGCATCGAGGAGATGGCAGAAAAGGCGCGGAAAGACGTCGATATCGCAATCAAGGAAGCCGGCGAGGAAGCGATCGTGGAGGCAAGTTCACCCGGCCTCCACTCAGAGATCGTGCGCTCTCTCGGACGCCTCAAGTACCGCTACAGCTACGGGCAGAACCAACTCAAGCACGCCGTCGAGACGGCGAACCTGGCAGCCATGATCGCCCACGAACTCGGTGCCAACGTGGAAGTCGCCCGCCGCGGTGGCCTCCTTCACGACATCGGCAAGTCGATCGACCACGATGTGGAAGGCACTCACGCGATGCTGGGCGCCGAACTGGCCCGCCGGCACAACGTAAACAGTTCCGTCGTCCACTGCATCGAGGCCCACCACGAAGAGGTCGAGCCTTCCACGGTAGAGGCAATCATCGTCATCGTCGCCGACGCCCTCAGTGGGAGCCGCCCCGGCGCCCGCCGCGAATCGCTGGAACTCTACCTCAAGCGGCTCGAAGCACTCGAGGCAGTTGCAAACGCCATGCCCGGTGTCGAAAAGTCATTTGCCATTCAGGCCGGCCGCGAAGTCCGCGTCATCGTCAAGCCGGAGGAGATCGACGACCTCGGCGCTTCCCGCATGGCGAAGGAGATCAGCAAGCGGATCCAGGAGAGCCTCGACTACCCCGGACAGGTGAAGGTAACGGTCATCCGCGAGCGCCGTTCGATAGAATACGCGAAGTAACCTCGGCGCCCTCGGGCTCCGGGCGAGGTAATCATGCCGCTAAACGTCCTGTTGATCGGCGACATCGTCGGCAAGCTTGGCCGCCGCACGGTCGGCGCACTCTTGCCTGACCTCCGCCGTGAGCTTGACCTCGGCCTGGTCATCGCCAATGGCGAAAACACCGCCGGCGGCCGAGGCCTCACACCCTCAACCGCGAAGGAACTCATCGATAAGGGCGTTGACGTGCTCACTTCCGGCAACCACATCTGGGAGAATCGCGAGATCTATCCCGTCCTCGACGATCCTGAAGCACCGGTCATCCGCCCGATGAACTACCCCGAAGGCGTACCCGGCCGCGGCATCCACAAGCGCGACGGCGTGGCCGTTCTCAACGCGATGGGCCGCACATTTATGGGCGTTTCCATCGAGGACCCGTTCCGCGCCCTCGACGCCGCCGTCGAGAGCGTTGCCGACTGCCGGATCAAGATCCTCGACTTCCACGCGGAGGCGACCAGCGAAAAGATCGCCATGAGCTACTACCTCGATGGCCGTGTCAGCGCGGTCGTTGGCACCCACACACACGTGCCCACCTCCGATACACGAATCCTCCCTAACGGCACCGCCTTCGTGTCCGACCTGGGGATGGTCGGCGCCCTCCACTCGGTGCTTGGCATGGCCGTGGAACCCGTTATCGAACGATTCCTCATGCAACTGCCGAACCGGTTTGACCCTGTGGACAGTGGCCCGGCAGTATTTAACTCGGTGCTGATCCAGATCGACGAAGAAACAGGGCGCGCCCTCGCCATCGAGCGCGTAGACCGGGAGGTAGCGTGAATTCGAGCGTCGCCGATCTCCATTGCCATAGCACCGTTTCCGACGGCCGTTTGAGTCCCACGGACCTCATGGATCTCGCCCACCGCAACGGCGTCCGAGTCATCTCCCTCACCGACCACGACATCGTCGACGGCCTGCCCGAAGCCCAGGAAGCCGTCGCGAAGTACGGCGACATGACCCTTATCCCCGGTATCGAAATGAGCACGGACGTTCCCGGCAACGAGGTCCACATCCTCGGCCACTTCATCGACTGGCAGAACGAAGGCTTCCGCAAGCGCCTGGAATCGCTCCAGGAATCACGCCTCGGGCGTGCACGAATGATGGTGGAAAAGCTCAATGAACTAGGCAAGCCCGTCGAATGGGAACGCGTCCAATCCTTCGCGGAAGGCGCCGTGGGCCGCCCCCACATCGCCCTAGCACTCGTCGAGGCTGGCCACGTCAGTTCCGTCAACGAAGCGTTTGACCTCTACATCAGCCGCAATGGCCCCGCCTATGTCCAGCGCGAGCGGCTGGAGCCGGAGGAAGTCGTCCAATTGATCAATAGCGTTGACGGCCTTGCGACCCTGGCTCACCCCCGCGAACTCCTCGCAGCCGGAGGGCTAGACGCACTCCTCCAACGCCTCAAGGACGCGGGCCTCACCGGCATGGAGGTCTACTACCAGGACTACGTCCCGGAGGAAGTCGAGAACTTCAAAGGCATGGCTGACCGATTCGGCCTCCTCCCCCTTGGCGGGAGCGACTACCACGGCCTAGGCGGTCCCCAGCAGCGGGAGCCCGGCAATATCCCCCTCCCGCGTGAGCCCGTCGACGCCCTCTTTGCCCTCGCCCGTCAGCGCGGTTCCGACCGCCACGCCAGGATCGTCCACGCCTGAAATGACCGTCGAGACCGTCTACTGCGCCCGTCACCCCAGCGTCGAGACAGGGTTAGGATGCGGACGCTGCGAGACTCCGATTTGCCCAAAATGCGCCGTGTTTACCGATGTGGGCGCCCGCTGCCCCGACTGCGCCCCCCAGCGCAAGCTCCCTCAGTTCGAAGTTGGCCCCACGCAAGTTCTTGCAGGCGGAGGCGTAGCGCTCGTTATCGGCGTCTTAGCGGGCGTCGTCTGGGGTTTCCTCCTCCCGGACGGCTTCGGCTTCTTCTCGATCTTCATTGGCGTCGCCCTCGGCTACGCCATCGCCGAGCCTGTGAGTCGAGCCGCACACGGGAAATCAGGACCGATTATCGCGACTATCGCTGTAATCGGCTGCATCGTGGCCTACCTGGTGCACAACGTGGTAGCGGGGTATCCGCTATTCCAGGCGGACTTCAGCAGCTTGTTGATCCTCGGAGCCGCAGCGGCCACGGCGATCGGGCGGTTGCGCTTCTAGTTGCGCAGAATCGAAGTGATGATCAGCGCCACGATCAGGAACGCCGCGATCGCCACGATCCGGGCGATCTCGCCCCGCACGTAACTGTAGTCGCGGGTGACATGCCGCTCCCGAGGCATACCAGCCTCCCGGCGCGACTGGCTCCTGGTAGGTTCGGCCGGCGTGGGCACAACGTCCACCGCGACGGCGGAGTCCGACCCGTCCAACGCCTCTTCCGTCGCCCAGCTATTGCTCTCTTCAGCGGGGGATGGAACGGGCTGGTACGGGATGTTGGTCGCACGGTCTTTTCGCCGCTTCGCCGCCGGCGGCCTGTACTTTCTGGGCAATCCTGAATCTCCTCTTGTAGTGCGTAGCATTATATCTAGGCATACCGGCGTAGCGCCATTGAACCCGCGTTGACCCCTTTCCGCGCTCGCGGATACAATACGTACCCTACGGCCCCGTGGTGTAGCGGTTAACATGCCACCCTGTCACGGTGGAGATCGTGGGTTCGAATCCCATCGGGGTCGCCATTTTTCCCTGGACCCGCCGGTGCTACCGCCGTCTCTTTCTCGGTCCTTGAGTTTGTTTGGCAATTCTCCCCACTGATCCCGTTCCCTCCCGGCTCATCTTGTCCCCTTCCCGTCCTGAGGGAACTCGAAGGATGAGCGGAGTGCGGTATCTTTATCTATTGGAGGTGCCGAGATGCAGTCAGAGAACGCCCCGATCAGCGTCGCCCGCCTGAACCACGCCGTCCTATACGTACGCGACCTCGACAAAAGCGTCGATTTCTACCACCGCGCCTTCGGCTTCGAGGAGATCGCGCGTGAAGGTGGCCGCATGGCCTTCCTCCGGGCCGCCGGTACCGACAACCATCACGACCTCGGCCTCATGTCCGTCGGCGCCGACGCCCCCTCTCCGACACCTGGCTCAGTCGGCCTCTATCACCTTGCGTGGCAGGTCCCCACGATCGAAGACCTCGCGAAGGCCGCCGCTGTCCTCTCTGAGCTAAACGCCATCACCGGCGCCAGCGACCACGGCGCAACCAAGTCGCTCTACGGCGCCGACCCCGATGGCAACGAATTCGAGGTCATGTGGATGGTCCCTCGCGACCAATGGGGCGAATACGAGAATCGCGGCGTGATACTGCCGCTTTCGCTCGAGCGCGAGATCAAGCGCTTCTCCGGCGTCGCGACCTAGCTTCGTACCGCGCCCTGTAT
>Ga0208685_1000114_pt1 | contig 31391 bp, 20 predicted proteins | sample EasRivMeERMLT890_FD_187533 | JGI IMG/M metagenome (GOLD analysis project Ga0208685, IMG submission 187533) | Soil microbial communities from meander-bound floodplain in the East River, Colorado, USA - East River MetaG ERMLT890 (SPAdes) (version 2) | ecosystem: Environmental > Terrestrial > Soil...
GTACAATTGCTGCCTATTGTCTAGGAGACGGTGAATGCCCGCCACGCCAACATCAAAGAGTCTTTCGACACGGTTGCCCATCATGGCTGCTGTCAAGACGGCTTCTTCAGCGACTGGTATGTCGGACGTCCCAGCGCAAACCACCAACACGGTACCCTTGCCGATAATCTTGGTCGGTTTCCACACCCAGGTGGCAGCGCGCGCGGCAGGGTGATATTTTAATCCGGAAACCAGCTTTTTTACCATTGACATCTTCTCGGCTGACAACCGAGTTACAAGTACGTTTGCCTTGCGTCGGCGCAGAGCCCTTACAATGGCTGCTATCTGCTTTGGTTCCTTGCCTTGCCCCATAACGACTTCTGGAAAACCCTGGCGCAGGGTGCGATGATGGTCGATCTTGGCGAACCCGAGATCTTCGAAAGGTAGGTGACGCAAGCGTGCCACCGCCTGTGGGACACTAACTTTTCCCCGCCGGACTCCTTTTAGCAGTTCTACGATTTGTGCCGGATCCATTCAATGTTTACCGCAGTCCCAATCGCCGGATAGGGATGAATGTCTCATTAGCTATATAGACTTGAAATGGTCGTGACCGGTGGAACGGAAGGCAAGGCGTTTGCCCCTATGGTCTAAGACGACTATCCCGTCTCGCGGATGGACACAGCTGCCGATCCGGGTAATCGGAACGTCAATCAGCCTTTGAATCCTGGTAACATTGCGCCGATCACTCTTTCGAGCGCAAAAAAGGAGTTCGTAGTCTTCTCCACCCGTCAGGGCGTGGCGCTTCCCGTCACGGCCTGACAGGCAGCGATACGCTCGGGAAAGCGGCAGACTTTCTTCCATGAGGATAGCCCCGATGTGACTGGCCTTGCAGATGTGCCCTAGGTCTTGGAGCAGTCCATCGCTAACATCGATCATTGCTCGCGCTAGTTTTTCCCGGGCTAGAAGAGATCCGGCTTTGAGTCGTGCTGTCGGAAATTGATGGCGGGAAACAAGAAATCGTGCCAGCGGCGTTTTTAGGCTGGGCGATTTGCGTTGGAGCAGATTCAAAGCCAAGGCAGAATCGCCCAGAGTCCCGGTGACGTAAATATCGTCCCCTATGCGCGCGCCGTCGCGAGTGACAGGGCGATAACCCGGGTGCCCCATCAAGCAAGCTGAGATCAGCAATGATTTAGCGACGCTGGTATCTCCTCCAACCAAAGTCACGCCGCTCTTCAAGGCCAAAGAGCGAATGCCCCGATAGAGCTCTTCCACATGATTGCTTTCAAAGGTGGCAGGAATTCCGAGTGACAGAAGTAGATAAGCCGGCGTACCGCCCATAGCAGCTATGTCGCTCATATTAACAGCAAGAGTCTTGTGACCTAGAGCGTACAGTGAAGTCCACTTAAGATCAAAATGAATCCCCTCTATCAGAAGATCCGCTGTCACTAGGCATGAACCAAACGTGGTTTGAACCCAGGCTGCATCATCGCCAATCCCCAATTTCACACCACGGCCTTTCACCGTAGAGCGACGCACTCGCTCGATCAAGCCAAACTCTCCTAAACGACTGAGTTTCATTGAGGAATGGCCGCTAAGTTCAGCGACAGAGGCACAGAAAGTGGCCTTGTTAGGGTCGGAGTGGAATGGATTTCTCTCTTTGGCTCTTGCGCAGCGGTTTTTCAGTGGGCTTCCATGGCTTCCGCTTGCTTGTCCTTAGTCTCGTTTTGGAAGCAACAGCATGTGCAGCACGGCGGGCCCCATTTGGGCCTGCTAGCAAAGCAACATTCAGGACATCGGACATGCTTTTGGCAAAGACCCATTGAAGCCTGCGACGCAGCGCTTTGGGAATCTCATCGAGATCCTTATCATTCCTTTCGGGAACGATTAGAGTCTTAATACCGGCGCGAAAGGCCGCCAACGACTTTTCTTTCAGGCCGCCAATCGGCAAGACTCTACCGCGCAAAGTAATCTCGCCGGTCATTGCCACGTCGCGACTGACCGGTCGCTTCGTCAGTGCCGAAATCAAAGCCGTCGCCACGGTAATTCCTGCCGAGGGTCCATCCTTAGGAATGGCTCCAGCAGGGACATGAATATGGATATCGAGCTTCTGGTAGAAGTCTTCCTCGATACCCAACTTTTTTGCATGGGCACGGGCATAACTCACGGCGGCTTGTGCCGATTCTTTCATGACCTCGCCTAATTGGCCAGTCAGTGTTAGGTTTCCGCGCCCTTTCGAAAGGGATGCTTCCACGTAAAGAACCTCGCCGCCAGCGCTGGTCCAGGCCAGGCCGGTGGCAACTCCGATTTCATGATGTTCTTGTTCAGTGTCCGGTAGAAACTTCGGCGCGCCTAGAAAAGAATGAATGTTGGCGCGCGTGATGCGGGTAAAATCTTTCTTTTCCTCCGCTATTTTCCGTGCGATCTTTCGGCAAATAGAGGCGATCTCTCGCTCGAGATTCCTCAAACCGGCCTCTTTGGTATACTCAGCGATAATGCGCAACACCGCATCATTGGAGATGTCGAGGTATTTAGCCGAGATGCCGTTGTCCTCGCGCTGTCTCGGAATCAAATATTTGCGGGCAATCTCAAGCTTCTCTTCGTTAGTGTAACCGGAGAGTTGGATGACCTCCATCCGGTCTGCTAACGCGGGCGGAATGGGGTCCAGCATGTTTGCGGTACAAATAAACAACACATTAGAAAGGTCAAACGGCAAATTCAGATAATGATCGCTGAAGGCATGGTTTTGCTCGGGGTCCAACACTTCAAGGAGCGCAGCCGAAGGATCTCCCCGGAAGTCAGCACCGACTTTGTCGATTTCATCGAGCATGAACACGGGATTGTTCGAGCCGGCTTGCTTAATTCCCTGAATCACGCGGCCCGGCAAAGCTCCAACATACGTCCGGCGGTGGCCACGAATTTCCGCCTCATCGCGAACACCACCCAGTGACACGCGCACAAAATTCCGTCCTAACGCTCGGGCGACGGATCGTCCTAGAGATGTTTTTCCAACACCGGGTGGGCCGACGAAACACAAAATGGGCCCTTTGATCTTTCGCCTTAGCTTGTTGACCGCGAGATACTCCAAAATTCGTTCTTTGATCTTCTCTAGGTTGTAATGATCTTCATCCAGAACTTGTTTTGCCTTTTTGATATTGAGATTGTCCTTGGTCCTTTTGCTCCAGGGAAGGTCCGCCAACCAGTCAAGATAGGTGCGTACTAAGGATGCCTCGGACGACTCCGGATGCATTTGCTCCAAGCGCTTGATTTGTTTATCCGCTTCTCGTTTCACGTCTGCGGGCATTTTCGCTCTCTCGATCTGCTTCTTGAGGTCGTTGATCTCTTCGGTACGCTCATCACCCTCGCCCAGTTCTTGCTGGATTTGCTTTAGCTGCTCGCGCAAGAAGTAATCCCTTTGAGTTTTGCTCATTTCCTCCTTGGCTTGGTTCTGGATGCGAGCTTGCATCGTTGATAGCTCTAGCTCACGGCTAAGAAGTTCATTCACCTTTTTTAAGCGTTCAATGGGATCAAAGATCTCGAGAATCGATTGGCTCTCCTCAATCTTAAGGCGCAAATTTGACGCCACTAAATCCGCCAGTACGCCGGGATCACTTATATTATCTGTGACCATAACAATCTCAGGCGGCAAATTTTTGAGATTTAAGATCTGTTCGATTTTTTCCTTAGCGGTGCGCATCAAGGCTTCGACCTCGATCGGGACCTCCGGCAGCGTCGGTTCAATGACCTTGCGTATTTTGACTTCAAAGAAGGGTCGCTCGCGCAAGTAAACGTCGACTTCTCCTTTTGACAGTCCTTGGACAAGAATCTTTACGCGGCCATCCGCCAGCTTAAGCATGCGCATGATCGAAGCGATGGTTCCAACGCGGTTGATGTCCGATGGACTAGGAGTTTCTTCGGCGGAATTTTTTTGCGCGACCAAGAAAATGAGCCGGTCACGGGAAAGTGACTCTTCGACAGCGCGGATCGAGACGTCGCGGCCAACGAACAGCGGCAACATCATGTAAGGATAAATGACTATATCGCGAATCGGCAAGAGAGGCAGTACATCGGGAATCTCTACTTGCGATACTTTGCCCTCTTGACCTTCAAGTTTCCATTCAGCTTCACTCATAGTCTTGGATTACCTTAATCACACTGGGGTGATAGGTCAACTAAAATCTTACCACCCACGGGGTTGCAGGTAATTGGAGGGAGACAGGGATGTTCCTTGGGAATCGCAGGTCCTAGCCGAACAATTCCTTAACCTTATCAAAGAAACCTTTCGAGAGAGGATTGACGTCCTCTCCGCCGTTACCGGCAAATTCCTTCAGCAGTTCCTTCTGACGTGGTGTCAGGTGAGTCGGGGTTTCCACGACAACCCGCACATGCTGGTCGCCTTGTTGATAACCCTGCACGTCTTTGACTCCCTTGCCTTTCATACGAAAGACTTTGCCGGATTGTGTCCCGGCGGGAATTTTCATTTTTACTTTGCCCTCCAATGTCGGAACGTCGATCTCTGCACCCAGGGCTGCTTGCACAAAACTAATGGGAACGTCGCAAATAATGTCTAGATTGTCGCGCACGAAGATCGGATGCGGTTCCACTTGGATGACGACGTACAGATCTCCCGGGGCGCCGCCTGTAGGCGCGCTTTCCCCTTCATTTCTCAGTTTGAGCCGCGATCCCGTGTCTACGCCAGCGGGAATTTTAATGCTGAGAGTGTGCAGCTTTCGTACGCGACCTGTGCCGGTGCAAGTTGTACACGGATCTTTGATAATGGTTCCATGGCCGTGACATTGATTGCACGTTCTTGAAACACTAAAAAATCCTTGTTGAAAGCTTACTTGTCCTCTGCCCCGACAGGTTGGACAAGTTTGCGGTGCGGTGCCGGATTTAGCGCCGTTGCCGTTACAAGTCTCACACGGCCCTTGCCGGGGTATTTTAACTTTTCTCTCGGTACCGGAGACGGATTCCTCGAAACTGAGAGTTAGATTGTAGCGAAGATCTTCTCCCGGGGCCCGCCCGCGGCGGCGACCTGTGCCGCCAAAGAACTCGCCGAAGATATCACCGAAGACATCTTCGAAGCCTGCAGTGAAATCGAACCCGCCGGAAAACGGACCGCCATTACCGAAAGCCGCGTGACCGAACTGGTCATACTGGGTGCGTTTCTGTGTATCCGATAGGATCTGATAGGCTTCGGAGACTTCCTTGAAGTTGGCCTCGGCTTGCTTGTCGCCAGGATTTCGATCGGGGTGGTATTTGAGCGCAAGTTTCCGGTAAGCTTTCTTTATCTCGTCTTCGCTGGCGCCGCGATTAACACCAAGCAAGTCGTAATAATCTCTTTTATCGCTCAACTCCGGACCTCAAAACTCTGTGTTTATACGTCAGAAAGCCCCTCTCCTCAATCAAGCGGAGGAGCAGGGGCTTCCCGTTGCCACGAAGATCAGTCACTGCACCATCTACAAAATCTAGTCTTTGACCTCCTCGAAGTCAGCGTCGACGACATCATCTTTCTTTTTCTTGCCGTCGCTTGGCGACTGTTCTTTTGCATTCTCTGCAGCCTCCTGGCCGGTTTGTTCCCGTGAAGCCTTAGCATACATGGCTTCCGCTAGTTTATGGGAGGATTGACTCAATTGCTCCCCGGCAGTCCGCATCACCTGGGTATCTTGTCCTTCCAGGGCTTCTCTAGCCTTTTTAAGCGCGTTCTCGATATCATCTTTGACACTGGCATCCAAATCGCCGCCATGTTCTTTGAGCGATTTCTCAGTCGAATACACAAGGGAGTCAAGGTGATTTCGCGCTTCGACCGTCTCCTTGTGCTTTTTGTCTTCTGCGGCATGGGCTTCCGCATCTTTGACCATCTGTTTGATTTCATCCTCGCTGAGACCGCTCGACGCCGTGATTTTAATGGACTGTTCTTTCCCTGTACCGAGATCCTTAGCGGCAACATGAACGATACCGTTGGCATCGATGTCGAAAGTCACTTCGATTTGCGGAACTCCACGTGGCGCTACCGGAATTCCGACAAGATCGAATTGTCCTAAAAGCTTATTATTTGCCGCCATCTCCCGCTCGCCCTGGAATACACGAATGGACACAGCTGTCTGGTTATCTTGAGCCGTCGAAAAGATTTGGCTTTTCTTCGTGGGTATGGTGGTGTTGCGCTCAATCAATTTTGTGAATACGCCGCCAAGAGTCTCGATCCCCAACGAGAGGGGTGTAACATCGAGAAGCAAAACATCCTTGACCTCACCCTTCAGAACAGCGGCCTGGATAGCGGCACCTACGGCTACAACCTCGTCGGGATTGACGCCTTTGTGGGGGTCTTTGCCGAAGATCTTTTTTACTCGTTCTTGCACTGCCGGCATGCGAGTCATACCGCCCACCAAAATAACCTCGTTGATATCACCGGGCGTAAGGCCCGCATCTTTAAGAGCTTGCCGGCAAGGACCTTCAGTCCGATCGATTAGATCGGCGCACAGTGCTTCAAGCTTAGAGCGAGTCAGTTTCATGTTGAGATGCTTCGGTCCTTGCTGGTCTGCCGTGATGAATGGCAAGTTGATGTCCGTTTCCATCGAAGAGGAGAGCTCGCACTTAGCTTTTTCCCCCGCTTCTTTCAGGCGTTGCAGGGCCATCCGGTCCTTACGCAGGTCAATGCCTTGATCTTTCTTGAATTCATCCGCCAGGTAATCGATGATTCTCTGGTCGAAGTCCTCACCACCAAGAAAAGTGTCACCGTTGGTTGCCTTGACCTCAAAAACACCGTCGCCCAATTCCAGTATCGAAATGTCGAATGTCCCGCCCCCTAGATCGAAAACGGCGATCTTTTCGTCTTTTTTCTTATCCAATCCATACGCAAGAGAAGCGGCGGTAGGTTCATTTATAATGCGTAGAACGTTGAGTCCCGCGATCCGTCCGGCATCCTTGGTGGCCTGTCGCTGGCTATCATTAAAGTACGCCGGCACAGTAATGACAGCTTCGCTTACCTTTTCACCCAGGTAATCCTCTGCTGTTTGCTTCATCTTTTGCAGGATGAAAGCCGAAATTTCTGCGGGACTGTACTGTTTACCTCTAATCTCCACCCAGGCATCACCGTTTTCATTACGGACTACCTTGTAAGGCAGCACTTTGGACGCCTTCTGTACCAGCGGATCATCGGCACGCCTACCGATTAAACGTTTTACAGCAAAAATGGTGTTCTCCGGATTGGTGATAGCTTGCCTTCTGGCGATTTGTCCAACTAATCTCTCACCACTGTCCGTGAACGCGACTACGGAAGGGGTCGTCCGGCTACCTTCCGCGTTAGCGAGAACGGTTGGGTCTCCAGTCTCCATGATTGCAACGCAAGAATTGGTTGTGCCGAGGTCAATGCCGATAACTTTGGCCATTTTCATTACTCCTCAATATATCTGCCATATTCACGCAAGATGCAAAAATTTAATCATCGCCGGGTCCGTTTTCAACCTCGTTCCAGTCGTTTTTTTTCCCTTGCGATTCTGGTGCCTTAGCCACGCTCACCAGCGCGGGTCGAAGCAACCTGTCCCGAATCACGTAACCTTTGTGATACTCTTCCACAACTGTATTTGGTGGGTGAGTTCCGCTCTCTACTTGAGCCATGGCTTCGTGTTTTCCAGGGTCAAACGGCTCGCCTACAGCTGAAACTTGAATGACATTATACTTGGCCAGGACGTCAAAAAGACCTCGAAGAACCATCTCAACTCCCTCTCTAAGGGGTTTTTCGTTATTTCCTTCTTTTGAATGCGCAATGGCTCGCTCGAGGTTGTCCACAACAGGCAAAAGATCTCTGACCAGCGCCTCATTCGCGAAGCGAATCGCTTCCTCCTTCTCCCGGCTGGCTCTTCTCTTAAAATTATCCAGCTCCGCGACTTGACGCAGATAACGGTCATAATTTTCGCTGGCAGCTTTTTCTTTTGCTTCAAGCTCCGCGCGAAGTTTCACCAGCTCCGCTGCATGATCCGGTCCGGTGGGTTGCGCAGGGCCAAGCAAATGGTCATTGTGATCGGCAGATGTTGTTTCTCCGGCTTTTTCTTTGTCGTCCACCATGCGGTCCCTCAAAACGCCCGAAAAATCTAATCATGAGGCCTTTCTTTGTCAAGTTTTAGTTTTGCAAAAACCTTCTATATTTTAGATAGTTGTCTGCATCGGCAAAAAGTGATAAATTCTTTTGTTAACTCTGAGCATTGAGCCCATGCTTCTTTGTCATGTCACCCCGGCTGTTGTTTTGCGCACTTGGCCTTTCGGGGAGTCGGACAAGATTGTGTCTTTCCTGACTGAGACCCACGGCAAACTTACGGGTATTGCCAAAGGGGCGAAACGATCACGTAAGCGGTTTGCCAATTCCTTAGAACCCTTTTCCTTGGTCAATCTTCGTTTTCAAGATCGGGCACACAGCCATTTGGCGTTTATATTAGCTTCGGAACTGTTGCTCGGGTATAAACACTTGATAACCAGCCTGGAGAAGATTTCTGTTGCCTCTTATCTCGTTGAAATCACAGATGGATTGATTGGGGAACGGGAAGAAAACCGTTTGGTTTATCGACATCTAAAAGACGGTCTCGTACACCTGGAAAAACAAGCGATGTCGCTAACCTTTCTAACCTCTTTCGAGCTTAAGCTTCTTAGGTTGGCCGGCTACCAACCTTTGCTGGACAGTTGCAGACGCTGCGGCAAAGAACGTTGGCATTCATGCACGATGCGCTGGCACTTTAGTCCGCGGGATGGTGGAATTCTTTGCGATTCCTGTTCACGGTTACGGAGAGAAATTTTTCCGCTTTCCGCAGCGACACTGGAATTTCTGACCAAACTTCAGGAAGAAGAGAGCATGGCGTCATTCGAGAGGTCGCCTCCAAGTGTAATGCTAAAAGAGCTTCGTTCCGCTGTGATTCGATTCATCGAGTTTCATATGGAGCGGGAGATCAAGTCGGTAGCCTTTCTCCATCAGTTTTCTTTGGGGCTCGTGCCAAGTTCGAAATAGGTAAGATTGATCTGACAACGACGATGGAGACCGCGAACCATGCCTAGGAAGAAGAAACTAGTATACTTTTTCGGCGGCGGTAAAGCCGAAGGCAGAGCAACCATGCGCGAGCTCCTGGGCGGGAAAGGAGCGGGCCTGCATGAGATGACACGCATCGGGGTACCCGTACCGCCAGGATTCACAATAACCACCGACGTGTGTTCCTATTATTACGGACATCATCGGCAATATCCGAAGGGACTGGAAAGTGCCGTGGTTGCGGGCCTTGCCAGAGTGGAAAAGGTCCTAGGACGCAAGTTCGGAAACCCCGAAAATCCTCTTTTAGTCTCCGTCCGCTCCGGAGCGCGCGAGTCAATGCCGGGCATGATGGATACTGTTCTAAACTTGGGTCTGAACGATCAGACGGTACAAGGGTTAATCCGGCGAACGGGAAACCCAAGATTCGCCTATGACTCCTATCGTCGTTTTATCCAGATGTACGCGGATGTTGTCTTGGGACTCAATTCCAAGGAGAAAGCCGAGGGCGATCCCTTTGAAGTGATTCTAGAGCAAAAGAAACACGATCGCGGCGTGCGCTTTGATACTGAGCTCGATGCCAAGGATTTAGAAAGTGTAACCAATGCATTCAAGGAATTGGTGAAGGTGCGGTCGGGAAAAGAATTCCCCAGCGATCCACATACGCAGCTGTGGGGTGCCATAGGAGCCGTCTTTGGCTCATGGAACAACGACCGCGCCGTCGCCTATCGTGACCTCTACCACATCCCGCACGCCTGGGGCACTGCTGTCAATGTTCAGGCTATGGTATTTGGGAACCTTGGCGAAAAGTGCGCTACGGGCGTAGCTTTTACGCGAAATCCATCTACGGGTGAGAAGTCATTCTACGGTGAGTTTCTCGTCAATGCTCAGGGTGAAGATGTCGTAGCGGGGATCCGGACACCCAGACCCATCATTGAGTTGAAAACAGTCATGCCCAAGCCCTTCCGTGAACTTCAAAGGGTCTGTAAAATCCTTGAGGCTCATTATGAGGAGATGCAGGATATCGAGTTCACCGTCGAGGAGGACAAACTTTGGACGCTTCAAACTCGGAATGGAAAGAGAACTGGTTTTGCTGCGGTACGCATCGCGGTTGATATGGTTGGGGAGCGAATTATCAGCAAGAAAGAAGCGTTATTGCGAATTGAGCCCGACCATCTAAATCAGCTTTTACGCCCGATTTTCGACGACAAAGACAAAGAACAGGCTGCCAAGGAGGGACGGGTTCTAGCGCGTGGCCTGCCTGCTGGACCAGGGGCGGCAACCGGGCGAATAGTCTTTCACGCAGAGGATGCTGTGACCTGGAAGAAAAGTGGGGAACGGGTCGTGCTCTGCCGTACCGAAACGAGCCCCGACGATATCCGGGGGATGGAAGCGTCGGAGGGTATCCTTACGGCGAGAGGCGGTATGACATCACACGCGGCACTAGTAGCGCGGCAGATGGGTAAAGTTTGTGTCGCTGGGTGCGAGGTATTGAACATTGACTATACAGCACGCACCTTGCGGGTTGGCGAGCTGGTACTCAAAGAAGGGGATTGGATCTCGGTGGACGGAAGCACCGGAGAGGTAATCCAGGGACAGATTCGAACCCTTCCCTCCGAGGTTCTCCAAGTGCTTCTCGGAGGTGCGCAGGCACCGAGCAAGTCAAATGTCTTCCAGCAGTACGCCAGGCTGATGAAGTGGGCAGATGAAGTGCGTAGGCTTGGGGTGCGTACCAATACGGATCAACCTGATCAAGCTCGTGTAGCGAAGCTGTTCGGCGCCGAAGGCATTGGTCTTTGCCGTACGGAACACATGTTTTTTCAAGGTGACAGAATCCAAGCCGTGCGCGAGATGATCCTGGCGGAGGACGAAGCAGGAAGGCGCAGGGCATTGGCAAAGTTGCTCCCGATGCAAAAGGAAGACTTCAAAGGGATCCTCGACATCATGGACGGCCTCCCTGTAACCATCCGTACCTTGGACCCCCCATTGCATGAGTTTCTCCCACACAGGGACGCCGAAATCATTGAGCTAGCGCAGGTCATGGCTGTTCCGGTTGACCGGCTGCGGAACAAAGTGAAGGTTTTGCAAGAATTCAACCCGATGTTGGGCCATCGGGGTTGCCGCCTGGGAATTTCGTATCCGGAGATTACCGAGATGCAGGCGCGGGCTATCTTTGAGGCGGCGTGTGAATTGCGCAGAGGGGGAAGAAATCCCTTTCCCGAGGTAATGATTCCTTTGGTTGGGTCCCGTGGGGAGCTGGTCGCGCAGCGCAAGATTGTTGAGCAGGTCGCGCGCGAGACTATGGCCTCATATGGGGTTAAGCTCCGCTATCTAATAGGGACAATGATTGAACTCCCGAGAGCGTGTTTGCTAGCCGATGAGATTGCCGAACAGGCTGATTTTTTTTCTTTTGGCACCAACGATTTAACCCAAACCTGTCTGGGTTTGTCGCGGGATGATGCCGGGAAGTTCTTGCCCACTTACGTCCTCGACGGGCTATTACCCGAAGATCCCTTCGTTAGTTTGGATAGAGAAGGTGTCGGCCAATTGATGCGGATTGCCATAACGAAGGGACGGAAAGTCCATGGACAACTCGAGATCGGTATATGCGGAGAGCACGGCGGTGATCCGAAATCGGTTAGCTTCTGTCATGAGATAGGGTTGGATTATGTCAGTTGTTCGCCTTTCCGGGTTCCCATAGCCAAACTCGCCGCGGCCCAGGCCGCATTACGAAAAATTCGATAATTTTTCCACTGTTACCCACTTTTACTTCTAAATAGAACTTTATTCTTTTATTGCAATTTGTTGACAGAATCAGCTTTTTTTAAGATAATTTACGTCTTTCCGATTGCTAAGACGGCATGGAACCACGTATTGCAGAACTACTAATCCGGGGTGGGATTGTTTCTCGAGATCAGCTTTCCCAGGTCCAGGAAAAGGAGCGTGACAGCGGCGCTAGCGTCATTAGAGAGCTGGTTCGGCTCGGTTTTACTACCGAAGATACCCTTACCGGGTTTCTTGCTAAGCAGTTCAACATTGAAAAGGTCGATCTAAATCCCTCAGAAATCGAGGATTCCGTCTTCAGCCTCGTAGCACCCCAACTCATTCAGAAGCACCAGCTGATTCCGGTTAAACTTCTCGGTTCGACTCTAACGGTGGCCATGGCCGACCCCACCGATCTTGTTGCCATCAACGAAGTGAAGTTTCTCACCGGATACGGTGTAAGGGTTGTGCTGTCTTCCCCTTCGGTAATCAAGAAGGTTCTAGAGCATCGCTTCGGCGGCGTGAGTTACGACGAGGTCCTGAAAAAGTTCGGCGACGGGGAGATGGAGGTTATCCATGAAACGGATGACGTTAACCTCCAGGAACTTCAACAGGCCACCATGGAAGCGCCGGTGGTGACCTTGGTCAATGCCATCTTGTCGGACGCGGCGAAGCGCCGAGCGAGTGACATTCATATCGAGCCCTACGAGAAAATCTTCCGCGTGCGGTTCCGAGTCGACGGGGTGCTTCAGGAAATCATGACTCCACCCCTTCGGCTGAAGAATCCTTTAGTATCCCGCCTCAAAGTCATGGCGGGACTCGATATCGCAGAGCGGCGCCTCACGCAGGATGGCCGAATTAAGTTGAAGATGGGGGTAGGAGGAGAGTTAGATATCCGCGTCTCCGTGCTGCCTACCCTATTTGGCGAGAAGGTCGTCATGCGATTATTGGACAAATCCAACCTCCAACTGGATATGTCCAAACTTGGCTTTGATTCCCAAACCCTCAAAGATTTTCTGGAAGCGATACACAAGCCGTATGGCATGATTCTCATCACCGGTCCGACGGGGAGTGGAAAATCAACAACGCTATACTCCGCGCTCTCGGAGCTCAACAAGCCAGACGTGAATATTTCTACGGCTGAGGATCCTGTCGAGTACAACTTAGTCGGAATCAATCAGCTGCAAGTCCGGGAGCAAATCGGGTTGACCTTTGCTGCCGCCCTGCGCTCGTTTCTTCGCCAAGACCCGGACATTATCATGGTCGGAGAAGTCCGTGACCTCGAAACCGCGCAGATCGCCGTCAAAGCGGCGTTGACGGGTCATCTAGTCCTTAGCACTCTTCACACGAATGATGCTCCTTCTACAGTGGATCGCTTGATCAACATGGGGGTCGAGACCTTCTTGCTGATTTCATCCATCAATCTCATCGCCGCCCAAAGATTGGTGCGGCGGATTTGCGAGAAATGCAAGGAGCCGGTGGAAATAAGTCCCGAGATATTGATCAATTTGGGCATTGATTCGACGGAGGTTGGCGCTGGCTTTTCCACCTTTCATGGCCGGGGCTGCGGTAGTTGCAACGGCACAGGCTACCGAGGACGTCTTGCTATCTATGAGGTGATGGTGATGCACGAGGGGCTTAAGGAGTTAATTCTGCGGAGTGCGTCGGTGGTTGAGCTCAAGCGAGAGGCGGTGAAGATGGGCATGAGCACGCTCCGCATGAGCGCCCTACAGAAGGTTAGGGAAGGGTTGACGACCATCGAAGAAACAGTTCGTGTCACTGACACGGACAAAGGGTTTGGATCGGTTTTTTCGTTGGGCTTTTGATGCCAAGAAGCTACGTCTGAGTGAACAAAACGCCGCGGCAGCATAATTTTCATAGCAGTAATCGAAATGGCTTTATAGCTCACGCTTCAAGAGAGGACAGAAAGCGATGCCAATATTCCTGTGGGAAGGAAAAACTGCCCAGGGACGAGTACTTAAAGGTGAGGTTGAAGCGTCGAATCTGGAGGCTGTTTTTGCGATCCTTCGGGATCGAAGGATCCGGCCGATACCGAACCGGATTCGGGAAAAAGGCAGGGGGTTCGATAAAGAAATCAGCATCCCCGGCTTTGGCGAAAGGCTCAAGGCCCGTGACCTTTCTGTTTTCACGCGCCAGTTCGCTGCGATGATCGACGCAGGACTACCCATCGTACAATGTTTGGATATTCAGGCTCAACAAACCGAAAGCAAGCTGCTGCGCAATACTTTGCGTTCGATCAAGCAGGATGTCGAAGGCGGTTCTACCTTGGCAGAGGCTCTTAGGAAGCATCCGAAGATCTTCGATGACCTCTATGTCAACATGGTCGAAGCCGGTGAAGCGGGCGGTGTGTTGAATGCGATCCTAAATCGGATCGCTCTATTCATCGAAAAGGCCAACAAACTAAAGAAAAAAGTCAAAGGGGCGATGATCTATCCCTGCACGATCGTCGTTGTGGCCGTCGTCGTTGTGGCCATACTACTGATATTTGTCATCCCCGTTTTCGCCGAACTTTATGGTAGCATGGGAAAAGCTCTCCCAGCGCCGACCCAGATAACTATCGACATTAGCAACTGGTTGCGCGCCAATTACCTTTATATCGTTTTTGCCATCGGTGCATTCATCGCTGGCATTCGGTTCTATTATCAAACGGACAACGGACAAATGAACATTGATCGATTGCTGCTCAGGATGCCCGTGGTGGGCGACTTGCTGCGTAAGGTTGCAGTGGCTCGCTTTTCACAAAACATGGCGATTCTTCTAGCCTCTGGAGTGCCAATCCTTGATGGTCTGGCTATCACTGCCAAGACCGCCGGTAACCGTGTTATTGAAAAAGCGATCATGGATAGCCGAGTAAGTATTAGTCAAGGAAGGACGGTGGCTGAGCCTCTGCGGGAAAGTAAGATCTTTCCCCCAATGGTTTGCCAGATGGTGGCGGTCGGCGAGAATACCGGCGGACTCGACACCATGCTCAAAAAGGTTGCTGAGCTTTATGAAGATGAAGTGGATGACGCGGTGGCGAATTTGACTGCGCTCATGGAGCCCATGATCATGGTCGTTTTAGGAGTGATCCTGGGTGGGCTAGTCATTTCTATGTATTTGCCGATTTTCCAATTGGGTTCCGTGGTGTCCTAGATCAGACTCAGCGCCCCGGAATATTCACATCTGATTGAAAAATGACCCTTGCCGTGATCGACGACCGTAAAGATTTAATAGAGAAAATGAGATGGCTACTCTTTCTCCGAGTCGTCATCTTGTCATTTTTTCTCGGCGCGACTGCGCTCTTCCACTTTTTCAAGCAGGAGGGGAATCTCCACGTCTTTTACACGCTTTCGATCCCTCTTATCATTGCCTATGCCATTTCCATTGGATCGGCTCTGGTCCTTGCGCACATGCGGGATCTTCGCGTCTTCGCGCATCTCCAAGTCGATTTCGATGTTGTCTTAATCACCGGAATTATCTGGCTTACAGGAGATTTTGCCAGCCCTTTCCCGTTCCTCTACAATCTCGCGGTGATGAATGGGGCGATTTTACTATTTTACCGAGGTGCGTTCTTCACCGCAGGGTTTTCCAGTTTGTGCTATGTGGCGCTCCTGAGCTGGACCAGTACCCTCAATAACGGCGGCGGTGTTGCCATATCGTGGCCACTCCTGATGCCGGTCGTACTTAACATAGGAAGTTTCTTTGCCATTGCCGGAGTGGGTGGGTTTCTTGCGAGCAAACTGAGCGATACCGAGAAACTGCTAAAGGCAAAGCACACGGATTATCGGGAGCTCGAAGCGCTGAAAGAAACCCTTTTACAAGGAGTGGGTAGCGGAGTTGCCATTACGGATGCGGAAGGGCGGATCAATTATTTTAATAGTCAGGCCCAGCATCTAACGTCTCTCCAAGAGGCGAGCGTCAAAGGAAAGAAGTTGAACCAGATATTTCCGGGTATGACCCACCACTTCAGCGAGGTCCAGGAAAGACGACTTGTCTCGACTGACGAAATCTTTTTTGCCACGCCGCAGGGAAACCAGAAACAACTGAGACTTACGCTGGCACCGTTAAGCAATGCAAGCGAACAGCTTATAGGTTATGTCTCAATCTTCGAGGACATCAGTAAGCAAAAAGAGGTTGAGGAGAAGCTCCGGCTTGAGGACGAATTGCGCCGGGCGCGAGAATTCGACTTAGAGCAAAGGCCTTTAAGCATGGATAATACGGATTTCCATTTCGAAGGTGTCATCGGCAAAAGCGGTGGAATCGAAAAGATCTATCATCTCGTTCAAAAGGTGGCGACGAGTTGCACAAATGTGCTGATTACAGGTGAAAGCGGCACCGGCAAAGAACTCATCGCCCGAGCGATCCATGTTAACGGACCGCGAAAACACATGCCTTTCGTTGCTGTGAACTGCGGCGCGATACCCGAAACTCTGATTGAGAGCGAGCTGTTTGGACATGCTCGCGGTGCCTTCACCGGCGCCGTCGCCGACCATATGGGATTATTCAAACAAGCCGACCAAGGAACGATCTTTCTGGATGAGGTCGGGGAATTGCCTCTCCACCTGCAGGTGAAACTGCTCAGGGTGTTGCAAGAGAAAGCTTTTACACCTGTGGGCGGTAATAAGCAGACTAAAGTGGATGTACGAGTCATCTCTGCCACGAACCGGGATTTGCGCAAAGAGATGGAAGACGGGCGATTTCGGGGCGATCTATTCTATCGGCTCAACGTGGTGCAAATAGTGATGCCCCCTCTGCGCAACAGGAAAGAGGATATTCCCGCACTGGCACATCATTTCATGCGCAAATTCGCCGACTCCCATGGCAAGCAAGTTGAGGAGATATCCGGCGGGGCGCTCATGCATCTAATGACCTACACCTATCCAGGGAACGTCCGTGAGCTGGAAAACATGATCGAACATGCAGTCGCGGTGGCGAATAAGAACATCATGACTGAGGATGATCTACCGGCGCACGTGAAAGGAATCCCCATTAGCGAGGAATCCGAATTTTTCGAGAGAACCGCACCCGGTGGCGCGGATCTGTTTTTCGCAAAAGGCCTGTCCTTGGATATCGAACTGGAAACCCATGAAAAGTGTATCCTCTTAAGCGCGCTCAAGAGAACTAACGGTGTTCAAAAGCGAGCTGCTGAAATTCTGGGCATTAATTACAGATCTCTACGACATAGACTGGAGAAATACGGTCTGCTGAACTCGAGAAACAACGGCTTTGCTGACGATTCGCCGGTGGGTCAATAACAAATTTTGTTACAACCGCAGATTCTCTTTTACGTAAACTAGAATACTTCCACCGGATCTAGTTGACCATCTGATACCGTTATTGCCTTCCGATTAACTTTCAAATCATTGATACGAAAAGAGTTTTTGAATTCTAGGAAATCCGAAAATAACGGAACTCTTGTGTGCTAGTCCGTTTCCAAAACTCGGAATCAGTCTGGCCTTGCTTTTGCTCTCGCCTGATTCCAAGCGCGACATCTTGAAGCTGTCACGAGGAGGTGAGAATCAGGCGGCTTGAGGAACAAGAATTCGTTGATGCGATTTGGATCTTGACCAGCGGCTTGAAATCGGAAAACAAGCCACTACCGAAAACTTAACGGAAAGAAAAACAAGGAAAGGAGTATTTCAAAAATGGATCAATTGAGACTACGAAACCAATCAGGTTTCACTCTTATTGAACTTCTCGTAGTGATCGCCATTATTGGCATCTTGGCTGCGATCGCGATTCCTCAGTTTGCGGCATATCGGAGAAGGGGATTCGATGCTAAGGTAAAATCGGATTTGAGGAACGCCTCCACCGCCCAGGAAGCCTACTTTACTCAATATTCCGCCTATAAGAACGGTGCAATTACTAGTAATCTTCCCGGATACAATCAGAGCGCAGACCTCACAATGGCCGCGGCCGCATCGGCGGGTGGTTATGTCTTGACTGCCACGGCAACTGCCGGTTGTGCTTCAGGCGGCACATTCTATCTGAGCAGTTCGAGCGGTCAGATAACCGGAACAGACTGTCAATAATAAGCGTAGTCTAAGTCACCAATTAGAAAAGGGGGAGCATCATAGGGCTCCCCCTTTTTCTTCGCACCTCGAGTAATTCTTACAAAAACTTCGTTGTGTCCTTTTTTGCCAGGCATCCACGTGGTGAGTGGGCAACCGTCCCTCGGCGACACGAAGGGATCGCTCTATCTTTCCTTGTCGCAATGATCTTTTGGTTCAACCACGAGATGATTTTGACAGGACAGATTCCGTTTTTCCGCGATCTGGGACTCATGTTTTATCCCATGAGATTCAGCTTGGCTGAGAGTTTCAGGGCTGGAGAATTACCGTTGTGGGATCGCCGCATCGGTATGGGATTTCCCATGATGGCCAATTTTCAATCGGGGGCCTTCTATGTTCCAAACCTCCTTTTTCTTCTGCTACCCTTTTTTTCGGCCATTAGGGCCATTTTCATTTTTCATTACCTTGTCGCCGCCATAGGAGCGTATCTGCTCTGCCGTCGGTGGAGATACCCCTCCTATTTGGCTGTCGTGGGGGCGCTTCTATTCACTTTGGGCGGCACGATGGTTTCTCTCAGCAACCTCCTCAATCATTTCCAGGCGGCCGTATGGCTGCCCTGGGTGCTTTTCTTCTGGGAGAGGTGTCTGCAGAGACAATCCTGGGAGAATATTACTGCCCTCACCGTGGTCTCACTATTGCAATTCCTCGCGGGATCCCCTGAACTCTATGCGATGACCATGGTTTTGGTATTGTTGGATGGAATACGATGGCGGTCGCTTGCTTCTAGACCGAGTTATTCCAGGGCGTTTTTTCTTTTGCTGTTAGTGAACATACTGACCCTAGGCCTCGCCATGGTTCAGGTTCTGCCTACCCTGGAACTCTTACAAGAATCCCGCCGGGCGAAATTCTCACTCCCGTTTCAGCTTGCTGCAAGTTGGTCACTCCACCCCTCGCAGCTCCTGAACTTGTTCTTCCTCGATAGAGAAGTCCTGACGGAGAGGCTAAGCGGCATGGAAATCCTTTTTGAGCCCACGCTGCCTTTTTTTGTGAGTTACTACATGGGTGCCTTCGCGCTCCTGGGACTCTGTCTTTGGTTCTACTATTCTTCGTGGCAGGAGAAGGGCGCACTTTTGACGTTCGTGATCGTGTCCCTAATGTTGGCATTCGGTGAGCACACCCCATTGTATGCGGTGCTCTTTCGATACGTGCCAGGATTTTCCCTGTTTCGTTTTCCGGAGAAATTTTTTTTCTTGACATATGCAGCTCTGATATTCGCGGTGCTGCGAGGGATGAGGGCGTTCATTCAATATGCGCCTTCAACTCCGCGCGTCCCGCTCCTGATTTGTTCGTCGATCTGTCTTGCATTGGTTTCATTATGTGTTGCTCTGCGGGTCGATGCCGCTCTCCTTGGCCGGTTTATCAGCAACGTCACCAATGCTCCATTTCTGTCCGATTCTACATTCCTAAAGGCTTCCTTGGCGTTGTTCTCGATGGAGAGGCAAATCGCGCTAATAGTGGTAATCGTTGCGCTTCTCGTCTTGAGAGCTAGGAGTATGATCAGGGTTCATCTCTTTAACGGCCTAATCGTCGCCGTGGTATTCTTTGACCTTTATTCGGCCCATGAATCCTATCAATATCTTCTCAAACCCGACTTTATTTATGAGAATGCGAAGATCCTCCCTCGTCCCGATACTGAGCCGCAACGCATTTTTTATTATCCCGGGCCACTCAACCTGCACCCAAGCTATTATTTTTTGCGAGAAAAACCATCTTTCGCTCAGTTCAATTCGCTTGCGTTTAGCAACTTAATACCTAACACGGGAGTCTTCTATGGATTTGAATACATGCAAGAATTGGATGCGTTGATCAGGTGGCCGTATAGTGCATTCTTGGCGGTGGCGAACAAGCTACCTTATGAACGGCTCGGTAAGCTGCTAGGCGCATTGAATGTTCGATATCTCTACAGCTTTGAAGCGCTGCCTGATCGCAAGGATATCAAACTGACCAGTGATTTCACAGAATATTCTTCGTGGTTATATCGAATCGACCGGGTTGTACCAAGAAGCTATATTGTGCCTAAGATCAGATTTGAGCAAGATCCGATAAAAACACTGACTCTATTATCAAGCGAGGAGTTCGACCCGCTCAAAGAGGTCATATTGGAGACCCCGCTTTCAGCGTCGGAAGATACGGGGTTTGAGTCGAGCCTCAATATAATCAAATATACGAGCACCTATGTTGCTGTTCGTGCTGCGCTCAATAATTCGGGAATTCTAGTGTTGGCGGATTCCTACTATCCAGGTTGGAAGGCCTATGTGAATGGTAAGGAAGAGATCATCCGAAGGGCAAATCTATTCTTCCGCGCCGTACCGCTACCTGCAGGTAACCACACGGTGGAATTTCGATACGAGCCCATGTCGTTTAGGATCGGACTCACGGTTTCTGTTGCCACAATTGTTGCTCTTTCCCTGGTTTCTATTGTCTTCGCCTTGCGCCAGCGCAAGAGAAGAGTTACTAGCTCGGCTTCTTGAATTCGAAAACAGAAACCAAAGGTACTCGCGCAATGGTGACAGATAGGAAAGTCTCGTAAGGGCCGTTTACCAAGATTTGTTCACGGGGTGATAGCGCACTACGTCGATTAAGCAGCACGTAATAGTCAAAGGGTCCCTTGTCCGCGATCCTAACATCGTTTCGCAGACGTCCTTCTTTTTGATAATACACGAGCATTAAATTGCCAAATGACGCATTAATTGTGGCATGGGTCGGCAATGTTTTGTTAAGAGCTTTGACAAAATCGGGAGTAAGCGCCTCCAAAAAATAGGTGACTTCCAGTCCTTGTAAGTACGCGCCCTGGATTCCACCGACTAAGCGGTTGTAGTAACTGAGCTGAAAAGGGTGGAAAAGATAAGTGTCCAGCGCGGGAACAAAAAGAGACAAAATCATGATCGCGGCAATAATTTTTTGTGGGAGGTGTCTTATAGCCTCTAACAGTTGCCAAGAGGTGCACAGCCTTTGCAGCCAAATAGAAAGCACGAAGAATCCAACTCCAGCCATCGCCGCGACAAACGGCAATGCCGGCAGGAGCTGTCGCACACCGTCATGGAGGACGGCCCCCGGTAACAGTCCTGTCATTAAAATGAACGTTGCACTCGTGAGAAATAAGGTAGCCGGTGCCCTTTGTTCCCGAAGCCAATATAAACAGGCGGAGCCGAACAACGCGAGTGACAAAATCGCCTCCGGCGTGGTAACACCAACCACAAAAAATGGGTAATACCAGGGAAGCTGGTTGGTCAGATACAGTTGGCCCAGAAAGAAGACAGAGAAACTCGTCTCAGGACGATAACCGCGACTTAGCCCCTCGAATAAAAATTCGAGTATCCTCAGTCCCGGTTGATGCCACAGATAAGGCTGACATGCGATCATGATCACGGGACTCAAAAACAACATCACGAACACGTTGTTTGCGTAGGATCGTCGGTAGAATAGATGAGCCCAAAGGAACAAAGGAATGGGGATTAATAGAGCGGGAAACTTCGTTGCAAGCGTCAGTCCCCAGACCACGCCCAGCATGATGCTCCACTTCCAACTCGTGAGTCCCTTCCAGAAGCAATAGGCTGTGAAGAACCACATGGCCGCCAATGGCATGTCGGTCACTGCGATATGCGCGAAGCCGAACAGGTTAGGGATGGCGATCAAGGCGACGGCCGAAAATAATCCTGTCGCGTAATTAAAGAGATCAGCCATCCAAGAGTACATGCCGACCACGAGCAACGCGAAGAACAACGCAGGGCCGAGGCGATAGGCGACGAACTTATCGACATAAGAACCAAAAAGCGCTTTCATAATCCCCGACACTATTCTGGAAAACGGAGGGTGGGGTACATGGTATGGGTCCCAGTGCCAAGCCTTCTTGATGTTTTCGTCCTGAACTGACTTGCCTAATTCAGCTCGCAGGAGGTTCTGTCCGAATTCAACCAGCCATTCAATGTGCAGATCCGAGGCGTGGAAATATGCTGGCTCATCCCAGGCGACACCGTAATCGCGGGAAGTAACGGCGACCATTATGAAACTCGTCAAGAACAGGCCTGCCGGGATCAACCATCGTGAGAAAACGAAGCCAGTCGAAGCGGATACTGTCACCCGTATCTCCCCAGATAATGATTGACGCGAATGAACAGTAGGCCCAGGAAAGAAGAGATTACGTCTCTTGATAACTTCACCTTGGTGGCGGCATTGTTGCGCCAAGTTACGGGAACCTCCAAAACTCGGTAGCCTTTTATTTTGGCAAGGTAAAGAATTTCCGAATCGAAACTCCAGTCATCCAAGAGCTGTCGGGAAAAAAGTTCCTTGGCAATCTCTCGACGAAATCCCTTAAAGCCGCAGGTGAGATCCGAATGCTGGAGGGCCAAAATCCGGTTTGAAAGCCTTGTAAAAACTCCGCCCATGAATTCTCTAATCGCCGGCTGGTGACGTTCGACCTTTGCCCCTCGTCTACGGCGGCTAGCGATGGCTATGCCACAGCCGTTTTGCAAATGAGACAAAAATAACGGAATTGTTTCTATGGGCACAGAGAGATCCGCATCAGAGAAGAAAAGAAATCGCCCTCTAGCTTGCAGCATTCCGTCTTGAACCGCAGCGCCTTTGCCACGGCGAATGGGTTTTGCATGAAGTCTCACGCAGGGGTCGTTGCCATAGCGTTCGTTAATTAACACCCTCGTGCCATCGCAACTACCGTCGTCGACAACGATTACTTCGAACGAGTAGGACTGTGACTTGAGAAACCTCAAAATTGTTTCCAGGCTCTTTCCGATGCGCGTTTCCTCATTGAAGGCGGGGATAATTAATGACAAATGCACCGAATCGATTGTGGATAGCTTCATCACCGATTGTTCCCGACTTTCGGCTTCTGCAGAACTGAGAAGATCGAAAGTCCAAAAGGTAGCGATGTGCCCAGCGCAGCTATGAACCACCGCTCTAGGCGACCCGCATCAATGAGCACTTATTCAACCACCGTGGTACCGGAATAGGATCCGTGGGGTAATTCGTGGCCTCTCGCATAAAGAAGCACTTCAGTTGCCTGACCGCTATGACGGCTGGAAGAATAATCAAGAAGAAGTAGCTGATCCTTATTACACGTAGTTCGGGACACAACCGTGTGAGTCCCCTTCTCCGACGCCGATCATGCGCTATTGTGATTCCAAAACAGTGGATGTGGAGCCGGTTCCACATCCACTATCTATCCCTACGCATTCGACTCTTGGTGCCTGGTTTTGCGCTTCCTAGCAAAGACAAGACAGTTTCCCGCTCGCACACATGCCACCAGTAATTTCTTCCTTGTCGTAGAGATCGTTGTGTAGGTCTGACCGCATAGCTAGCAGCCACGTGTTAACGGCATAACGGTATGTAGGTGTATATGATAGCTTAATTCATTGGAATGATCAGTAAAATTTATCGTCCAGCGCAGCTCTTTATTGATTTCTAATCCAGTGCGGGGACATCACGTGTCGGACTCCGACAGCAGATCTTTTCCTAGGCGCGGAGGATTAACTACGGTCTTTGGATTCCAGTGGCATCGGCAATTCCAGTTGTCTTTGTCTATCCTGCAAGTCCCTTAAACGCATCAGATTGGCTAAGGAATACCCAAGCGTTGATGAATTTAAGGAAGTTTCTTGGGTTCAGCCGAAAAACAGGTCAGCGGAAAGAGCAGGTTCCTTGTTGATGGACAGGGAGCATTGTAAAATATTTCCGTCATCGAAGCAGAGGAGAATTGGTATGAGAACTACAAATTCCATAATACTGGCCGCTCTTGTATCGTTTGTCAGTCCTCAGGTGCTGTCTGCTCAAGCATTCGGTGAGTACAGCAGGGCAAGTGGAGGCGTTGGCGGGAGACAAAGCAGCGCGAATTCGAAAGCTGCAAAGACGCAGTCTCAGAATAAAGGCAAAGCAATCATTCAAGGCGTCGGAGATCTTGGAGGACGCCCCGTTCCGTCGAGCTTGATTGTTGCGTCAAAAAAGGCAGCGCTCTACCCGCGGCAAGACGATGAGACAGAGAAAATAGCCGAGTTAGTCCAGGGAGATGCTCTGATCCCAATGGCCCAAAGCAATGGTGGAAACGATTGGTACATGGTCAAGACCCAGAAGGGTATGATCGGTTGGATCAGGTCATCGGACGTCAGCAAGGAGACGTACAAATAAAACCCTGCCGCGGCCCATATACGGTTCCGCCTGGGACCCCGATAAGTCGAGAGGGCAAAAACGTCAATTTGGTTTGGCCGTTTCATAGCCTGGTTTCTAAGTCGAAATGCCGGAATTTTGCTCGCCCTCCTGTGTGCTTTAGCCGAGTTTGTGACTGATCGGTTAGGCGGGCGGCCGGATTCCGCCGCATGGATACCGCTTTGGAATCTGATCACATGCCGGGGCATTTGCTGTAGTTGCGATTGCGTTGTCTTAAATGAAGCTGAAACTCGCCGCCAGTTCACAATTAGCAACTCACGATTTGCTCACTGGTTTACCGAATGGGCGCGCTTTCTACGAGCTTGCGACACGTGAAATGAAGCAGGCATTTGGCCTGGAGCCATTGACGCTAGCTTACATCGACGTTGAAGGGCTTGAATGGATTAACCATCGCTTGGGATATTTCACCGGGACCAGATGCTTTGTACAATCGCTCAAACGATCAAACAGAGCGTTCCGAGGCCCGATCTGCTGGCGCGAATCGGGGGCACTGCCTTCGCAGTTCTGCTGCGCGGCACCACTTCTGAAAAGGCCGGTTCTATCCTAGAAGCAATTCAAAAGGCTCTCAAAGAGCAAAGGCGCAGGCATGCCCAACCAGTGACGTTTTTCATAAGCGCGATTGCCTGCACGAGAGCTCCACGTAGCATCGCAGAACTCATGCACCACGCCGAGTCAAAAATGAGCCGTATGAGGGTAAATAGCCGTGACGCTATCGAAATCACGCACGTCGACTCTGCTCCCACTCTAAACTGATCTTCCAGGCAAATTTCCTACGGTGAGTTCCCGGCGCCACAACGGCAGACCTCCCGGAGGACTGGTCGATGGCATGCAGCGTCGGTTGGGGTTGTGCAAATAAAGAATGACAAATGTCCTAAAGAAGAGCAATGTTTCCAGGCTCATTAGGCGACTTTTAGGCGTCTGAGGACGGAATCATTTCCAATAACGTGATACTCCATGTAGTCAATAAGCCGACGTGCGATAAAGAAGTATCTTTGAAGTTGTTCGGGAGACGAAGCCATCGAGTCAGGGGTGTCGGTAGGATTTCCGGCGCGGTAGGACTCCACTTCTTCTACCAAATTTCTTAGTGCCGGTGGAAGAACGTCCCAGACGCCTGTAGTCTGGCAGAGGGACACGAGTTTATTGTGATCGTGTTCGTGTGGGATGCTTCCATGGCGTTCAATGAGCGCAGCTTTGATTGCTTTCTCAACTGCCTCCGACACTTTGTCGAAGTCAGTGGCACGCCAGTCATTTGCCCCGAACGGCGGCTCGGGGTGAGCTTCTATCCTATCGCGTGCCGCACGTAACCATGGGTCGGCGTAAAATCCCATTAGTCCTCCCCTCGCTAGACTTTCTCCGGCATATGATAGAGCCGCGACTATTCTTTATCAAGCACGGGTTGGCGTGGTTTCGAATTTGCGCCAGTGTAGGCTCAACCGTTAGAGGAAGGAAAGCCGACAAGCCCCTGGTCTAAAAGAATAGCCTCGCGGCGCGGGCCGCGAGGCTATTCTTTTACGTGATTGGTGAATGCCGTTTAGGCTGCTGAGCGAGCTTTCTGTGCTTCGACCAGCGGGCGATACTTTTCGTTGAGCTTCATCCAATGTTCTGCCCGCCGCTTAGCCTTGGCAAGCTCAACCTCAGGGAAAGTTACAAAAGGTATACGAGTCGGCCCGACTTTGCAGTAGTCGGCAAACTCCGCCGGGCGTTTGTTACCCGCACCGGGTACCGGCTTGCCCCCGCTCCCATCACCGATGATGTCATCGATCACTGCGATGGCCTTTTCGTCGTCGCCCCGTCTGACAAGCTCCAGCAAATGCAGCACCGGCCATGGGCCCATCCAGACCTCGGTGGACCAACATCCAGCCGCGCCGAGCCGGTAGTAGGGATAAAGTTGAGTCTGGTTAACGAAGACACTAATCTTGCCGTGAACAATTTTTTGCAAGTTCAGGAAGGCCTGGGTGGTTCTATGGCTGTCCTTCATACCGATGATATTGGGTTTTTTGATCAGTTCTTTAAAGGCGGAAACCGGTATGGTGAATTTGTGATTCTCTGGATTATGATAGATAACGATATTGAGGCTGGGAAAAAGATCAGCGATATCATGATAAAATTTGATCGCATCTTGGATATGAAGCGTCTCGTAATAAGGCACTCCCAATAAAACACCATCTGCCCCGAGATCCTTAACAAAATTCATCTTCTGCACGACCTCCCTTGGATTCGGGCTGGTACAGCCAAGGAAAAGCGGCACTCTTTTCTTCACGGTCTCCACCGTAGCAACCGCCAGCGTCTTAAATTCATCAAAGAGTAGGTTGTAGCATTCGCCGTAGGTACCCGTTGTTGCAATGTTGTTGACGCCGTCTTTGATAATCTTGTCAACACCATCTTGAAGATTATCTACGGCGATGGTTTGCGTTGCTCGGATATCCACCGCATTCGGCGTGGCGAAAGCAGGCATCATCCCGAGGACTCCTTTCAGCTCGTTAGCACTGATCATTGGCACCTCCTAGAACTTTTTGTTTCGGTGGCAAATCGACAAACCCGTAAGCTTCCTCTCAGCTTTGTTAACAGTTCCGCAAAGGTATTGTCAAACACAAAGAATCTTCCCCGCCGGGTGCCTTTGGCAAGCGGGAGTCATCGATAGATCCGAACCGGTGAACCTAACTAATGATCGCATTAGAGCTTTCAGCTCGATGCCCGGGTTGATCGACTAGTCAGTGTTTTTTGTCGTTGAGTCCACGCAGTCCCGAGTTCGGTGACACGCAAGTGGTCGTGCTGATCCAAAAAGAAAGTTTGGTGGCTCTTAATCAGGCCTCGGGATCGTTATCCGGAATCCGATCAATCTCTTGGAGCCAGGCCGTCGCCTCGCTATCGCTCGGAGCGCGGTAATCACCTCGGGGAGATAAAGAACCGCCGGAGCCGACCTTTGGAGCGTTAGGTATGCAGCTCCGCTTAAACTGGCTCTGCTGGAAGAAGCGCCAGGCGAACTCGGACAGCCAGCGCTTGATGACGCTGATGTCGTACTGATGCCGTCGTTCTTCCGGGATGTCAGGCCAATGTCCCAGAGCTCGGTCGCGCCAGGAACAAAAAGCCAAAAAAGCGGTTTTAGATGGTAGATAGCCGAAGCGGGTCGTGTAATAGAGAGTGAAGTCGTGAAGTTCGTAAGGCCCGATAATATCCTCCGTTCGCTGAGTAGGCTGCTCGTGGTCGAGATCTCCCGGAATGAGCTCCGGACTGAACTCGGTCTCGAGAATAGAGCGTAGGACTTGGCTCGTCTTTTTACCCAGTTCATTCGTCTCGGCTGCCCAACGAATCAGAAACTGGATCAAAGTTTTGGGAACACTTGCATTGACACTGTAGTGGGACATATGATCGCCCACGCCATAGGTGCACCAACCCAGAGCGAGTTCGCTGAGATCGCTGGTACCGAGCACTAAGCCTTGATGTAGGTTGGCGAGTCGGAACAAGTGGCTGGTCCGTTCTCCTGCTTGCACATTCTCAAAGGTGACGTCGTAAACCGGTTCTCCCCGCGCGAAAGGATGATTAATATCGCGCAACATCTGCTCGCAGCTGGGCCGAATATCCAACTCGTGAGCGGCGCTCCCCAGCGCCTGCATGAGGGCTCGAGCGTTAGCCAAAGTCCGTTTGCTGGTGGCAAAGCCGGGCATCGTATATGCGAGCACGTTGGATCGGGGGAGCTTTAAAACATCCATGGCCCGGGCGGCCACAATGAGCGCTTGCGTTGAATCGAGGCCGCCGGAAACTCCGATGATGACCTTGGCAATTTTTGAGCTTTGGAGTCGTTTTACCAATCCTTGGACTTGGATATTGTAAGCTTCGTAACAGCGACGGTCGCGCAACGCCGGGTCTGAAGCTACGTAAGGAAAACGGTCGATCTGTCGCCGGCAGAGTAAAGGCCCAGTACTTGGCAGTTCGGCGTTGAACGAAACCCTGCGAAACACGCGAAGCTCTTCGTGATAACGTTGCATGCTTTGGCCGAAACTATTCTGGCGCATGCGTTCCTGGCTAAGTCGATCAAGATCCAACTCAGCGACTACAAGTTGGGAATCATGGCGAAACCTTTCTGACTCCGCCAACAGGGCCCCATTCTCGTAAATCATAGCGTGCCCGTCCCAGGCCAGATCAGTGGTCGATTCGCCCGTGCCCGCCGCCGTATAGAGATAGGCCGCTAGGCATCGCGCTGACTGGTTGGAGACTAAGCTATGACGGTACTCGTCTTTCCCTAGGATAATATTGGACGCGGAAAGATTCAGAATTACCGTGGCGCCGGCCAGCGCGGCAATGCAAGAGGGCGGAATGGGCACCCATAGGTCCTCGCAAATCTCGATAAAGAATGTAAAACGAGGCTCCTTTTGGAACTGAAAGAGAAGTCGCTCACCGAAAGGAATCTCTCGCTGGCCGAGCACATCAACGGTGATGTGGTGAGCCGCAGCCGCCGGCGCGAACTGCCGGTACTCGTAGAACTCCCGGTAATTCGGCAGGAATGTCTTGGGAACAATTCCAAGTATCTTTCCGCGATGAATAGCAACTGCGCAGTTAAACAGCAGATGCCCCGCTTGTAGCGGCATGCCGACCACGGCGATCAGGTTTAAGGCTTCCGATGCTCGGAGAACGGTGCGTAGGGATTCAAGCGCGCTATCCAACAGTGCCTGTTGGTGGAAGAGGTCCTCGCATGAATAAGCCGTGAGCCCCAATTCCGGAAAAAGCGCTAGAATGGCCTTCTCGTGCTCGGCTTTCTCCATGAGCGCGATCGTCCGGGCTCCATTGAACTCCGGATCTGCAACGCGCACTTCCGGGGTTCCGACCGCGACACGGACGAAGCCGTGGTTGTAGAGGTTAAAGAAGTCCGCATTTTCCTTCATACATTTGCTTTCTATTCCAGGGATGGACTATGGCCGATTTTTCGACGACGAGCAACGTGGCGGCCGCTTGCAGTAACCATCTCTCGTCAAAGAAGCCTCGGGTTCATAGTCTGTTGTTGGTTTTACTCGTGCAGGAATAATACGGGCTAGTGAATGAATTCAAGGGGAATCGATGCGGCGATCAAGATGTAGAAGACGAAAAATACTTCTTTGGTGGCTCCGGAAGTTCACTTCTTGCGGTGTAGCGAGGAATCAGTTGTCTGGTTGTCACAAGATCGAAGGGATGGTCTCCGGAGAGACTTCTGCCCGCTACAAGGCCGCATTTCGTGCCGGAATTTTGCCCAGACCAACCGACGATCCCCCGACGCAATAGCGCCGAGCACCCGTCTCCAAGCAGGTCTTTCGCTGACAGAACGATACTTATGGAAGCACTTTTGACGCCAAGATCGAGCAACTAGGGATCGATCGCTACTCTAGACGGCAACGGTGTCGACTATGCGAGCAGATGGAAGAGGTTTGCGGCGATTGGGATTGCGCAGTATCTGTAACGATTTCTGCTCGATCTGACGAATTCGTTCGCGCGTAACCGTGAACATTTCCCCGAGCTCTTCCAATGTGTAGTCGCGCTTCTCCTCGATGCCAAAACGCATGCGCAGTACCTTCTCTTGCCGCGGCGTTAGAATCGCGAGAGCCTTTCTCACATCTCTCCGTAGCGTTCCTTCCATCGCCTCCTCGTCGGGATGCCTATTGATCCGGTCCTCGACGAAGTCTCCAAGTTGGTCACCGTCTTCCCAAACCGGAGTTTGGAGTGACACAGGCTCACCCTGGACTTGAATGACTTTGAGCAGATCGGAAAGCGACATACGCATCGCTTTGGCGAGCTCTTCGGGCCTGGGATCGCGGTCGAGTTTCCGCTGCAGCCGCTGAGCGGTCTGCATAATCTTATTGCGAAGTTCCACTCGGTGTACCGGGATTCGAATTGTCCGACCCGTGTCGATCAGACCTCGGGTAATGCCCTGACGAATCCACCAGCTGGCATAGGTTGAAAACCTAAAACCGAGACGATAATCGAATTTCTCCACGGCGCGCATCAGCCCGAGATTGCCTTCCTGGATAAGGTCTAAAAAGCCCAAACCGCGGTTAACGTATTTTTTGGCAATACTAACGACTAAACGCAAATTGGCTTCCGTAAACTCTTTTTTGGCAGCGCTAACAAACTCCTCGCCCTCCTCTATTAGCCCTACCTGGGTCCTGACCTCGGCTGTTGGGAGACCGATCCGTTCCGCAATGAACTTCATTTCCGCCAGTATGGCGCTTCGATTTCCCTTGGATCGGTTTCCTTCCTCTTTTTCCAAGACCACTAAGCGCTCCGCCGCATTCTTCAATTGTTGGACCATTTCCTCTATCCGGCTCGACGAAAGGCGAAGCTCCTGCATCAGCATCCCGATCTTTTCCCTTAGTCCCGATTCTTTTCGAGTCAAAATAGTCCGTCGTTTACGAGACAGACGACTCCGCGTCAGATCCTGGCGATACTGTTGTTGAGTCTGGTGAAGACGTCGCAGCCTACCCACCAGTTTTAGGAAGGGCTTCGGATCGAGAATCGCCTCTCCATCCTCCGGCTCTGTATCGGCTTTGTCGACCACCGCACGGAGATCGAGATCCCCATTTGCAATGGCATTTCCTAGTTCAACTGCGTGACGGAGCGACATCGGAGTTGACCAGAGCGCCTTAAGGATTTGATTCTTGCCCCTCTCGATCTGCTTGGCGAGTTCGATCTCTCGCTCCCGGTTAAGCAGAGGGACGGAGCCGATCTCATGTAAGTATTGCTGAACGGAGCTAAGACTTGCTCCCGCCTCCTCACGCTCGGTTTGCTCTTCTTCTGGGGATTCAACCCTGGTCTCGTCCTCGGTGAGTTCTGCCTCCGCGTCAGTCAATTCATCCGAGTCAACCTCGCGGGTGTCTGAATTTTCGTCCATAGTCTTTTCTATATCGAAATTTGCGGACATTGCTCTCTCCTTTTGAGCACGCAACCCTTTAAAGCGCTTTTCCATCAGGTTTCATCCCAAACCACTTAACCCGTTAGCTCATAGGTTCGATGGTCGGATCAGCAGAAACGAACCCCCCCAAGTCCAATAAAAGATTGCAATTGTTGGTAGATAGATAGTTGAAACGTGAACAGGGTCAACGATAGGTCCAACGCCGATATCTCCAAGATAAGGACGCCATGCCGAGGTGTCAAGGTGAGTCTGCGTGGTTTTTGTCCGGCTAGGACACCCTATGACAACCCCGGTTAAAGCCATGTTCATTTGGCCCGAAAATATTGAGACTGATTCAATACTTAGTATGATGAGTCTACTTGGACAGCGCAATAGGTTGACACAACCGAAGCCGTCTTTTTTTGGCATTCTGATGCTCCAATATGGGACCTGGTGTCGTCCAGACTCTGCCCACACAACTCAGGCACGCTATTTCCCTGTGCTCCCCACAGCATGCCGATCATCCAGTCCGGCCTTATTC